>Ga0256845_1001152_pt1 | contig 22005 bp, 15 predicted proteins | sample RiftiametaG_FD_189101 | JGI IMG/M metagenome (GOLD analysis project Ga0256845, IMG submission 189101) | Tube worm associated microbial communities from hydrothermal vent at the East Pacific Rise, Pacific Ocean - Riftia | ecosystem: Host-associated > Annelida > Integument > Unclassified ... | reverse complement strand
ATCCTGTATTACTGTCCCATAATGGAACTGCTATATCTACAAACATAGAAGACACCTGATAAGAAAAATTCAACAAACCGTGAGGATCAACAAGATTCACCGGATCATTTAGGACATATCTATACAAATTAAAATCACCGCTGGCAAAGCCGATGGGATCCCTACTCAAGAATCTTTGGGTAGAAGGGTCATAATAACGGGCTCGATAATAGTATAGGTCATCATCATCATATTCCCTGCCGGTATATGCGTACGGATTATTGGTAGTTATTGTTTGAGTATGTGAGGTTACACCATAAGCATTATATGAATAATTCTCCACTTCTTCCTTGGAAGAATCGGTAAGGGCAAGAATATTGCCTTGATGGTCACGGTGATAATAATAAGAATTATTATCTGTTGTGATGGTAAGGGGAGTATCTATGGATTCACCATGCAAAATAGTGCTTAATACAACATTATCCTTATCCATGACAGCAATAATATTCACGCCGTCATATAGATATTTACGGGTCACACCGTCCGCTGTTTTAGTTAATCTTCGACCAAGGGGTCCATAGGTAAAACTCAACTCTTGTGTCAGCTCATTTTGAGAATTATAGCTTTTTACACTGAGCAATTGATTGCGGCTGTTCCAGGTATAAGTTTTATAACTACCATCAACTTTGTTTGATTTTGAAATCAGATTTCCAGCATTATCATAGGAATAATCAAAATCAGCATTTGATTTAAGTTCATTGGTTTTAGTATTATATACACTGCTGTTCTGAAGATTATTACCGGCAGCATCATAACTATAATTGGTATTGCCGCTGCCAGTCAGCCTGGCAATAACATCATAAGTGTAAGCGATATTTTGACCATTGATATTTTTTAAAGTGACTCGACCACTTTTATCATGGGTGTAATTAATTGTTCCTCTATCCGATGAAATTCCTGTCAGCTCATAGGCGGCATTGAAACTTAGCTGCTCATTTATACCATTAGGGAAAAGAGTTGCAGTTTTAAAACCATTTTCATTATAGTTAAAACTAAAGCTGTCAATGGCATTGCTGATTTTTGTTGCCTGGCCAATGCTATTGCGGGTGTAGTTTATAATCTGATCAAGGTAAGTGAGTTTTATCCGGTTGCTATCAGAATCATAGTCAGTTTTGACAGAAATATCATCCTGAAGCTCTTCTATTAATCTGCCGTTACTATCATAGTTAAATTTAACAACAGTCTGGGCGTTTTGAGCCTGAATCAGTGCTCCAGTAGGACCATAGGTATAACTAATTGTATCATTGCCATCCACACTGGTGGATAAAAGATGTTTTGTAGCATCATAGGTAAATGAGATTACCTTTCCATCGGTACGGGTAATGCTCTCAACCAGATTATCTTTGCGGTATTTAGTAGAGATCACACTGCTGTCAGGTAATGTTTTAGTAACTAATCTGCCGTGAATATCATAAGTATAGGAAGTTTTATTACCTGCCGGATCTGTCAGACTTAGCAAACGGCCAGAGGCATCATAGGTATAAGATACCTTATTGCCTAAACCGTCTATTGTCTGGATAACCCGGTCTAAATTATCATATGTATATAAAAAAGTTCGATCTTCCGCATCAGTCGTGGATATTATGCGGCCTAAGATATCATAGGACATCTTAGTTGTTCTTCCAAGGGGATCACTAATAATTACAGGCAAAGAAAGATCATTATATATAATCTCTGTTGTGTTACCAAGGGCATCAGTAATGGATTTGATATTTCCCCTATTATCATAAGCAAAGGTATAAACGGCTCCTTTTGCATTGGTAAGACTTATAAGATTATAATTATCATCATAGGATAAAAGAGTCTCATTGCCCAAAGGGGATTTAATCTTAACAGGTCCTGGATTATCTCCCTCATAAAAATATTTAGTGACAAACCCAAGGGGTGATGTTCTGGTTAGAACACGCCCCTGATTATCAACGGTTTTTGACCAGAGATTACCTGCCTGATCAGCAAAATCTGTGGTGATTTGATCATCATTGCGGTTATAGGTTATTGATTTGCCAAGGGGATTAATTTGCTGGATGATAAATCCTGCACTATTCCAGGCAACTCCATACTTAGAACCCATGCTGTCCTGTTTATTGGCAGTACGGTTGGCAAAATTAAAGGTGTAGTTATAAGTATTAGCGCCTTTGGTATAAGTTTTTACCACTTCTCCATTATAGTTCACACTGGTGACAACTCTGCCTGTCTCATCTATGATTTTAGTTAAATGATAATAGACTTGTGCATCATGTGGAGGGCTGTACATCTTGTATTCATATCTGCGCACTCCATGGAGGGGATTGGTAACAGCGATCAGATTGCCATTTGTATCATGCTCATATTCCCAGGTGCGGTTTGCATTATCTGTTATTGCAGACACATACCCGTTGGCACCATAATAAAAGTTAAGATATCTGTTATTATCGTCAGAAATCTGTTGCAATAAACCTTGATTATCATAGGTAAAATAAATTTTATTACCGTTTTTATCCTCTTTTAAAATAAGATTGCCGTCTTTGTAGGTTTCAGAATTGCCGTTTTTATAAAGGAAAACATAGCTGCCATCATCATTGGCTTTTATTGACTGAAATAATCCTTTGGGTGCCTTAATAGAACCATCTTCTGCTACCTTAAATGTATAGCGCTTGCCATACTCATGGCGAAAAATATAATAGGTGGTCTTCACTTCAGCATTATTAACAATTGTACTCTTGACTGTCTTAATAAGAGATCTTTCCACATTGCTGATCCAGCCATTGCCAAATAATCCGTTTATGGGATCATGTGATGTATAAGAACGGGACAGGCTTATAAAAGGACTGCCTGGAAGGGTTATATCTATATCATCCCAGTTAAAGTGACCGGTTTTTAAATATACAGGAGAATGTGTAGTACAGACCTTACAAGGAGTCCCCTTACAATTACTATTGCGACACAACCCTAAAGAGTTGCCAGAAACGTTTAAGGTAATATCTTCCTTGTTTGACCAATTTTGATTATAGGCCCATGCAGGAGCAGACAGAACAAAAAAAGCAATTGTTAAAATTATTAATTTGAGTATATTTTTATGCATTACTGAACCTCCAATAGTGTATTAATTTCATCACTTAATAATTCATAGGTATCAGTGAGTTTATTGAATGTAGTCTGAATTTTTAAATTTTTATTGTAATAGTCATCCACCTCCTGTGAATTGTGCGTATAATATGCAGCTCTTTTGGATGGAGTGGTATTATATTCCAGATACAATTTTATAATTTGCATCTGGTTGGTTTCATCAATGGCTAAAGCCTCATCAGCAGTACAGTTTTGATCCCGCATACAGACCAGACGCTCTTCCATCCCGGAAATGGTGAGCTGAAGTTCCCTGATCTCAATTTCATAATAACTAGCAGGAGACAGGTCCGCATATGCCAATAATGGTGTGAACAGCATTACTATAATGATTATCAATGTTTTTTTCATGATATCCTCTAATAATAAATACGTTGGAGTGTATACTCTATTAATGAGCGGTAACCGTTTGCACTGATTGCACGGATTCCTATCCGATACTTGCCCGGGGCAAGGAGGTTACCAGCACCATTTCTTCCATCCCATTCAATGGTGTTTGCCCCTGCTTTTAAATCAGGATAAATTAAACTTGCAGCAAGGGTGCCACTCTGCGCATCAGTGACAAGGAGTTCAACAGATGCATCTGCTGTTAATGTAAACTTGATTCTGGATTTAGCCATCAGCCCATTTTCTTCATGACCAATGGGGTTATAAACCGAGGGTTGAGCTATGAGGCTCTGTATATGGGCGCCACTTTTAACATAGATGGCATTATTGGCAAGTCTGTATGCCCAGACACCAAACATAAAATATCTGCCCGGTGGTGCCTTAATTAATACACCCTCATTATTGGTTCCATACCAGAGCACAGTATGGCTTCCTTTGCCAAGAGGCTGCCGATTCATAAAGGTAACAAGAAAGCTGTTGGAATAACTATAACCTATGAAAGCTGTTACTTCAGAGCTATAGGGCAAGTTAAAAGTGATCCGCATTGGATCATTATCAAAAGGAGCAAAATATCTGGCAGCATTGCTTCGTGAAGGTATGTAACGGCTGGTATCACGGGATTCTCGAAGATCAATACGTTTAACCTGTCCCTCTTCTTTATAATTTAATACTGCATAATAATCTCCCTCTGGTACAATACTAGAATCAGCAGCCAGACCATCCCAGGTATCCTGATAAGTACCGCCGGGGCGTTTAATCCAGTCCACCAGGGTTTGAACCACATTCATATTTTTATCTTCAATAACAATCTGCACCTCTGTTTTTCCACCCAGAATGGTGGTTATGGTTGCACGCTGGTTTAAGGCAATATCAAGGGTGTCAATATCCCTTGCCAGGCTGAGAACATTAGCAACTTTTACTTCAACAACATCGGTGCATGTTCGGTCATCATCAGTAGTGACTCTTACTCTGGGGTAGTATGTGCCTGCAGCATCATAAGTATGGGAGACAGAAGCATTTTGAGAACTACTATAGTCATAGGTTCCATCACTATCAAAATCCCATTCCCAGAGAGTAAAAGAATGACCCTGGGGATCTGTTGCACTGGCATCAAGGGTAACCACCAACGGGACATCACCTTTTGCAATGTCTGTAGTTGCTGTGACCATGGGAGATCCTGGAGGAGCTGCATTAACATTTGTAGTTGGCAAAGTATATATTGAAGTTTTGCCCAGTCCGTCAGTCACCCTTAAGGATGCATTATACTGGCCAGTATCAGTATAGGTATAACTTGTATTTCCAGTGGTAGTAGAATTGTAGTCATAGGTTCCATCACCATCAAAATCCCATTCAAATTTGCTTATTCCCTCATTGTCACTTGCTGTTACTGAAAACGTGACTACCAGAGGTATTTCACCATTGGACGGTGATGCTTCGGCACTTACAACAGGCGCTTTATTGAGGATATGAACAATAACACTGCCCGTAGCAATATCTCCTACGCGGTCTCTTACCCGGAGTGTCACTGTATAATCTCCCGGGGTTGTGTACTGATGCGTATAAGTGTTTCCTATAATATCAGAGCTATCATATACTCCATCCCCGTTAAAATCCCATTGGTAAATCTGTATGGCGTTATTGGTTGTGACTTTAGGAGCAAACCTGATGGTGACCGGTGCATACGCAGTTCTGGGGATTGCAATGGGCTTGGCAGACAGGCTTACATTTGTATTAACAATCATCTCAAAAGATACTTGACTTTTATTACCAAGGCTATCCGCTGCAATGACAGTCAATTGAAATGTTTCATCGGGAAGAAGATTGTCTGATGTTGGTGTATAGACCAATTCACCATTGGAAAAACTCATAAACTCACTTTTATCAACATCATTAATCAGGATCTTGATGGAGTCACTGTCAACACCAATGCCAGTATCTAAAATAGAAAAAATCAATTGAGTTTCCAGGTCTGTAATGGTCTTTCCTTCTGCCGGTGAAATGCGTTTTATCTCGGGAGACAGAGAATCAACAAAAACTTTCACAAGATATGTTTCCTGTTTTAAATTCTCAAAATCCCAGAACATGGTCTTATTGTATGGAATAGTAAGGTTGATAACCACATTCCCCTGGGGCATTGGATTATTTGTTGTGGGAGCATAGGTGATTTTACATGATCCGTTCCAGTTGACATTGACTGTTGTTAATTCAGTATGATCAACACCGTTTATCAATAATACCCGTTTATCCAACTCGAAAAGGACAGCAGAATAATAATCATCCGATGAAAACACAATCTGCTGCAATGGATTAGTCAATTGGGAGCCTGCTGGCATGTCAGCAATAAATCCAGCAAAAGCCAAAAGTGGAAAAAAAAGACTAAGGGCAAAGGAACGTGCCAAGGTCACCATTGACGGTAATAGTAATTTCATAATACACACTCCAAATTTTACTTCTTTTGAGTTTTTTTTCTTTTCTTGTTTATTTATTTTGTTTCTATAAAAACATTGAAACAAATTCGCTTTTGACGATAACCGACTTACAAACAATCTATGAACATAAATAAATACTTTTGTCAATAAAAAATATTGTTTTAATGAATATCAAAAAAATTACTCCACCATAAATTGGATAGTTTTCACCCCTACATGCCCCTTAAACCCTGAAATATTAACGGTTAAAGTATGCTTATCTATTATTTTTAAATTATTAGGGGAATATAGCCACGTAATCGGTATATAGCCTAGCTCTTCTTCTGATTTAAATTCAAGATCAACAAAGAAGCTGACTTCATACTTTGTTTCTGCCATTATTTGTTCATCTTTCTCAGCCATCAGTACTTTTACAGGCACAGGTTTATCAATTTTGAGTATTGGTATATCCGCCTCCGACCTTTTTATATTGTCGGGTAAAATAATATTAATCTTTGGATTTCTGTCAGTTACAGGTGATGAATAATAATGAAGAGAGATTGCCTTATGGTTTCGTTCCAATAGCCTTTTATCCTCTGGCACCGGAATAAATGTCCAGTGTTTTTTTTCATAATATTCGCGATAGCTAAGAGCGTTATTTCCCGTTGTGATAATAGTATAATCAGGCAAATTAAAAGCTGTTACAGAAACTCCATGATTTTCAATGGAAAAAAGATTAATGATTTTATCTTCATCAAAGCCATTCCATCTCTGGAGGTTCTTCCCGGAAGGTCGAGGACGCCAAGCCGCTAAAGAACGCAGCATGGGACCATTAACAATACCTGCTCTAATCTGTACACGGGAGGGTTTAGACAAGGTATAAATCACTTTCCCTTCTCTTAAAATTACTGTGGACACAACCTTTTCAATTTCACCTCCGGAATTTTTGCGTGGATCAACCGTGATTGCCTGAGTCTTGGTGATTGCGTATAAAACTGCCGTATAAGCTTCATCCGGCACAACCTTCTTTTCGAAATCTCTGCCATCCCAGCTTATCACATGCACTCCAGGTTTTAACACCTTGCCGCTTGATAAATTTCTGACAAGATGTCCATCCGAAGTATATAACTTTACACCAGCCTTTGCAGCTCCAGTTAAATTGAAACTTATATCGAAATGCTGATTCCTGGTTGGTGAAAACTCAACCCTATTAAATGGTTTAAAACTGATCAGATCCTGGGTATTGCCAGAATAAGGATAAATAAACAAAATCCCTGACAATACAGCAACAATAGCCAATTTACTTGATAGCGTTTTCATAATCAATTAACCTTTAATTCTCTAATTTTAGTATATTGTTCAGGTAGCTTAACCTCCTGAACCATGCCATTTTCATCGACTTTCATTAAAAAATTACGCCCATGAAGTGCTCGAATAAAAAAAACAGTTCCGTCACTTTGAACAGCTGGGAAGCTATCGGCAACGGCACCAGTGGTGAGTTGCTTATATTTTCCGCCATCAAGAGACATCATCCAGATATGGTAATATCCTTTTCTGTTTGAACTGAAAAACAAATGGTTGTTTTTTTTATTCACAACAGGTTGATGAGAGAGCGAATTGAGTAAAGTCAGTTGTTTTGCATTGTTTGCCGTAATATTTTTATACCAGATTTCCTGGATAATCTTACCGCGCCCGTCCACGCAGGAAACATTTGAGTAATACAACTTTCCTTTAGCGGATATATAAGGGTCAAGCTGGGTTGAACGTTGTTTAACAACGGTTGTCAACGTATTTGATTCCAAATGAAGGCAGATTATATCAGTGTTAATGCTATTCCCGTTAATCAGCTTAACAAGGTATATACTTTTTCCGTCTGCTGAAAAAGCAGGCTGTGTATATGCATGCTGTTTCGGACTTAGCAAAAGATGTTCTTTGCCATTTTCTATGAGCCGTACACTTTTATCAGAGCCGATGTACACCGTTTTCTTGCTTGAATATTCATGATCAAAAGTACGCGGCTCTTGCTGAGTTTTTATAATAGTAACCAAATTATTTTGAATGATTACTATTTTCCAGCACTTGTCTATCAATGCTATAAACGAAACAGGATCTAAAAAATTCATAGAAGGCTCATCAGAGCCACAATAGCTATCAATATACAAGAAGGCTTTTTCAAGGTTTTCAATGCCTGGATCTAAAGGAATCAAAGGCATTAATCCCTGCTCAAACTTAAGTGCCTCAGGATATTCATGCTTTCGCCATGAAGTGATTTCCAGCAAACGAATCAATGGTCGAATTTTTTCAACACACTGAGATTTAACTTTATAGATACGGACTCCGGCATCAAAGGCAGAGCAACGTGCACTTCGACGTAAAGGAGAGTAAGGTGTATTAATTGAAAACTCTTTTTTTATATGTTCTCCCCGGGGAACAGATGAAAAAACAGCATCTTTATCAACATAATGTTTTATTAACCAGGCAACAAGAACAGAATCTATTTCCCATGGTCTGTCTGTTTTATAGTGTGCACTAAAACCTTTCTCTGCTACTCCCAGTAGAGAAAGGCAAAAGAAAATAATTAAAAATTTTGTAATGATAGATTTATCCATTTTTCCGTCCACTCATTGTTAGGGTGTTGTGAAATTTGCTGCCATGTCCCCTGCTGAACAATTTTTCCATTGATAACAACAACAATTGTTGTGTGCTCAGCCTTTATTCCAAAATAGTGATGGGTAACTTTAATGAGTGCAAATTTCTGTCTTTCATACTCTATATCAATTTTATCCATTAATTCACAAGCTAATACCGAATCAATATTGGTAAAAGGTTCATCTAAAAAAAGGTATCTGGGTTTAGCAGAAAGAACTCTGGCCAATGCCAGACGTCTCCTCTCTCCTTCTGACAGCTCATGGGGTCTGGCATTCTGCCTGTTGTTCAATCCAACTATATTCAGCCAATATTCTGAATCTTCAGCTTGCAATGTTCTGCCTTTACTCAGCATAAAAGAAATATGTTCTAAACAGGTCATGTGCGGCCACAACCCAAGTTCCTGTGTCAAAAACATAATATTGTAACAATAGAGGTGAGAAGAAGAATCAGATATTACCTGTCCGTCAATCTGTAAACTGCCACAGAAGTCAGTTTGTAGCCCAGCCAGGGACTCCATGAGTGTTGTCTTGCCACTTCCCGAAGGACCCACAATAATCATACGTGAAGGGATGTGAATTTCCAATTTATCTATCCTCAACTCAAATCGGGGTGAAACAGGAAGAATAAAATTTTTAAGCTTTATCATGGTTCCTCATCAACAATTGAGTTATAGCAATACCAGTACAAACAAGAACAAATTGCACCAAAGAAAGAAATGCTACAGATGAAAAATCACCATAATGCATTAAATTATATATTCTCACCACAATGGTTTCAACCCCTGGAGGAATTAACAACACTGTTGCAGAAATTTCATTCATGGTAAAAATTGTCAAAAATATCAAAACAACCACCCATTTATAGCATTGCACAGGCAAAGCAATCTTCATAAACCTGTCATACCATGATACATTTATAAACTGGAGAATAAAGGTCATTTTCTTTGTTAGCATTGCATTCATTATAAAAAATAGTAAAAATGAAATCGGTAATAATTTCAGCAAATAACCAAAAATAAGAATAAAATAATCGAAAACAATTGAATTGCAATGTATCATTTGCGCGAAATGAATCAATGCCAATACTGAAAGTGATAGAGGAGTAAGCCAATAAAACATCATGATAATACCCCATATAACCAACACCTTTGTTTTTATTTTCTCCCTGAAACATCGATAAAGAAACCCTCCACAAAGAGTTCCCATTGTGGCAGTAGCAATGGATATAGCGCAAGTATTCCGAATTAAATCCATATTTTCAATTGCAAGCATATCTAAGCTTGATAAATCTACTTCTTTCATTAAAAGAAAAATAATCCCTGCGATAATCAATAACAAGACAATGCCATTAGTAATAATTAGTGATCTATTCATATCAAAATGTAAATACATTAATGAAATCGATTCTGTTTCAGTGCGATGCTCAAAGGGTTTTCTAATCATGTACCCAATCAAAACTAAAAAAATACCAGCTGCAAACAGGAAAGGCAGAGAAGCCAGTGATGCTTTTCTATAATCCTCCATGGAGACAATACGAGCAAAAAATTCCTCGGCATAGGTTCTGTAACCAAGGAAAGATGGAACTTCTTCATGAATAAAAGTCAATATAAAAACAAATAGGAAGATACCCAAAACAGATAATATGATCTGAGGAAATACCACATGCCAGAGAACACGAATTGGTTTTGCCACTGCCAGACCACTCTGTATTGATGTTTTCCCAAGACGTCCAATGGAGAAAATAAGTAAGATGGCAGCTAACGGAGACATGTTCAAACAAAGGATTAAACTTGATTGCCAAAATACTGAAAATTGATTAAACCACGATATACGTGTCAATGCAACAAGATAAATAATTGGTGATATTGCAAAAAAAGATAAAAGCAATAAAAGTATTGTTCCACGATACCAATGGGAACGCAAACAATAAAAAAAACATGTTAAAATACTACCAAATATAAGACTCTCAATTGCAACAGATGTTGACAAAAATATTGAATTACAAATTTTCTCAAAAAAAGACATGGAAACAAAATATGCCAAAAAATTATGGTGGGTAAATATATTACTCACGACCCAACCAATAACATTTATCAGTGGCAAGAAGTATATAATTGAAAAAAGAACCAGAAGGAGCCCATTCAATGAAATTTTGTTATTCAAGGTATCGCCTTAAAAGAGCTGTGCTTGCTGGCAACAAATCCTTAATGATTCCAGGCAGGACAGTCCATACTTTTATTGAGTTTTCAGTGGATTCAGTGTTTAGGATATGCATTTGAACAGCATTCATTTCAATAAGCTGCTGCTCAATAGTATCACGTAACAGATACTCCATCAAAATTTTACCATTAATTGAATTTCTCCCACCCTTAACAAGAGATAATGTTTGAAAAAAAGAGAACACCCCATCTTTTTCCTGATCATAATATACCATTTCAATTGGCAACCCCTGGTCAATTCCCAAAAGGGCATCGTCTGTATCAACAATGCCAATGGCAAACTTTCCATTTCCAACAGCATCTTTTACTATAGAATTGCCTGAGAGCATTGCCACATCATTATTTTTTAAGCCGATGAGGAAATCTTTAAACTTAGATTCCCCAATCTTGTGATACAATGCTGCAAAATGCGTTGATGTCGAGCCGATATATGGGATGGCTATAACAATTTTTCCTTTAAATTCCGGTTTAACAATATCAACCAATGAAGATGGATATTGATTTTTCATCAATAAATTTTTATTGATAATAAAAACTCTAGCTCTTCCGCCCATACCATACCATAAACCGTTAGGAGAATAATATTTTTCACTGGAATAATCATCAGTATTTCTCTTATATACCTCAAATACGCCAGCATCCTCAAGTCGTGCGGTTCTCATAAACTCTGAGTTCCAGAAAATATCCGCTCTAGGGTTATTTTTTTCAGCAAGGAGTCTTTTTTCTAAGCCAACAGCTTTGGAAGCTTCAGTGTCATAAACTCCTTTTACTATAATACCTGTATCTTCTTCGAATTGTTTTAAAATTTTTGAGGAAAACACTTGATCAACTGAGGTATATACAATAACAATACCATTATTGGGTTTATGGGAATCGGAGCACCCAATAACTGACAGGATAATAAACAACAGGAGATTGAACTTGCAAATGGATACGATAAAATTTTGACTAGTCAAATTTTTATGGTTAATTTGAAATTGCTTACTATTGCAGAAACAGTATAAACCAACCATTTATAACCTCTGATTTAATAAATTCACATCAGTGTAACCTGTAATATCTTAAAATATTTTTTAAATATTAGGATATGAACTTGTTTTTTGTCAAGAGATATATAAAAAATTTTCTAGCAATTCTATAATTATAAACTTGGCAACGCGTCAAGTAAAAAAGACCCGGATCCAGTTAAAAGAAATCCAACTAGTTTTTGACTGGAAGTAAACCGAATATATGTTGCACTCGCAATTGATGAACTGAAAAGAGATTGAGCAATTGATACAATTTTCCCATGGGCGTTTAAGTTAAATTCTGTATTACCTATATTATTACCGGTGTCATCATAGGCAGCAAGTGTGACCTGTGCTGAATTATCTGCTATATTTACAAAAGCTATGCCTGACCAGCCTTCAGAGTTGGAAGATAATCTTGGGAAAATTCCTGAACTCAGCCCCTGGCTTAATGTACCATACCCGCCCAAGCGGGTTTTATCCTGCCTGCCAAATAATTCAAATCCTGTTACGGGAAGGGAGGATTCCAATGCAAACCAGGCAGTTTTCTGGGGGAAAGAAAGCGAAGCAGCAGTGCCAATATATTTGGTTTTGGCTTGAAGACTTATGGTAGCAGCTTCCGGATTAGCAAAGCTTAAGAGCCTTCCTGATTTGTCATAGGGTTTAATGGTGATACTTAAATTATTATTACCCGGGTTGTATACCACAATACCTGTCCACCAATCTGAATCACTTGCTACATGGGGGTAATATAATCTTGTAAAAGTCTTATCACTCAATGTAATACCGCTTAAATAATGATTATTGGTACCAAACAATTCAAGTCCTATAATTCCTGTGGCATTTTTTATTGCTCCGGCCTTTATATTATCAATATCCTTTCCCGTTAAAAGCGAACTCATGGTAAAAGATGAATGGGCACCGGGACCAAGTATTTTTGTAATTGTGCTGCCATTGTTAAATTCAAACCCAAGGGTGACAGAAGCATTGGTTGTATTAACAAGACCTAACCCTGTCCACCATCCCTGATTCAAAGCAATATGTGGTATATACACATTACCATTACTAATATCTTTGGAAAGTATCGCCGGAACAGCTGCCATATATTTATTATCAATAAAAAATTTTGTATAGCCACAGATTTTGTCTGACGAGCTTTCAAATATCACATAAGCTATTTTTTGACTGGTTTTAAATATATGACTAAGTATCAGCCCTATTCTGCCATTTGGCGGTATGTTTTTCGCCACAGACGGCAGTATTTCAACTCCCTGATCTGTATAGGCATGGAATTTGCCTTGAATGGTTAATAAAGTGTTTTTATTAATAATACAAATTTCCGTATTCCATGGACTTGCGTTTGTGACATGGGGATAATACAGCTTAGTCAATTCCTGAGAGCTGCCATTCCATCCGGATAATTTTGCCCATAACCACCAGGCTGCATAAGCTTTTCTATTTGCATTCAATGGCATGCTATGTGCAGATGGACAAGAGTACCAATCTGTTCCTATGACGTGGGAATCCTGCCATTGTGTTGCCCAGTTCCCATCCCTTGAACCATTGCCATCAGTGTCATAATCACAATGGTCATTAACTGATTTATCACCAAAATATCTATTATCAGGATCATACGTTTCAATATCTTCAAAATCGAACAAAACTTTATTATTTGTTCTGCAATAGTTCCTTATCTGCTCATTACGCAAATGCAAATTCCCTGTAAGCCCTGTCCCATCCAAATGACCAGTCATATACACAAAGGTAACATTAGGATAATCAATCTCCAATTGCGACATTGGAGCAAGATAATCATGAATCATTGATTGGGCAGTTTTCCCACTTACCTGACCGCACCATGACCATATAATTACATTTGTATTGGAGTGGGCAGGATCATTTAAATATGCCCTTGTATTATTAACCCATTGAGGATAATACCCGCAATCACCTCCCATTGCATAATCATGCAAATCAAGGGCTCCACTGGAGCCTCCATGATTATAGGCAAAGATATTATCCGGGAGGTTTAAACCAAGACCGCCACCGTTGACAAAAGCTACCAACCCTGACATGCCTGTAGTTAATTGGCTACCATGAGAAGTGTGGCCATATGCTATATGCAGGTCGCTTTTTGCCTTATTAATTGCCGATACAGGAATCTTTGTAAGATCACAGCAGGTATGATCAACAATCGTTGCAGCCTGTGCCGCACTTTGGGATAAAAACAGCAATAAGCCAAATAATATCAAAATTAATTTTCTCATATTCCCTCCCGTTAAAATACACTATATTTTCTTCCTCTGATCTTACAATACAAATTGTATTTATTTCAGTTTATAGCTCATCATTAATACTTTAAATGGAAGATGCTGAAATTCTTTGATTTCTTCTTCAATAAATCCTAAAGTTTTATACCAATTATTTAATATGGTAAAATCAGCAATAGTGCCTATTTTTATTGTTTTCACCCCCAGGTCTTTTGCAGCCTCAATAACATGGTCAACTAATTTTCTGCCAAAGCCATGGTGCCTGTATTCGCGCAAGACTGACAACCGCTCCAGATAACATATTTCATGGTTAATCTGTTCCAAAGCTACGCACCCTTTGGGTAAGCCTGAATACTCAAGGATATAATATTTAAGCTTTTTGTCAAAATCTTTTTTTATCCAGTCCACCGAACAGTTTGACGGATGTTTTGGGCAATTTTCCAAAGTGAGATTAAATTTCTCTGCCACATCCATATTGGATGCACGAATTATATTTGCAAGCAATTTAGCATTATAAATTTCTGCAGGTTTGATATGTAAGTGGGGTATCATTTTCCAATTCCTTTTCAACAAATTAATAATTATTTAACAGGCTCCAGATGGATCATAACATCAATTATTTTTAAATTCCCTTTCATTAACCTTGTTTTTACCTCTTCAGAAATCAAATGACCTTGCGACACACTTAAATTCCCATCCACTTCCAAATGCAGATCAATAAAAATAAAACTGCCAAGTTTTCTTGTTCTGATTTTATGGCACCCTTTTACAGAAGCGTGATTCTGAATAATCTGATTCAAATATAAAGTTTCTTCTTTAGATATACTGGTATCAATAAGCTCATTTACATTATTAAATATAATCTTAAAAGATAATATTAAAATAAAAATTGCTACAATAAATGCTCCAATATGGTCTAAAAACAACAAATCAGGATTAATCAAAGATGCTGCGACTGCAATAAGAACAGGTATGGAAGACAATGCATCTGTCCTATGGTGCCAGGCATTAGCTTTAACTGAGGAAGAATTTGTTTTAACTCCAATCTGATATGTTTTTCGAAATAAAAATTCTTTAAATAAAATTGAAATAGCAGGAGCAATTAATGTGTACATTGTTAATCTTTCCCCATGAATTTCATTCATAGTGGCAATGGCATGATAACCAATACCGCATGCTGCTGAGAATAAGACAAGTCCTATAAGTATGGTTATGAATGATTCGATCTTCCGATGTCCGAATGGATGTTCTGCATCAGGAGGAGCTGCCCAGTATTTCACTCCAATCAATATGATTATATCCGTAGATGTGTCAGAAATACTATGAACAGCATCAGCGATTACAGCCTGGCTGTTACCAAAAAATCCTATAACAAATTTGATAATAGACAATAGAATATTTAGCACAAGACCCAAAAAAGTAATTTTTTTTATTTCATTTTCCCATACCATATTAAGACTTTATCAGAAATTGATCATATTTCAATATATATGATTACAATTGAGCAATTATAGAAAAATTGCCATTTTCGGATTTGAGTCAAACCAGACAGCCCCTCACTTCCCCGGGAAAAAATCAGCCTGGTATTTTCATTCAATTTTCCTTTACAAAATCCATACAGATTGATAGAGATGCTTATGAATATATAATTTTTATAAGGCGCAATGGAATCAAAAAAATACATATTAACAATGCTTGTTGAAAACGAACCAGGAGTAACTGCAAGGATTACAGGGCTGTTTGCAGGGCGAGGATACAATATTGAAACAATTTGCGGTGCTCCAACGGCAAACCCTGAAATGTCAAGAATAACCATAACAACAAAAGCAGACCCCTTACAACTTGACCAGTGCATGAAACAGATAAAGCGCCTGATCAATGTAAAAAAATTAAGAGACATGACAGGAGAAAAAGCTGTTAAACGCGAGCTTGCTATTGTCTGTATCAGATCAACTACAGAAACATATACAGATATTGTAAATATTATTGAAAAATATCATGCCAAAATAATTGACAAAGGCAAGGACAATTTTATTTTTGAAATTACAGGAAAAGAAAATGTAATTGATGAATTATTAGAGCTTTTAAATCCATTTGGCATTAAAAAACTTGCAAGATCGGGATTATTGGCCTTATATCGTGAACCTTAATGATTTTCAGCCCTGAAATCCACAGGCTTAATTTTCATAATAAAAAAAGAAGAAATAAAATAAAAAGCTGCGAGATAGATAAAAACAAAAGAAAAATTATCTTTATTAAAATCAAGAATATAACCGCTTAGCCAAGGTCCTAAACAGCCTGCTATAAATCCATAAGCTGTAAATACAAGCCCGAAAATCCTGCCAAAGTTTATAAGCCCAAAACAATTTGATACAAGGGGAGCAGAGACAGCAAACATTGCACCAAAAGCAAGCCCTACAAACGATGCCAATATTGATACGATTATTAACCTGGTTGATATTATCAACAAAAGATAGGCTGTGCCTGAAAGGAGAAAACATATCATTAAAATTTTCTGCTGGGCAAAATGATCTGCCAACTTCCCACAAATTAAACGTCCCGCTCCATTTGCAATACTAAAGCTAATAAGGATCCATACGTATTTATCAAGGCTTAACCCGAGATAATTCCCATAGGAAGCAGAAAGGGTTATCATTGATATCCCGCCTGCTCCTGCCAATGCCCATATACTCCACAGCAGCCAAAAAGGTTTTAATCTGAGAGTATCTCGAAAACTTAAAAGCCGGGCTTTATTTTCAAATTCAACGGGCTTATTTTCTTTTATCTGCTCAATACGTGGCAGGCGAATAAATAATGAGGCAACGCCAGATATAAACAAACATAAAAAAGCTGCAACACTTGTCATAACAAAGGTACCAAAGGAAAGAAGAAGCATGGTAAAAAGAGGAGCAACCAGGGCGGCAGCTCCACCGAAAACCAGGTTTACCATGCCTGTTGAAGTTCCTTTTTTGTTTGGGTAAAGACCTTGGACCACAGTTAAAACAGGAATATAAACAAAACCACAGAAAAAACCAACAACAAGAGCCCAGACATAGACCATTGCAATGGAATTTGCAAAGCCAACACAGAACATTGCAATGGCGCTGGCAAAATTCCCCAGAAAAATCAAATAACAATGTCTTATTTTTTCCTGGAGTTTACTGGTCAAATACATTGAACAGCCAGTGCCGACAAGAATAAAAAACATGATTCTGCCCACATCTTCTTTGCCCACATCAAACGTATTCTGCCAATAGGATGCCATAACACCCGGTATGCCGAACACAAAACTTCCGACAAAAAAAATGGACAAGCAACATAATACAAAAATTCTTCTTTTTGATTTAATATCCATAATTTTAATTTAAAACTAACAAAAATTTAAGATACCAGAGATTATTATTTTTTCAAATGATAAAATCATTTAATATCCATATTAATTATTTCTATATAAAAACTAATAATAAAATGGAAAAATCTATACTATTTGTTGACATGTTAAAATTAGCTTTATATACTCATTTTAAAATGAATAATCACAATTGTTTCATATTTCGAACTTGTGATAGGTGGTAATATTAGATTCTAACAGCATCAAGGAGGTGCAAGTGAAAGACGAACAAAAGTTGCATGAAAAGCAACAGGAGAAATCAGGGGTTTCCAGAAGGGATTTTCTTAAAACCTTAACTGGAACAGCCGCTGGAATTGGTATTTCACAGGTCTTTAATCCTGCAGTTGTTTCAGCCATGAAATCCGGGCTTAAAAATCATCCTGTTCTCTGGATTCAGGGTCAGGGCTGTACTGGCTGTTCTGTATCATTATTGAACAGTGTTGAGCCTACAATCGCTAAAATTCTTCTAGATGTCATAAGTTTACAGTATCATCCCACTGTAATGGCATCTGAAGGCGAGACAGCTCTTGAAAATCTTTATAGAGTTGCTAAACAGGAAAAAGGCAGATTTTCACTCGTTGTTGAAGGAGCAATCCCAACAGCTGCCAATGGAAAATACTGCATTTGTGGTGAACTTGATGGTAAAGAAATCACCATGGTTGAAATGACAGAAAAACTTGGTAAAATGGCAGGAAGCGTTCTTGCCGTTGGTACTTGTGCTGCATATGGTGGAATTCCTGCTGCAAAGGGTAATGTTACAGGCGCTACAGGCGTTATGGACTTATTTAAAAAAGCAGGTATTAAAACTCCTGTTGTTAATATCCCAGGCTGTCCAATACATCCTGACTGGGTTGTCGGATCAATTGTACATCTACTCACAAAAGGTATTCCGGAACTTGACGCTGACGGTCGCCCGGTTCTTTTCTTTGGTGAAAACATTCATGAAAACTGCCCACACCTTGATGAATTAGATAATGATATTATGGCTAAAACATTATCCTCTGTAAAAGGCTGCCGTATGGATTTAGGTTGCAACGGACCCAATACTAATGCTGACTGTTTTAAACGTAAATGGAACAGTGGTTTAAACTGGTGTGTAGACAATGCTCTATGTATTGGCTGTGTTGAGCCGGGATTTCCTGACGCATCATCACCCTTCTATGAAGCTAAATAAAATAAAATAAGACCAAGGAGGTTTTAATATGGCAGGTTGTAAACCACAATCAGGACCAGCTGGTTCTGGTAAAAAAATAAAGGTCTCCATCGATCCTATCACAAGGATTGAAGGGCATCTTAAAGCAGAAGTCGAAGTAAAGGGCGGAAAAGTTGTAGATGCCAAAATATATGGCGGCATGTATCGTGGATTTGAGCAGATACTTATTGGCAGAGACCCCAGGGATGCTTCCCAGATCACCCAGAGAATCTGTGGTGTTTGTCCTACTGCCCATGCTACTGCATCAAGTTTAGCACTTGACGATGCATTTGGTGTAAAACTTACTGATAACGGAAGAATTGCAAGAAACCTTATCCTGGGTGCTAACTTTCTTCAATCCCATATTCTTCATTTTTATCATCTTGCAGCCCTTGACTATGTTAATGGTCCTGATGTTGCACCCTTTGTTCCAAGATATGAAAAAAATGATGTTCGTTTAGATAAAGCAACCAATGCAGTTGGTGTTAATCAATACCTTGAAGCTCTTGAAATGAGAAAAATATGCCACGAGATGGTAGCATTACTTGGTGGTAAAATGCCACATGTTCAAGGCATTGTTGTTGGTGGAGCAACTGAAATCCCAACAGCTAAAGCTCTAAAGGAATATGCAAAACGTTTTAAAAAAGTTAAAAAATTTGTTGAAGAAAAATATTTACCTTTGGTATATCTCCTTGCAGGTCCCTATGGTGATCTTTTAAAATGTGGTTCAGGACATAAAAACTGTATCGCGTTTGGCGTATTCCCAATGGATTCAAAAGGTAACACCTTATTAAAAGCCGGTGCTTATACTGATGGCAAATTCACTGACTTTGACCCTGATAAAATTAAAGAATATGTTAAATATTCATATTTTAAAGATTCAACAACAGGACTTAATCCAAAAGTTGGTAAAACCCTTCCTGATCCTGAAAAAGCAAGTGGCTACAGTTTTATTAAAGCTCCTCGCTATATGGGCAAACCCCACGAAGCAGGCCCGCTTGCAAGAGTTTGGATAACAAATCCAGAACTTTCAAAAACAGGTCGTCAGGCACTTGGCGTTAAACGAGTTCGTGATATTGGTGATGCAGCATTTTCAATTCTTGGACGACATGTTGCAAGAGCAGAAGAAACTCTTGTTGTTGCCAATGCAGTTGAACAATGGCTACACGAAGCAAAACCCGGAAAAGAAACTTTTGTTCCAGCTTCAATTCCAAAATCTGCTGAAGGTCTTGGACTTTCAGAAGCGCCTCGTGGTGCATTGCTTCATTATGTTAATATTAAAAACAGTGTTATCAGTAATTATCAGATTACATCAGCAACAATCTGGAATGCAAACCCAAGAGATGATATGGGACAACGTGGTCCCATAGAAGAAGCTCTCATTGGAGTTCCTGTACCAGATCCTAAAAATCCTGTTAATGTGGGACGTTTAATACGTTCCTTTGATCCATGACTGGGTTGTGCTGTCCACGTGCTGGACGCAGATTCTGGTGAAGTTACTGTTGTTGACGTACCTCTATAACAATAGAAACTATTGTAATTTAGATTTATAAAAAAAGGGGTGAATTTTTTTCACCCCTTTTCACTTTTCATATTTTAAAAAAGAGTGCCATGACAAAACTAAAAGAACTTCTTGTATTAGGAGTTGGAAATATTCTGATGATGGATGAAGGTATTGGTGTTCATGCTGTGCATGAATTCTGGAAAGAAAAACAAAATTTTGATGAATCCCTTGTGGATTTCATTGATGGCGGCACTTTTACCCAGGATATTTTTTATTTATTCGGAAAATATAAACAGCTTTTAGTCCTTGATATTGTAAGAGCAGGCAAAACACCCGGGACAATATACAGACTCAAAGAAGATGAACTTAGAAGAGATGAGAAACAGCCTTTATCTTTACACGATATTGACCTTTTAGACTCTCTTGATATGGCAAAAATGGTTGGGCACAAACCAGAACTTGTGGTGCTTGGAATTGAACCTGAAAAAATTGATTGGTCAACAGAGCTTACTCCAAGTTTGAAAAAAGCATTTCCCGCATATATGGAGGCTGCACGCAATGAGATAAAAGCCCTGCTTAAGCAAGCTTCAGAAATTCACAAACCTTCATAACCAGACTTCTGTTTTTTATCTCTTGACACTGATAATCAAACAAAATATAGATAAATTGAGTATTCGATTTTAAATTTTTTCCTAAAACAGGGAATTATTATGGATGATTACCTCTTCAATGTGATTAAAAATCTAAAAAGACAAATTTTTGTAGTATCAAAAGATTATGATATCCTTGCAGCTACTGACTGGGCTATCTCTAAAGCTCAAAATCCTGAATTTAAAAATATCAAAAATAAAAAATGCTATGAAATGTTTTTTAATGAAAAAAGACCATGCGTTACATGCCCTGTTACTTCTGTAAAAAAAACAGATACTTCAGTATTACGCCAAATCAATCAAAACAGTAATAAAGCCACCTGTTTATATGCCTATCCCATGGATGACTCAGTAAAAGATAATCCTGCCATTGTTGTACTTGATTTTAATCTGGAAGCCTTTGACATAAACGATGAAAGAAGAGCTGCCACCGATGTTTTCCTGCGCAACCTTATTTCCAGTGCGGTTGACGGAATAATTGCCTCAGATATGACAGGCAAGGTTATTCTTTTTAATAAAGCTGCCACTCATATTACAGGCTATTCACAAGAACATGCCATGACCACCCTTAACATACAGAATATTTATCCTGATGGTGATGCAAAAATAATAATGAAAAACTTAAGAAGCGACAAATATGGTGGTAAAGGCATACTTAAAAGATACAAACAAACATGCCTGAAAAAAAACGGGAGTCTTGCTCCCATAAGTCTCACAGCTTCAATTATTTACGAAGGCAGAAAAGAGCTTGCAACCATAGGCTTTTTCCATGATCTTACAGAAACAATAAATATGGAAAAAGAATTAAAAAAAACACAGACCCAGCTTTTACAAGCTGAAAAAATGTCGTCTTTAGGGCAATTAGCTGCCGGTGTTGCCCACCAGCTTAACAATCCCCTTGGCGGAATCACACTTTTTTCCCAGCTTATGCTTGAAGAGCATGATCTTTCCGATGCTGCCAGAACTGATATCAAACGCATAAAAAAAGATGCTGAACGGTGCAGATTAATAGTAAAAGAATTGCTTGAATTTGCCAGACAAACAAAAAAAGAAATTAAGCCTTGTGACATTAATGATCTTTTACAAAGGACTCTTTTCCTCATACAAAACCAATCTATATTCCAAAATATAAAAATCATTAATCACTTTGGAAAAGACTTGCCTGAAGCATATGCCGACATCCAGCAA
>Ga0256845_1001151_pt1 | contig 22021 bp, 14 predicted proteins | sample RiftiametaG_FD_189101 | JGI IMG/M metagenome (GOLD analysis project Ga0256845, IMG submission 189101) | Tube worm associated microbial communities from hydrothermal vent at the East Pacific Rise, Pacific Ocean - Riftia | ecosystem: Host-associated > Annelida > Integument > Unclassified ... | reverse complement strand
TTTCGAATTAACCTGATCACTCAACCAATTGGTAATATGAGCCTAACGTTTGTGCCCTGATAATATGGAGAGAAATAATGAACCTAGGATATCCACTTTTTGTGGGGCATTATTACTTTCATAACTAAGAGGGCAATCTTCCACCCAAGGCTCAAATCGACCACCGAGTTTTAGAAACTGAATAAAAAAGGGCCGTTGTCCCATGGGAGTAACCGAAGCATTAGCGTCCCATTCGACATGTCATTTTCCAACAAAAGTATCAACTTCAACTATTTCAGCCAGTACGTTTTTAGGCAATAGTGGCAATTCACCCGTTGGGTGAGTTGCTTTAAATGGATAAGCCATGATTTTATCCTTAATTTCAGTAGGTTACAGAATTATACAATTTTCAACTGATTAATCTAGGATTATTGCTATGGCGTTATTGTACCATTGGTTTTTAATGCAAAGTTTAACGGCCTGAGTGATCATTTAAGGTGGGTAAAAAATAATCGAGCAAGGCCGAGATGCAGACGAGCGAATATGCTTAACTGAGAGGCACTCAGGATCTCAAGGAGAGAGGTTAACGACAACTTGCCAAACAACCTGTTTTTAAGTTTTCCTGAGAAAAACTGTCAAGTAAAAAACGAATTGTTTTATGAAATAACGAAAGTTTATGATGTCACTTACTGGACAAGGGCTATAATTTAATCGCTTTTGCCCCGACTTATTGAGAAGGTACTTAAGGTTTACAATACTTATTATCAACGGTAGCTAGAACATCAGTGATACCTGAAATGACTTGCATTTCATAACACTTTTGATCTTTTCCAAATTGATACCATTTTGTCATTTGGCTACGACTCTTAATACGCTCACGATCCCTTTCCTTTTGAACTATTTTTTCTTTCGCTTGCTTTTCTTCCTCTAGCCACTTTTCATTTGACTCATGAGAAGCTTCATTAATTATTGCACCAATGATCCCACCAACTATAAGTGCACCTAACCCACCAGGACCGTGTGCATGAACACCTACAGAAACTCGATTATGTCGGTGATGACCTTTTTGGTGCTCGCTAGACACCATAGTGGTACAACCGTTTAGAATAATGAAAATTGGTAATAAAAGTATCAGTTTTGACTGATTCATTGGAAGAACCTTAATGTTTAACAGGGATATTCTTCTATTTTACCTTTGTCGCATTAACTTAAACTGAATATTTAACTCAGAAAATTGCTAGTCTTAACAAATTCCTCTAAAGAAATATTCTCAGGGCGCAAACTCGGATCAATTCCTAATGACTCAATATCTACAGTTCCTATTCGTTTTCGCCACGCATTTCTCAATATCTTTCGTCTTTGGTTGAATGCTTCCGCGACTATTAGAGCAAATAATTTACGATTTTTTATATCCAATTTTTTTTTTCTAGGTGCGAGCCAAACAATTGCTGATTCAACTTTCGGTGCCGGCGTAAAAGCTGTTGGAGGAACAATAAAAAGCATCCTCGTATCACAGACACTCTGCGTCATAACACTTAATCGCCCATAAGTTTTGCTACCTGGATTTGCGACCATTCTTTCCACCACTTCTTTTTGAAGCATAAAGTGCATATCTTTTATTTTATTGGCATATTTGAATAAATGGAATAATATTGGCGTAGAAATATTATAAGGCAAATTACCAACCACTCTCATTAAATTGACACGACTTGATTCTCCATCTTGAGGTTCTGAAGTATAAAGTTGATCATAATCAAATTTTAAAGCATCGGTTTGATGGATAATTAACTCGCCTAATCCATCACAGTTGAATTTCAGTTTTGGAATAATATCCCTATCAAGCTCAATGACATTCATCTTTTTTGTGATTGGCAGAAGTTGTCTTGTAATTGCCCCCAAACCGGGTCCAATTTCTATTATATTATCTTCTTCCGTCGCTCGAATACTGGAAACGATACGATCGATGATATTGCCATCATGTAGAAAGTTTTGTCCAAAACGTTTTTTTGCTTGATGCTTCGTTGGATCAAAAATTTTCATTGAGGCAGTTTTCCTTGTGACATTTCTATCGCATAATTTATCGCATAGATAAAACTAGATGGTGATGCGCAATTTTTATTGGCTATATCTAATGCCGTGCCATGATCAACCGAAGTTCTGATATAAGGTAGTCCTAAAGTAATATTAGCCGTTCTTCCAAAACCAATGGCTTTTACAACCGGTAAACCTTGATCATGGTACATTGCCAAAAACACATCAAAAGCTTCCCGTTTTTGCGGTGTAAACAAACTATCTGCGGGGAATGGACCTTCTACATTTAAACCATTTTTTTTTAAGAATTGAATTGCAGGTTCTATGGTTACTTGATCCTCAAGCCCTAAAAGTCCATTTTCACCTGCGTGAGGATTTAATCCACAAACCGCAATTTTAGGTTGTTTTAAGCCATAGGTTTTGAAACTATGATCAATAATAGATGTGACTTCTTTAAGCATTTCTTGCGTAATTGATTGGCTTACTTCGCTTAGAGGAAGGTGAGTTGTAGCTAGTGCCATTCTGAGTTTATCAGTGGCAAGCATCATAACGACTTTACTGATTTTTGCCTTAGACGCAAAATATTCGGTATGACCTAAAAATGATGGTTCAATTTGATTAATATTGGCTTTATGAACCGGCGCAGTCACCAGAGCTTGTACTTGTTGTTGCAATGCAAGTTTGCTCGCTTTATGTAAAGAATCTAAAACAGTAACGGCATTTACTTTAGATAACTCCCCAAGCTTTACGGTTTCTTTAAATGGTAAATCAACAAAGTAAAGACTACTGGTTTGATGTTGAACAGACGGTGCACTCCAATCAATCGGAATTAAACTTAAAGGAAGATTCAAACACTTGGAAAGGGTCTTTAAATACTCACCATCACCGATTACAACAAGCTGAGCATTAAATTCACACTGCGCTAACTTAATGATCAGTTCAGGGCCAATTCCAGCGGGTTCCCCAATTGTTAATAAAATCCGAGGAACAATTGTATTTGTATTCATTTTAGGTTGATTACTTACTTATATTTAACTATCGCTAATAATTTTTATGTGCGCTTTTTCTTTTAGTTCACTGATCCAAGTTTGAGATTCTTCTTCAAACTTCCGATTAGATAATATTTGATAAGCTCTCTCTCTCTTTTTATCTTCTGTTTGATCTTGATCTCTTCGGCCTAATACTTCGATCAAATGATATCCAAACTGGGTTTTGACCGGCTCACTTAGTTCACCTATAGCTAAAGCATCCATCGCTTGCTCAAACTCAGGAACAAAGGCCCCAGGATCAACCCATGACATATCACCACCTTGTGAAGCATTGGATTTATCATCTGAAATTTCTACAGCTAAATCTTCAAAAATTTCACCTTTTTCAATGCGATCTTTTGCTAGTTTCAATTTATCTAGTGCTTGCCCGTCAGTCGTTATAGCGTTAGGTGAAACAAGAATATGCCGAACATGAGTCTGAACCACTACTTTAGTTTCAAACCCGCCTTTTTTATCCTTTAAAAACAAAATGTGTAATCCACTTCCACTTCTAAGTGGTTCACTGACATCATTAACATCCATATTCTTAACAGTGCCTGCAAACAAACTTGGGAGCTGACTTAATGGTCGCCATCCCCAATCGCCACCTTCTAAAGACTTTTGACCATTAGAAAAAGCAATTGCAAACTCTTCAAAATTTGAACCACCTCTAAGTGCATCAACAATTTTTTTAGCCTGCTCTCTTTTTGCGGTCACGTCTTCTGGACTCGAACCTTCCGGCATCGCCAATAATATATGACCTAAATGATATTGCAGTTTACTTTCTCCTTCCTTATCCATTAAGGCGACTATATTATCAACTTCTTTATCGCTCACTTGAATTCGCCTTTGTACCATTCCACCTCTAATCCGTGAAATCATTATTTCATTGCGCATATCTTCGGTAAAAATTGGCCATGGCGTCCCATCTAGTTCAACTTCTGTTTTTAGCTGTCCTAATGAAATCTTATTTCCTTCAGCAATTCGTTCAATTGTTGCCGTTAATTCTCTATCACTAATTCTGACACCTACTCTTTTCGCAGTATCTAATTGCAACGCCTCAACAATTAACCTTTCTAAAACTTGCTTTCTTAAAATCTCTTTAGAAGGTACTTTTTGATCTCTTTCTATAATTTGTTTAATGATCGCATTTGAACGTCTGACTAGCTCACTTTCCAAAACAACATCACCGTCAACAATAGCAACGATTCTATCAAGCATTTTTACATCGGCTTGCAATGAAAAAGAACTCATTAATAAAACTGCAAAAATAGCAATTGAATTGATAGCACTTAATATTTTATTTTTTACTACTAATATTTTCATAATTTTCACTTTCAAGTTGTTATGATTAAACTTTATTTGTTTATTAATAATTGATTTGTCTGTTTTAAATCTATCTATTATCAATTATTGAGTCCACTAGGTGCTTAAACTGATAACTAAAGATTTCTTATGCTGTTTTTGATCAGCTTCGCAATACCTGTATTTTTAGGCGGTGTTTTCCCTAAAATAATATTAAAATCTAATTGTAAACTATTTTCAAACTCGTTACCTAGACCTTGGCTTGAATCAATATCAACCGGATTACCAAAGGCATCTAAGCGAACATCTAAATACCGACGAGAAACAAAACTGACTGCCCAACAACACGATTTGTACTCGACTCCAAATAAAGTCTCTATTGTACGATTGTTTTTAAGATCATTGTACCATTTACCAACTACTCGCCAACGATTATTCACAGGCCAAAGAAATGATACATCAATTTCTTCACTTTTATTGCCAAACTCATTTCTAACACGATGGCTTAAATTGACAACATGATTAGCAATGGGTTCATATTTTACACGACTTCTTGCCTTTTTTGTGCCTTTTCCTTGGCCGTCACTATCATCCCATTCAATATAACTAGTGAGCTCCAAACTTGAACTCGCTCGGTAAGAAAATTCAGCTAATAATGCAGATTGTTCAATTCTATTTGCATCAATTTTTACTTGATGAGCTCTTCTATTATTAATGCTTTGTAATTCACCTTGTAAGCTGACGCTAGGCAAACTAGCGAGTGATGAGCCTGTTAATAAACTATTGGAATAACCCTGGCTATCTTGTTGATTAGCCTGTTGATTAAATAGGGTGACTTGACGTCTATCAAAAAAATACTTACGACCTAATGAAAATGAGGCTATCTCTCGACCACTCGCATTATCCGTAAATCGGTTAGTTAGTGCTAACGCAACATGATTAGTGTCCCCAATCCGATCACTACCAGAAAATCGGTTAGCACGCCAAAGCTGATTGAAACTAAAATCCGGTAGACGAGTATCGAAATTATTGATCTCAGACTGTTCTTTAAAAGGAATGTAAGCATAAAAAAGTCTAGGCTCTAAAGTGTGAGTGATGACTTGTTTTGTTTTTGTTCTATTATCTGAGACTTCACTTTTTTCTAAAGCTTTATTAATGCTAAAACGCCTATCAAATATTAAACCTGTATCAAGGCTAAAAATAGGTAGATTTCTCGAAAGACTTAACTCATCAGAACTTAAAGAACCTAATAATGGAGTTTCTTGCTCATAATGGGTCGATTGAAATGCTAATTTCGGAGTAAACCATGAATAGGCATTTCGATAGGGTAAACTAACCGAAGGCATTAAATTAACACGCATTCCGTGAGTTCGCTCTTTATCAGTATGAGTGAAGTTAGCAATCTCACTATCAAATTCCAAAAATAAACCACTCGATTGATCAAAATGTATGGCTCGACTTACAAAACTCGGCGTCTTTCGATACGGCTCCTGTCCAACTAGTGATTGAGTTGACTCTAGAAAAAGACGACTTGACCAATTATTGCCAACATAAGAAATACTTCCATAACTTTCTAATAATGATTCGCTAGAATTAGAATTTTGGTTAATCAATCCCGTTCCTAAATCTCGAAAATAGTCCCGATCACTGACTTTACTGGCACTAATGGTTGCTGACCAATTCTTATTCCAGCGGGTTTGATTATTAAAAGCGATCCCCCAACGATCTTCACTCAAGCCATAATTACCTAAACCTAATTCCGGATTAGATACCAGTGATTTTTTTGCCAAACTATCATTTGATAATGCTTCAACAGCTAGTCGGTTCGATGTTTTTTCTGTTAAATATCGGTATTCAATACCAAGCTGATTACCTCGACTTCTGATATCTCTAGGAACAAAGGTTGCATCCATGTTCGGTTGAATATTCCAATAGATAGGCATCCTAACGTCTAAACCATTACGACTATTTCGACTGACGTCTGGCATTAAAAAACCTGATTTACGTTGATCATCAATTGGAAAATTAAAATAGGGAAAATAAAAAATCGGAATTCCTTTAAGTTTAAACCACATTCCCCAAGCTTCCGCCCACCCTTTAGAAGTATCTAAGGCTAGCTCATCAGCTGAAAATAACCAGCTTCCATCGCCTTTAGGGCAAGTGCTAAAAGTTAAGTTTTTTAACGTGCTCACATCTGAGCTTTGATTCACTTCTATCGATTCGGCATTGCCGTTACCATTGATCGCAAAATAATGATATTCGACATCTGACAAAGTCATGGTTTGAGTTTTCCCATCCCTTAAAAAGTCCTTTGCCATTAACAAAGACTCATCAGTTTCAAGCGTTATTTGACCTATCGCTTGATCAACTCCATTAGTTTTATTACGAACAAGTTGATCCGCTTTTAAAATGGAGCTCTCTGTGATCATGCTAACATTTCCAGTCAACTTGATAAGCTCTAGATTATTAACAGGAATTTCATCGGCATCAATAATGATATTTTCAATATTAAATCGTTTGCTATTTTTCGATTGTTCTAAATTGGTTTGATATGAATAGGGAGAATCATCACTAACCACTGGTCTTGTGGAATAACCACAACTATTAAACATTGAATAATCGGAACTGATAATTCCAGTTGTTTTATCTTTTTGTTCTGGGAATTGAGATTTAAATAATTTCTTTTGAATTGGCTCTATTTCACCAAATTCTGAAGAGGCTATACTCTTCATTGATACAATAGAAGCAAGGCACGTAAATATAGAAAAAATACTTACCACACCGTAAGTAAGCTTTATTTTATTTTCAATTCTATTAGCCTGCCGGTTTTGAAGCAAAAAGCGTTTCTCAATGTTTATTTAAAAGAATAAGGTTCCACAGTTTAGAAATGTGACCAACAGAGTATATCTGCAAGATTATCCCTATTTCACAGGTCGGCATTTTACAAGAAGTTTAACCGAATAGCCTCCGTTATTTGGCTCCTAAACCACTAATTGGTTCAATTTAATCCTATCCATAATGATTTCATTTCCAAGATTTACTCTACCTATGTATAGAACAAAAAGTTTGTTTCAATCAATTTTTCTGGATTTTCAAAGAGTTATACTCAATAATTGACTATAATTACCTAAAAACTAGTCAAAAATTAAAATGACACACCAAACTGATGACCTAAGAATAAAAAAGATAAAAGAGCTATTGCCTCCTGTTGCTTTGTTAGAGAAATTTCCAGTATCAGACAAAGCCAATAAAACAGTTTATACGGGAAGAAAAGCAATTCAATCAATTTTGAATGGCGAAGATAGCCGCCTTTTGGTGATCATTGGTCCTTGCTCCATCCATGATCCCAAAGCAGCGTTAGCCTATGCCGATAAACTAATAGAGTTGCGAGAAAAATATAAAAAACAATTAGAAATTGTCATGCGAGTGTATTTTGAAAAACCTCGTACAACGGTTGGTTGGAAAGGCTTAATCAACGATCCTTACTTAAATAACTCTTGTAAAATTAATGATGGCTTAAAACTGGCAAGAAAACTATTACTCGATATCAACGATAAAGGACTACCAACTGCTGGGGAATATTTAGATATGATTACCCCTCAATATATTGCTGATTTGATGAGTTGGGGAGCCATTGGAGCGAGAACAACAGAATCTCAAGTACACCGAGAATTAGCATCTGGATTATCCTGTGCAGTAGGATTTAAAAATGGTACCAATGGCGATATTAAGATTGCAGTTGATGCAATTGGTGCTGCAAGCGCTTCACACCATTTTCTTTCTGTAACCAAGTTTGGTCATTCTGCCATAGTAGAAACGGCAGGTAATAAGGATTGCCATATCATTTTAAGAGGTGGGAAAAAGCCAAATTATGATAGCCAACACGTTCTATCAATTTCAAAACAATTAAAAGAATCAGGTATTAATCCAAAAATTATGATCGATTTTAGCCATGCCAACAGTGAAAAACAATTTAAAAAGCAATTAGACGTTTGTGATAATATTTGTCAACAGCTAAATAATGGTGAAAAAAATATATTTGGTGTAATGGTCGAAAGCTTTATTGAAGAAGGTACTCAAAAACTGATTAATGGAAAAGCGGAAATTTTTGCTAAAAGTATTACTGATGGCTGTATTGGGTGGGAAGACACGGAAGAGCTTTTAGAACGTTTAGCCAATGCTATCAGTAATCAAAAATAAAATTGATAACCTAAATATAAATAATAAATATCTGTTTTAAAATCACCAAGTCCAACTAACTGATTGGTGTATAAAATCGCTCCTAGTTCAGTATAAATGAAGTGTTCTTTTTCTTGGTATTGTATTCTAAAGCTGGGGGATATATTTTGTTGGCTACTGCCATTAGTATTTTCTCGTTGATCGTATCTAAGTTTACCACTAAAGTTCCATAACCTAAGCCATCGATATTGGCTCGAAATATAGACTGACCAAACGTCAGAAGTTTCAAGTTTCGAAATTCTAATGCCAAGCTGATTAGTATCATTTTTACTAAATAACTTACTTACTCTCAAATAACTATTCAAATAAATTTGGGCACCACGATCTATGATCTCCGCTACACCTCCAGAGGATGGTGCTCCAGATAAATCCAACCAATTGATATTACTACTGATCTCGTAATTCTTAGAGATCGGATAACTAACTTGAAACGAAGCACTTCGACTTTCTAACGTTCTATCCAATGCTAAATCCAAAACTTCATCATCCGTTATAAATAGATTTTGTAATTCTTCTAAACTATCGGCTGGTTGTCCAATGAGTGCATTCCGGGTGCTAATGTATGGACTTTTTCTTTGATTTAACGACCAATTAAAACGTGTTCTAGCTTTAGTCGAATAAGAGCCAGATAATAAAAATGCGTTTAACTCAGAATGAAAAATATCATAATCTATTAAACTAAAAACCGATGTCCTTTGATTAACGTATCGCAACTCACCACCGATTGCACGCCTGTCTGTTAATGACTCAATGGTTTGGTTTATTGCAAATAAGCTGATATCAATATTTTTGAGCACATCATCCCAATCATAACTCACTCCAACAAACGAACGATCAGGATCTAAAAATAAGTTCTTAGAGGAAGCAACAGGATAACCTGCATAAAAATTAAGAGTCTGCGATTTGTTAACGCCATACCCGAATACCACTCCGTCAAATCGATTAAAAAGCCCTTTTCTTCTATTTCTTTGGCGCCCAATATCGACACGATAACTTCCATCATTCGATTTCCATATCACATTTAAATAACTCAACCGGTCATTAGTTGAACGTTCATCTTCAGTTAAGTCTTGATAGTGACCGGCAGAAACCTTGACTTGTAACGAGCTAGCAGAAAGCTCATATTGACCTCTCACATTCAAGTCAATACCCACCAATGAAAGTGTTTCTCTTCTTTTACCTAAGTCATTCACTAAATCACTTTTGCGGTAGCTAGCACCTAAACTACCTCGAGTGTTATTCAATTGTTTTCGGCGTCGCTGATTACCTGACTTTAAAATTTTTTGATTATTTGATGCAAGACTTTGCATTCCTAACAATCCTCTTAACCGCTGTTTTACTCTTGCATGATGGACATGTTTTGGGAATTTTTTCAAATAGTCTAAGTAATATTTTTTTGCAAACGCCAGTTGAAACAGCCTTTCTTTAGCAACCCCTAAAAACTCAATCGCAAAGGCTCGTTCATCATCGTTTTTTGATAATATAGATGACTTCAACAACTTGGTTAATAATGACACCGCCAGCAGATATTGCTTTTTTGTTAAAGCATGCTCAGCCTGCGCCTTTAACGGCACTTGTGCTGAATACCCTTCGATCGGACGATTATCCTCTGCAAATAAAAAAGAAGAGACAGCCAAATTAACCGAGATCCCTATAAAAAATATAGGAGCAAACTTAAAATAATTCACTAAAACTCATCATCCCTAACTTTATGCTCTCCATTACGCGTTTTCTTTATATTTGTAAAAGAATCATCGGTATAAATATGACATGCACCAGTACAGTCTCTTAATTCAGACACCGTGTAATTAATTTTACGAGGATTATCAGTTTTTTTATGTGGACCAGTTCGATACTCATTGGCATGACAACCGGCACAATCAGGTTGATAAGGAAACTCCCAGGGGATGGTTTCTTGATTGCCGGTATGACAATCCGTGCAATCAAGATTCTTTCGATGGTCGCCTGGATAAGCACCTACATGCACATAATCCATAACAGGTTCCCACGCATTAACTGTATGACAAACATCACACTCCTGTGTAGTGCCAAAATGATCCGCTCCTTTGCCTGTCGCATCAGTTCCATTATGACAACTTGAGCAAGAGCCCTGCACTTCATTATGATCCACTCGAATAACAGGATCCCATACGATCGTATTATGACAAGCTTCACAAATCGCAGAACTTAAAATATGGTCAGGATCTTTACCTGTTGCTGTTGTACCATCATGACAACTACTGCATCCATCTACGATATCACCATGATCAAAAACCGCCGGTGTCCAGGCGCTAGTTAAATGACAACTGTCACACTCTAAAGTTGTTGCTAGGTGGTCGGCATCCTTACCCATTGCAATCACGCCATCGTGGCAACTTGAACAAGACCCCAACACTTCTCCATGATCAACATTCACCACAGGCTCCCAAACATTTGTTGAATGACAATTTTCACAGGAATCTGTGGATAAAATATGTTGAGCGCCCTTTCCAGTAGCAATAGTGCCATCATGACAACTTGAACAACTCCCTAGGACTTCATTATGATCCACCTGTGCCGTGGGAGACCAGTAAAGATTGACATGGCAGTTTTCACAAGTATTGCTGGTTAAAATATGATTGGGATCTTTACCTTCTGCCGTATTTCCATCATGACAACTAAAACAATTATCGACGACATCCGAGTGATCAAATGTTGCGGGCACCCAAGCAAAATTACTATGACACGCATCACACTCTAAGGTGGTTGTAAGATGATCTGCATCTTTACCTGTGGCTATGACGCCATCGTGGCAACTTGAACAACTCCCTAAAACTTCATTATGGTCAACCTGAGATGTTGGAGACCAATAGAGATTCACGTGACAATTTTCACAAGTATTTGTTGTCAGGATATGATTCGGATCTTTACCTTCTGCCGTATTTCCATCATGGCAACTAAAACAATTATCGATGACATCCGAGTGATTAAATGTTGCAGGCACCCAAGCAATATTGCTATGACAAGCATCACACTCTAATGATGTTGCAAAGTGATCCGTATCTTTACCTGTAGCAATAATGCCATTATGACAACTTGAGCAAGAACCAAGTACTTCGTTATGATCAACTCTAAAAGCAGGCTCCCAAGCTTGCGATGTATGACAGGTTTCACAAGTATCGGACGTTAATATATGTTCGGAATCTTTACCCGCAGCAATATCACCGTTATGACAACTAAAACAGGAACCGATTACTTCATTATGATCAACTTTTACTACAGGCTCCCACAACTCTGTTGAGTGACAATTTTCACAAGTTTGCGTTGATAGAATATGTTCATTTCCTTTGCCTGTTGACACTTCGCCATTATGACAACTAAAACAATCTCCAAAAATCTGTGAGTGATCCATTAGTGGAATAGTTTCCCAATTATTATCAATATGACAAGACTCACATTGTTCAGTAGTAGCTACATGAGAGTCTCCCTTTCCATCAGCCTCGCTATCATTATGACAGGATGAACAATCGGTACTCAGTGATTGATGAGAAACTCTAAAAACAGAAGTCCAACTCTGAGTAGTATGACAATCTTCGCATTGATTTTCTGTTTTAATATGATTAAGTGATTTAGCGGTCGATTCAATTGAGCTAGTATTCGAATGACATAATTCGCATTGATTGGGAGTTCCTCTAAAAACCCCATTTTGGTGACAATCTTGACACTCTAGTACTGTATGTTGACCGTCAAGAGAGAAATTCGTCATTTGATGATCAAAAGTTTTCGCTACAAGTTCGCCGGCTAAAATAGCACTACATAACATCGCGACTAACAAAAGTTTTCCAAATATACTTTTTAAATTCATAATTAAAATACCCTCTTACGTTTGTCGTCCTTAACTCTGGTGATCAAAAACTCAAATCATCAAAACTATTTTCGGTATGACACTGCTGGCAGTCAATTCCAAACCCGCCTTGATGAATGTCATCGTCACCATGACAACTAAAACAAGCCTTATCAGGATGATGCTGTTCGACCTTCTCATTTAATTTAGTTTCAACAGCAATATGACAAAGACCACATTGTAGATTTTTGTGTGAGCCGCTTAATGGAAAGTCCGTTTGCGTCAAATGATCAAACTGCCAGTGACTCCATATGGATGAGTCATGGCATGTTTCACATTTTTCACCCAAACTACCTTGATGAATATCATCGAACTGATGGCAAGCCACACAAGAAGCGCTTTGCTCGCTAAAATCAGCTGATAAATGACAGGAATCACACACTAATGTTTGATGAGACGCGGTTAATGGAAAATCAGTAAAGTCATGGTTAAATCCAACTGATTGATTCCACTCTAATGTTGTATGACATTTAGCGCAATCTTTACCTAATTTTTCAAAATGCGGATCGTCCACACGGTGACAATCAACACATTGACGAACAAGGCTAATATTTTTCACAAACCCCATATTCATGTTATTTAATGATTGATTCACCTGTGATAATTCTTTTCTAGAAAGACCTGGTAAATGACATGACTCACATTTAACATTTTCATGCCCCCCATCAATTATAAAACCGGTTTCAGCAAAACTATGATCAAAGCTTGCTTTGTCCCAATTTTTTTCATTATGACAAGATTGGCATTTTTCTCCATTACTACCTTGGTGAATATCATCAGTTAAATGACAAGAAATACACTGGGTTTTCGGGTTAAGTTTTTCTCCATGACAATCAATACATTCAAGCTTGTTATGTTTCCCTTTTAATGCAAAGCCTGTTTCTTTTAAATGCTGGTATTGAGTGTTCTCCCAAGTTTTTTCACTATGACAATCATTACAACTTTTACCAAAAACTCCCAAATGAGGCTCTTTAGCCAAATGACAAGACTGACACTCGCCACTCAGAGCGTAATTAAACTGTTGACCGATATGGCATGATTGACACCCCAAACCTTCATGTTCACCATTTAAAGGAAAATCTGTTTTTGAATGATCAAACTCGTTAATAGCCCAACCTTTTTCTGAATGGCAACTATCGCATTTTTCAAATTTGGGAGAACTAGATAGACTTGTACTAGAAAGATTCGAAATGGAAGAAGAGCCATCATTCAATAGAGCAGTCGTTTGTTTAGATAGATCGTTATGGATATTTTTATGGCAACTACCGCACTCAAACACTTTAAATCGAAAAGCCTTCGCTTGAGGCAGGGCAATAATACCGGCTGGTAACGCTTCTTTTTTCTGAGCGTCTTCACGATGGCAACTATGGCAAAGTAAATCTTTATGTTCTCCCTTTAAAGGGAAATCCGTTTTTAAATGATTAAAACCTTCGAGATCTAATGCAACAATATCAAAATCTCGACCTTTATGATCGCTGTGACAAGTTTTACAGTCTTGTTTTTGTTGCGTTGGTAACTGGCTATGAAACCCTTTTGACCTTTTTAAATCATTGGCGACATCTTCATGACAATCTAGGCACAAAGGTGTTTGATTGGACTTGTCAAAATGGACATGACAGGATTCGCATTTAGTTTCTAACTTTACATGCGGTTGAGTCAAATCACCAGGCATTAATAAAAGTTGTTTTAAACTTAATTCTTCTTCCGCTACGACAATATTCGACATAAAAACAAACATTAAGGCGATAAAAATCAAGGTAGAACTAACCCGTTGCCAACTCCAAATATTACGCATGTAAAATTTTATTTTAAAAGTCATCATTATGGTTGCTCTAGTACATGTGAACCACAACAATATGAACAATCGCTGATGCCAACATCATAAAGAAAATAGGTAAATGAAAAAGGTGCCACATCGAAAAAACTCTGGCAAAAACAGCATAATTTGCCATTTTATTTAAGTAGCTAATACCTGTTTGAAGATGCTTTGCTTCAATGGTAAAGGATTTTAACATTACTTTATTTTTAAGTAATTTTCTCGCTTCTAAGCGCGTTTTTAAACGAAGTTTTTTTTGAATTCTAGAAGTTTCTTTAAAGCTTTTATAAGCCCGAAAAAGACTGGGTTTCCTTTGGTTAATATGGCTTTCAATCCGAGTTAATTGGCTAAGTAACTCGGGCGTTAATAAAGCACTTTGTAAAAAGTGTTGCTTACTTTCATCAAAAAATTTCTTTAACTCAGAAAATTCGATTTGTTTACCGTATAAACCTCGGTGTATTTTTTGATAAGCATAACGTCCTACTAAACCGCTACTAGAAACCAATAGCATACAAATTAATGCAATGCTGCTATTGAGCGAACCAAATTGAAAATTACTATGAAACAAAATTAAAACCGGACCAACAATCCCCAGAATCATATGGATGCGAAACCAGTGATGGATAGCAAACCATTGACGTGTAAACTTCCAATGTTTTCGTAGTGGATATAGAAGTAACAGCAACATTAAACTACCACCAATAATTCCTAACGCATAACCCCACCCTTTTTCCGCATTTAACCAATACTCGTCTCGCTCTTGCCAGCCGATAAAAAGCGTTGAAATAATGAGTAACGAAAATAAAGGAGTATTGTAATTGCTAATCTTTCTCATTCGTATTTTTATTCAATTTATTTTTAGGTTATTCAATCAATTTTAGCATTAAACCAAATCAAAAAGTACTTATGGTTCACAACTCAATAGAGTTCTTATGCTACTATTTCAGCATAGACTATAACCACTTAAACTTAAGACCGTCTTAATTTTTTTCTACTATAATTTGATATTAACTCTATTTAGGAAAGCACTATTGAAAAATTGGTTAATCATCATTTCATTTTACTTGATCCCACTACTGATTATTTTTGGAATTTATTTTTTAAAGAGAAAACGTAAACACCACACAGGTGAATCGATTTTAAAACAATCCTTGAGTGATGGACTCATTCACGCAGCAAGCTTGCATCCTATCATTGATCCTACTTTATGTATTGGTTGTGGATCTTGTGTTAGCGCTTGTCCAGAACATAATGTTTTAGGTCTTGTTCATCAGCAAGCAGAGTTGATTAATCCAACAAATTGTATTGGTCACGGCGCTTGTAAAGCAGCTTGCCCACAAGACGCAATAAAGTTAGTCTTCGGCAATGCGACGCGCGGACAAGAAATACCTAATGTGTCTCCGAACTACGAAACTTGTGTAAAAGGTATCTTTATTGCCGGTGAGCTAGGAGGAATGGGGTTGATTCGAAATGCCATTGAACAGGGACGCCTCGCAATGGAATCTGTAACGAGTTATGTGGAAATAATTAATAAACAAAGGACATTTAGCAAAGAGATACTCGATAGCGTTATTATCGGAGCCGGGCCGGCTGGTATGACAGCGACACTTGGGGCGGTTAAAAGTAACCTGAATTCAGTAACTATCGATCAAGAAAGTAAAGGCGGCACCATAGCCCACTTTCCCAAGGGAAAAATTGTGATGACGCAAGAAGCCACTATGCCACTCATTGGCAAAGTAAAATTTGGCGAAATTAGTAAAGAAAAATTAATGGTTTTTTGGTTAGGTGTTATTCGTCGTTATCAATTAATAATTAATGAAAATGAAGAACTACTTTCAATTTCTCAAATACCTGATGGACTACATCAGGTGAAAACCAATCGCTCAGAATACATAAGCAAAACAGTGATATTAACACTTGGTAGACGTGGTAGCCCTAGAAAACTTGGTGTTCCGGGCGAGGAGCAATCTAAAGTCGTCTACCGTTTAGTCGATGCTAGTCAATATAAGGGTAAATCAGTCTTAGTCGTAGGCGGTGGTGATAGTGCTCTTGAAGCCGCTTGTAGTATTGCAGAAGAATACGATACTGACGTCACAATTTCCTATCGTAAAGATAATTTTAGCCGAGCAAAAATGAAAAATCAAAAGAGAATCGAATTGCTTCAAAACGAAGGTAAACTAAACGTTTTATTTTCCTCTCAAGTTAAAGCCATTGGAAAACAAAGTGCATTGATAAATTTAAAGAATGAAACAAAGGAAATACCTAATCAGGCGGTAGTTGTTTGTGCTGGTGGCATCCTGCCAACGAGCTTACTAAAGTCAATCGGTGTGAGCGTTGAAATAAAATATGGTACGGAATAAATAAATGACCAAGAATAAATCGGTGATCAATAATAGCTGGATACTAAACGCAACCATTCTATTTTTTCTTTCAGGCATAGCTGTCAGTGTAAAGAGTCAATCGGCAAAACAGTTTCATCCAACCCCCATAAATATAAAACAAATGCTTTTTCAAGGAAAGTATGTACAAGCGGCTACCCAACTTCGATTGTTGGCTAATAAAGGAGACGTGGTTGCACAATATCAACTAGCCTTATTATATCTTTCAGGTAACGGCGTTTCAGTTTCAAAGGGCAAAGCGATGTCTCTTCTAACTAGATCCGCAGAGATCTATCCTAAATCGGCTTATCTTTTAGCTACTTTATTATTAAAAGAAGAACAAACAAGCATTAATCGCCAACAAATAGTTAAATATTTACAAATGGCATCCCATGCAGGTAATAAACAAGCAGAAAAAAAACTTAGCGAAATTAATTTAAAGGTAAGCGGAAATCAATTTCGTCCACAAACTCAAGCCCTTTTTGAACTAGCATTAAATTCAGGCGAGCTACAATTAGTGATAAAACAATATCTAAGAGGCGCAAACTTAAATAGAAAAAATGTTCAGGGCGATGCTCCTATTGCGACCGCTATAAAATATCAGTATAGCGATATTGTTCGATGGTTATTGAAGCAACCAATAAACCTAAACAGTAGAGATATCTTAAAAAATACGCCATTGCACCTTTTAGCAAAATCAGGAGATCTCGCTTTAATAATAGAACTATCAAAGAAAATTAGTACTTTAGATAGCATTAATCGAAATGGTGATACCGCCATAATAACGTCTTTATTAAATGATCATCAACAAATTGCACAGTGGTTACTCGATAGTGGCGCTAACCCCAGTATAAGAAATCGAAACGGTTTATCTGCGACTAGTTATACGAATGAAAATAACATTATGCTAAAAAAACGATTGAGTAAAAGCAAAAATAATGAATTAAAAAGATCCAAACAAAAACAACAAGCCTACTCTCTTAAACAACTTAAACGACTCGCATCTCAAAAAAACTCATCTTATTTTCAATGGCCGCCTCTACATATCGCCGTCGCTCAACAACAAATAGCAATAACAAATATCTTATTATCCGAAAATCAATCGCCCTGGGATTTCAATCCCAATAAGCAAACAGCAATTGAAGTAGCCATTGAAAAACAGAATGATAAATTACTGAAAAAACTCCTTAAAAATGCACCTATTGTTTCTCAACATGAGCGAGAGAAGTTAAACAGTTTGCTACTGTTTCTAGTAACTCAGGCACAGTCTATACAAACGAGACAATTAATTAGCACTATCGTCAAACAGGCAGCATCGTTAAACATGATGGGGATCGTCAATGATGCATTATTGGCCGCTATTCAAGCAAAAAATAGTGATGTAACGACTCAGCTATTATCGATCAATTTAATTAGGATCGATAAAGCATACTTTCTCGCTAGCATCCCCTTTTCGACAGTTAAAATGATGAAACAATTGTTAAACAAAGATGTTGATCTAAATTGGACTAATAAAGAAGGTAAAACGGCTCTAATAATATCAGCTCAAAATAAAAATGATAAATTAGTAGACTATATTCTCACAAAACAGGTAAATATTGATCACCAAGATAACCAAGGATTAACTGCATTAATGTGGTCAATCAAGCAGGATTGTATAAGCTGTCTTAGCAGCTTACTCAAATCTGAAGCATCAACCGATATTATTTCAAAATCGGGCAACACTGCTTTAATGCTAGCATCCATCAATCATGCTGATAGCGTCAAGCTACTACTATTACACCCTTATGAACTGTCACAACGCAATAACCATGGCTTAACGACGCTGATGATTTCGATTAAAAGTGATTGTTTAAAATGTGCTAGATTATTATTAGAAGCAGGAGCTAATCCCAACAGAAAGAATAAAATAGGGCAAGATTCTTATGATTTGGCATTAGGGAATAAAAAGTTAACTAAACTTTTAGATTTATATTAAAAATAAACTTAAAAGGCTTCTATGAAATAGCTATTTAGGTTCAATACAACCAATAGATCAGTTCCATTATAACTACACAGTACCAAATTAGTATTACCACACAATAACCCATTATTTGTCGAATATTTAACCTGCAATCGCAATGGCCTAAATGGTTGGATTAACTTAGTCCACTCGAGTAATTTTGATATCGCCTATTCCTAGAGATGATGATTGCTCTTTACTATCGGTTTGATCGCGTTGCTGACTTGTTTGCGTGTAACCACAGGATACACACTCGATACTCTGATCGTGGCTATATAAAACGAGCGAATCTAGCTCATTACAACTTGGGCAACTAGCGCCAGCAATAAATTGTTTTCGTCTAGGACTTTGTTTAAGATTCATAGTTCTTTCTTTTATGAGAATATTCAAAGTGAGGTACAACTTAAAAAGATATCACCGATTGAAATTATTTTCATCAATACTTTCTTATTAAAATATAGGGTATCACATAATTTAGTTGCATATGCAAGTAATAAGTTGCAAAAACAACTCAATAGGCTCTATAATTAAACTAATAAAAGTTTAATTACTAGAAAAAAATGAATCAGAACCTAGCTAAAACCAATGAAAATGCGCAAGCACCTCGTTTGGCGTCCTCGATAGACTGGAAAAAAATTGCCTATTATATGCAACTGTCTCGAGCTATGGATGATATTGAAGAGCAAGAACTTGTGCCTGCAAAGCTTGTTTTTAACCAATTTTCAGCCAGAGGCCACGATTTAGCACAAATATTATTAGGATCAATGCTCACCCATCCTCATGATGGAGCAACTGGTTACTATCGTTCTCGCCCTTTTGTACTCTCGCTAGGTCTCGATATCGAAGATGCGGTTGCATCGCCTATGGCAAAGTCTGGTGGATATAGTGATGGCCGAGATATTGGCGTTGTCTGTAATTATCCTAATATTGAACGTAAAGGCGCTATGTTATTTCCTATGTGTGGTGGTGTCGGTGCGCAGTACACGCCTATTTCCGGTTGGGCTCAGTCAATTATCTATAATCGGGATGAGCTGAAGAATGAAAAATATCGAGGAGCGATTGGTGTTTCAATGGGTGGAGACTCATCCATGTCGACTAGTGGATTTTGGTCTGCGTTAAATATATCAACCACTAACAACTATCCTCATTTATTTTATATTGAGGATAATGGTTATGGTATTTCTGTTCCACAAACGGTACAAACACCAGGAGGCGATCAAGTTGCTAATCTAGCATCTTATAAAAATTTAAAGATCGTTGATGGAGATGGAACGGATCCAGTCGAGGCGAGTCGACTTATTTCTGAGGCTGTTGAATACACAAGAGCAGGTTTAGGTACATGCTTACTAAGACTAAAAGTGCCTCGTTTGTGCGGTCACACATTCCAAGACACTCAAACCTATAAGCCAGAAGCAATGGTAAAAAGTGAGCAAGCCAATGACCCACTACCAAAACTAAAGCGATATTTATCGGAAGAAAAAATATTAGATGAAGGCGCGTGGCAAAAGTTAACCGCACAAGCATATGACGACGTAAAAAATGCAGTTGAAAAAGCGAAACAAAGACCAGAGCCAGACTGTGCCAAGCTAACAAAATATGTATTTGCCGAAAAAGACAAGTATGACAATCCAGAGATCCAATTACGCGGTGGGTTGCATGCGGATGATTATCAATTTCCTAAGGTGACCGAAACGGCAAATCCCTCTGGCCCACGTTTAAATATGTTAACAGCGATTAGAAATGTTTTAGATTTTGAGCTTTCTATTAATCCAAAAATTCTAGTTTTTGGTGAAGATGTTGGCCCTAAAGGTGGTGTTCATGCCGCGACGTTGGGACTGAACGAAAAATATGGTGAACATCGAGTATTTGATACTAGTTTGTCTGAAGAGGGGATCATTGGTCGTTCTGTTGGCATGGCTTTATCGGGATTAATGCCTGTTCCAGAAATTCAGTTTAGAAAATATGCAGAACCTGCAGCAGAGCAACTATCAGATACTGGCATTATGAGATGGCGAACTAATAATCAATTCGCAGCACCTATGGTGGTTAGAATTCCTGGCGGCTTTGCCGGTCGTGGCGATCCTTGGCATTCAATGTGCGATGAAGTGGAATGGGCACACAAAATCGGTTGGCAGGTTGTGATGCCATCTAATGCAGAAGATGCTGTTGGACTATTAAGATTTGCATTACGTGATAATAATCCAACAATCTTTTTTGAGCACCGATCTTTGCTGGATGGACGTTGGGCAAGAAGACCTTATCCTGGAAATGATTATGTTATCCCATTTGGTAAAGGAAAAATCTTAACTAAAGGACACAAACTAACAGTGGTCACTTGGGGGGCTATGGTAGAACGATGTGAGTCAGCGGCGCTAGAACTTGCAAATGGTGTTGAAGTGATTGACCTAAGAACAATTCAACCATGGGATAAAGATCTGGTTTTAAATTCAGTTAAAAAAACTGGTCGTTGTTTAATTGTTCATGAAGATAATTTAACGGCAGGTTTTGGAGCAGAAATTTCTGCCACTTTGGCGAAAGAAGCTTTTTTTGATTTGGATGCACCAATAGAGCGTGTAACAATGCCAGACACGCCCAATCCACATAATGTTAATTTAATGAATGCGGCAGTGCCAACTGTAGCAAAAATAAAACAAGCAATGCTGGATCAAGTTTCTATCTAAATAGAAAATATTATACGACTAAATTAAGTTTGGCGTAGAGAGTTTAAATATGAATAATGTAACAGAAATAAAATTAACTAAAGACGAAATTGAAGGAACAGAAGCAACTTTTTCAACATGGCTTGTGGATATTGGAGATTCGGTTAAAGAAGGCGATCCGATTGCTGAGTTAGAAACAGATAAGGTGGCAATGGAAGTTTGTGCGCCTCAATCTGGTTTCATCAAATCTTTGAATAGTAACCAAGGTGATAAAGTTGAAGCTGAACAAATTTTAGGTCTCATTTCTCAAAATAAAGCAGTTGAACTAAATATTAAACAAGGAAATAATAAAACGCTTGAAACAGTTCAGCCGAATAAATTTTTTCAAGAAAATGAGATTGATAAAAATTCAATTAGCCCGGCGGTGAGAAGGTTATTGTCGGAAAATAATCTAAACATAGAAAACATTATTGGAAGTGGTAAGAAAGGAAGAGTTACAAGAGATGATGTTACTAAATTATTAAAAATTCCTGCCGAAACTTCAATAATTCAACCATCAAAATCAATCGAGAGAGTAAAAAAACAAGGCGAAATTGCTAAAGCATCATTGAGCAAAAGTCTCCAAGGTTTAAACTCAAAAAGTCAATTGATTCCCCATTCCAATATGAGAAAGTCGATCGCAAGTCATATGGTCAATAGT
>Ga0256845_1001150_pt1 | contig 22037 bp, 21 predicted proteins | sample RiftiametaG_FD_189101 | JGI IMG/M metagenome (GOLD analysis project Ga0256845, IMG submission 189101) | Tube worm associated microbial communities from hydrothermal vent at the East Pacific Rise, Pacific Ocean - Riftia | ecosystem: Host-associated > Annelida > Integument > Unclassified ... | reverse complement strand
CCATTCTCTAAGGTGTGCTAAGGGGTCAACACTTAAGAACCTACCCAATCTAGGGTCGTGCATTCTAAACTTATAGTTTACACTATTTCCTTCGCCCTTAACCTCTGGGTCACTCTCTTGTCCTTGGAAGCCATAACGGTAGTCATTCGATAATTTATTATTTATAGATACGATGCGCATCAAGTCTTCTGCTTTTTTTTCTTGGCTGCCGGAAAAAGGATGTTGTTTAAAATTAATCGGTAACTAGCAGAATTGGGGTGTAAGTTTAGATCTGTTGGAGGGTCGCCAACTCTATGTTGATAATCTGCAGGGTCGTGACCACCATAAAAAGTCCAAGTACCTTTACCTAACTCACCGTGTATATATTTGGCAACATTAAGCGCTTTGTTTTCTCCCATAATTAATACATTTTTTTTAATGTATTGTTTGTTGTAGCTCGTTGTTTGACCGTAAAAACCAGGTATAATAGTTACATGGTTTTGGCACAACATTGTAGGTACAATATCCCATTTTGCAGAAAATTCAAACAAGGTAAAATTATCTATTTTTTGAGGTGTTTTAAGGTGTTTAGGAGTTCCGTCTATGCTAGAAAACTCGTATTCCATAGGATTGGTTTTTAGCGTAAAATCGGTAAAAGCAAATGTTTTACTATAATCTAATTGCGCATTGTAATTGGGTGTTGATCCATCACCATCAAACATGGCTTCACAAATATCTAAGCCTTCGGCAGCCAAAGCAATATCTAACGCATCGGTACCCGAGCACATGGCAAATAAAAATCCTCCGCCAAGGGTAAACTCTTTAATGTTTTTTGCAACAGCTAATTTTAGTTGCGATACTTTGCTAAACCCTAATCGGGTTGCCATTTCTTCGTTGTAGCGTACTTGTTCTCTGTACCAAGGTTTATCTTTGTAGGCAAAATAAAATTTACCGTATTGCCCTGTAAAATCTTCGTGATGCAGGTGGAGCCAATCGTATTCAGGTAATTTGTTCTCTATTATTTCATCGTCATAAATAACTTCGTAAGGAATTTCGGCATAAGTTAAAACAAGTGTTACTGCATCATCCCAAGGCTGTTTGTTTTTTGGGGAGTACACGGCAATTTTAGGTGCTTTTTGCAATTTTACTACATCCATATTAATTTCTGGATCGGCAATTTCTTGCAAAATAGCAGTAGATTTTACATTGGCGATTACCTCAAAAGAAACCCCTCTAATAATTAGTTCTTCTTCAATAGCTTTAATGTGTTTTACCATAAAACTACCCCCTCTGTAATTGAGTAGCCAATCCATTTCAATGTTATTTTCTATTACCCAAAAAGCAATTCCGTATGCTTTTAAATGATTTTTTTGAGTGTGATCCATTGGTATTAAAAGGTAAGTAGCACTTACTTTTAAAGAGAAAAGGAATAGAATAAATAGGAAAGTTATTTTTTTGAGGTGTTTCATCTAAGGTCTAAATTACAAATTTAAAGAGTAAAGTGGCTAAATGTTTTTTAAAACTTAAAAAGCAGGTTAGAATTAACTAACCTGCTTTTTTCAATCTCCCTAAATCCCTCTTCGCCAAGAGGACTTTTTGTTATCTTAAATAATCTTTCATTCTTTCAAAAAATCCTTTGTCTTTGGCTGTTGGGTTGGGTTTAAAGTTTTCAGAATCTCTTAATTTTTCTAAAGCAGCTTTTTCATCTTTACTTAATTTTTGAGGAGTCCAAATGTTAACGTAAATTAAAAAATCTCCAGTACCACCATAACCTTGTAGGTTAGGAATACCTTTACCTTTTAAACGTAACACTTTACCACTTTGTGTACCAGCTTCAATTTTAATTTTCACTTTACCAGTAACGGTTTGTATTTCTACAGAAGTGCCCATTGCAGCATCAACAAAGTTAAGGTATAGGTCAAATAATAAATTTACACCATCTCTTTTAATGGTATCGTGAGGAAGTTCTTCAATTAAAACAATTAAATCTCCAGGAACACCATCTTTAGGTCCTGCATTTCCTTTTCCTGTTACCGAAAGTTGCATTCCATCTTCAACTCCCGCAGGAATATCAATGGTAATTACTTCTTCTTTTCTAATTAATCCATCAGCATCAGCACCAGCAGGTTTTTTGTCAATCATTTTTCCATCACCACCACAAGTAGGGCAAGGAGAGGATGTTTGCATTTGACCTAAAATAGTGTTGGCTATTCGGGTAACTTGTCCCGAACCTTGACATTGACCACAAGTTTTGGTGGTAACACCTTCAGCATTAACTAACTTATTTACTTTAATTTTTTTCTCAACACCTTTAACAATATCTTCTAAAGTTAACTTTACTCTAACTCTTAGGTTGCTTCCTTTTCTAACTCTCTGTCTTCGACCGCCTCCGCCACCAAATCCAGCTCCGCCACCACCACCGAAGATGTCTCCGAATTGTGAGAAAATATCATCCATGTTCATTCCGCCTCCACCGAAGCCACCGCCACCGCCAAATCCTCCGCCAGCAGCACCACCAACACCTTGATGACCAAATTGATCGTAACGCTGTTTTTTCTCAGCATGGCTTAAAATTTCGTAAGCTTCAGCAGCTTCCTTAAATTTATCTTCAGCAGATTTGTCATCAGGGTTTTTATCGGGATGGAATTTTATTGCCATCTTTCTGTAAGCCTTTTTTATTTCGGCTTCAGAAGCTCCTTTTGAAACACCTAATACTTCGTAATAATCTCTTTTACTCATTTTATATCAGTTTGTAAAGTGAAAAGTAAAAAGCAAAAGGTTGAACATTCAACACTTGCAACTTGATATACTTTTAACTTTATGACTTTTAACTTTCTAACTCAATTTATTTCCCTACTACAACCTTAGCGTAGCGAATCATTTTTCCGTTCAATTCGTACCCTTTTTCTACTTCGTCAATCACTTTTCCTTTGTGATCATCAGTAGGTGCAGGTATTTGTGTAATGGCTTCATGAACCCCTACATCAAATTTTTCTCCAATAGAAGAATCAGAAGCTTTCAGTCCTTTTCCTTCTAAGATGTTTACTATTTTATCGTGAATTAATTTAACACCATCTTTTACGCCTTGTAAATCATCAGATTCTGCCATAGCTTTAGTAGCTCTTTCAAAATCATCTAATACAGGAAGAATGGCTTTAACAACATCTTCTCCAGCAGTTTTATATAATTCTAATTTTTCTTTTTGAGTTCTTTTTCTAAAATTGTCAAATTCAGAATATAATCTAAGGTATTTATCAGTCGCGTCTTTTACTTTCGCTTCTAACTCTTCTTCAGGAGATAATTGTTCTGCAACAACATCTTCTGTTTGCTCCTCTGTTGTTTCTTCGTTTTGGTTTTCTATTTCTTCGTCTTTGATATTTTCTTTATCGCTCATAACAACGTGTTTTTATATTTTGAAATTCGGATGGCAAAAATACTACCAATGATTCATTTTAGGTCATAATGACAGTAATTTATTTAAGTGTGTAATAAAGGCAGTTAACTGTCTGACTTAAAGGGTTGTGTTTTGTTTTTTATGATAGATAATTTCCTCAACAGATTTGCCTGTGATTTTACTTTCTAACCACGAAATAATATCCAAATACAACGTAGGTCTGCGTTCATATTTATCTTCTAAAATTTCTTCTAGTTCATTTTTTAAGCTTATAAAATAAGGCGTTAGTTCATTTTTATCCATACGAACTGATTTTTTTAAGAATTCAAATACAGCATGCTGAACTTTTTGCATTTCTTCTAATTTGAGTAAAAATTTATAGGTGCTTTTAATTTGATATTCAATTAAGTCTTCGTTGCCCAATTCATAATGCGCTATTAAATTAAGTATTCTCGCAAAACATTGTATGTCTTCGCGTAAGCTCATACTTTGGTGGTTTATAATAAAATTAAGATGATGGATAGCGCCTTTATAATCATCACTACCAAATTTTAAACAAGCAATTTTATAATTAAAAATTAATATTCTATGGATGTCTATTTGAGATTTATAAGGGATTAATTTTTCTTGAAATGTATTGGTGTAATTTGCACCATTGGTAAATTCACCTTTTAAAAAAAAGAGGTTTAATCGAGCAGTTTCTAAATAGATAAAAGCCAAATTGGCTTGGTTGGCTTTAAAGTTTTGTTGATTGGTACTGATAAAATGTTCTAATTCAATCAGTTTTTCTTCAAAACGGATGGCATCGTTACAATAAAATAGCGCAGATAAGCAATTGTGTAAACCTTTCATATAAAGAATAGGTTTACTAGTTTTCATACTCGGAAATTCATTAAAATTATTTATCCATTTTAACGAGAATTTATAGCACAATAAAAAATCTTGAACAATGTAATTGAACCAAACATGACTTTGGTAATTGTAAATTTTACTATAAAAAGAATTTAGCTCTTCTTCTCCTTTAGGTAAGTTTAGATGAAAAAACTGCGTAATTTGTTGGTAGTCGGCCTTGTTTTTTATGTGCCCAAATTTTAAGTAGTAATCATACATTTTTAAGGATAAATCAGACCAAGCACCTTCTTTTTTTATAGCCGTTCTAATCAGGTTAGTTTCTCCAATTAATTCTGTTGCTCTTTCTTGGTGACTTCGAGTAATGTAACTTGCTTCAATTTTTTTTTCGAGTGATAAGATTTCGAGGTGTAAAATATCTGCATAGTTAATAATTGATAGCTGTTTGGCTTTTCCTAACTGATTTAAACTTTGGAGATAAAGCCCTTTTTCGTACAAAATATCGGCAAAACTGATGATTTCTTTTATTCGGATAATAGGAGTTTTATGGTTGAGTAAGCGTAAGCTCATCAATAATTGCTCATATAAGTTTGCCTTATGGTTAGATAAAATATTACCTTTTAATTGAGGTAGTTTTTGTGTGATTTTTTGATCGTCACAGTTTGTTGGTTTATCAAGAATATCAAAAAGTTGAATAAATAATTGCTCTTTATCAGAAAAATTACGCTTAGCATACAGTTTAAAAGCTCGTTTTTCGGCTTTAGATAGGCTGCTTATGAGTTCGAAAAGTTGATATGTTAATTGCTTGGACAAAAGGTTTTGAGGCTGGTTAGTTTGTTGTTAGTTAGTTGTTTACTGTTGTTTTTGTTATTTTGGAAATATGGTCTTATCTAAATATTAATTTCTAAATAGTAGCTGTTTCTAGCATCTTTGAGTTTTCAAATAAACGAAAACTTTTAGAAGATGAGCAAACAATTGCATTTTTTTGATACAACTTTAAGAGATGGAGAGCAAGTTCCGGGTTGTCAATTGGCTATTCCTGAAAAATTACTTATTGCAAAAGAATTAGAATTGTTGGGTGTTGATATTATTGAAGCAGGCTTTCCAGTATCTAGTCCAGGAGATTTTAAAGCGGTAGACTTAATTTCTAAAGCAATTAAAAACGCAACAATTTGTGGTTTAACAAGAGCTGTAGAAAATGATATTACTGTAGCTGCTCAGGCTTTAAAATATGCTGTTAATGGACGAATACATACAGGGATAGGAACTTCTGAAAGTCATATTAAACAGAAACTAAAAACTACTAGAGAAGCGATAATAGAAAGAGGAGTAAAAGCGGTAAAGTTTGCGCGAAATTTAGTACCCGAAGTAGAGTTTTATGCAGAAGATGCAGGAAGAACCGATAATGAGTTTTTAGCACGTGTGGTAGAGCAAATGATTACTGCAGGAGCAACTATTATTAATATACCTGATACTACGGGATATTGTTTGCCTCATCAATATGGTGAAAAAATTGCCTATTTGATGAACAATGTTCCAAATATAGATAAAGCAATTCTTTCTACCCATTGTCATAATGATTTGGGCTTGGCAACAGCAAATAGTATTGCTGGGATTTCGGCAGGAGCAAGGCAAGTGGAATGTACTATAAATGGAATTGGAGAGCGTGCAGGAAATACTTCTTTGGAGGAGATTGCTATGATTTTATCTCAACATAAAAATATTGGTTTAGCGCATCGTATTGATACTAAAATGCTGACTTCGATGAGCAGGTTGATTGAAGATAAAATGAATATGCCAGTACAAGCAAATAAAGCAATTGTTGGGGCAAATGCTTTTGCACATTCATCAGGAATACACCAAGATGGAGTGTTGAAAAATAGATCGACTTATGAAATTATTGATCCAGCAGAGGTTGGTGCTGATGGTTCTGCAATTGTTTTAACGGCAAGAAGTGGAAGAGCAGCATTAAATTTTCATGCTAAAAAATTGGGTTATAGCTTAACGGTTGATCACTTGAATGAGGCTTATGAATCGTTTTTAGAAATTGCTGATAAAGAAAGAAATATAGAGGATAAACATTTGGTTGAATTATTTGAGGCCATTGCCGCATAAAATGTTGCGTTAAGGATTGGCGCGGCATCCTTTTTATCAGTTGTTCATTGAGCGCAGCCGAAATATCAACTTATAAAAAGATAGAGTAGAAAGCCTGTTAAAACGCCCTAATAAAGAAGATAAAAAGATGAAAACATTATACGATAAAATTTGGGATAAACATGTAGTAAAAACGATTGCTGATGGGGTAGATGTGCTTTACATTGATCAGCAATTTATACATGAAGTTACTAGTCCGCAAGCTTTTAATGGTTTGCGAGAAAAAGGTGTTGGAGTGTTTAGAACTGCTAAAACCTTGGCTACGGTAGATCATAATATTCCGACAATAAACCAACATTTACCAATTAAAGATGAAGGTTCTTTTAAGCAAGTGGAGGCGTTGAAAACTAATTGTGCTGATTTTGGAGTTGAATTGTTTGGGATACAGCATAAAAACCAAGGAATTGTACATGTGATAGGTCCTGATTTAGGAAAAACACAGCCTGGAATGACCATTGTTTGTGGTGATAGTCATACCTCTACACATGGTGCTTTTGGAGCTATTGCTTTCGGAATAGGAACTTCGCAGGTAGAGCAAGTTTTGGCTTCGCAATGTTTGGTGTTGGGAAGGTCTAAAACGATGAAAATTGAGGTGAACGGGAATTTGAATAAAGGAGTAACGTCTAAAGATGTGATACTTTATATTATTTCTAAATTGGGTACAGAAGGAGGTACAGGTTATTTTGTTGAGTATGCCGGAAATGTTTTTGAAGAAATGAGCATGGAAAGTAGAATGACGGTTTGCAATATGAGTATTGAAATGGGAGCTAGAGGTGGATTGGTTGCGATTGATGAAATTACGATTGCTTATTTGAAAGAGCGAATTAAGGTAACAGAGCAGCAAGCGGAAGAATGGAAATTATTAAATACTGATGCAGATGCAACATATGATAAAACGGTAGTTTTTGATGCTTCGGAAATTTATCCGATGGTAACTGTAGGTACTGCACCAGATACTGCAATTAGAATTGGTGGAACGGTAGATTCGGCAGCTTTTATTACTGAAAAAGCTAAAAAATATATGGGTTTTAATGGTGGTGATAGCATTAACAAACAAAAAGTAGATTATGTTTTTGTGGGGAGTTGTACCAATGGTAGAATAGAAGATTTGCGTGCTGTGGCAGATTTGGTTAAAGGAAAGCAAAAGGCAGTACATGTTGAAGTGTTGATTGTGCCAGGATCGGTAAAAGTTAGAGAAGAGGCTATTGCTGAAGGTTTGGATAAGGTGTTTTTAGCGGCAGGTTTTCAGTTTAGAGAGCCTGGTTGTTCTGCTTGTTTGGCAATGAATGAGGATAAAATACCTGCAGGAGCAATTTGTATCTCAACATCTAATCGAAATTTTGAAGGTAGACAGGGTGTTGGTTCAAGAACGTTGTTGGCGAGCCCGATTACAGCAGCAGCTTCGGCAATAACAGGAGTGGTTACGGATCCCACACAATTTTTAAATTAAATGGAGAAAGTGATGAAAATAGGAAGTAAAGTAATACCAATTAATGTTGAAAACATAGATACAGACCAGTTAATACCTGCTCAGTTTTTAAAATTAACGACTAAAAAAGGGTACGGAAAAAACTTGTTTTACAATTGGAGATATACGGAAGGTTACTCTATTAATGAAAGTTTTGAATTGAATAACCCGATAAGAAAAGGTGCTCAAATTTTAATTGGAGGAAATAATTTTGGTTGTGGCTCTTCAAGAGAACATGCCGCTTGGGCAATAGCCGATTATGGAATAAAAGTGGTTATTAGTTCTCAATTTGCAGATATACATAAAGGGAATTTATATAACAATCAGGTATTACCTGTTGAGGTTACTGCTGCTGAATTAAATGTTTTGATGGCTTATTTTTTGAAAAATGAAACAGAGGAACTGTTGGTTGATTTGGAAAGTCAAACAGTAAAGATTGAGGCTATAAATTTTGAAACAACTTTTGAAATCCCTCCTTTTAAAAAGCAATGTTTGCTAGAGGGAGTGGATGAAATAGTCTATTTAATTAACATGCGCGATGAAATTGCTGCATTTGAAATTTCTTAATATTAAAAAAATATTACCATGAATAAAAAAATAATAGTATTACAAGGGGATGGAATTGGTCCTGAAGTTGTACGCCAGGCTATAAAAGTTATAAAAGCAATAGATTCAGTTTGTGATCATAATTTTGAATTGCAAAACGAATTAATTGGTGCAGCAAGTATAAAAGAAAACGGATTGCCTATTACCGATGACACAATTGCTGCTTGTAAAAATGCTGATGCAGTTTTGTTAGGTGCAATTGGAGATCCTGAATATGATAATAACCCTAACACCACAGTTAGACCTGAACAAGGTTTGTTGAAATTGAGAAAGTCGTTGGGCTTATATGCGAATATCAGACCTATCAATACGTATGATATTTTAAATGATGTTTCGCCATTAAAAAATGAGCGTTTAGAAGGTGTAGATATTCTAATTTATAGAGAGCTAACCGGTGGAATTTATTTTGGAGAGAAAAAGCTTGCTGCTGATGGTAAAAGTGCTTCGGATTTGTGCAGCTATTCGGTAGAGGAAATAGAACGAATTTCAAAATTAGCTTTTGAAGCAGCTTTACTTCGGGATAAAAAATTAACCTTAATTGATAAAGCAAATGTGTTAGAAACTTCTCGTTTGTGGAGAAAAACTGTACAGCAGATGGCTAACAAATATCCGGATGTAGCGGTAGAGTATATGTATGTTGATAATGCTGCGATGCAAATGGTTATTAATCCATCTAGCTTTGATGTGGTATTAACAGAAAATATGTTTGGAGATATTATTTCTGATTTGGCTAGTGTTTTAACAGGCTCTTTAGGAATGTTACCTTCTTCATCTATAGGTGCAGATTTAGGCTTGTTTGAGCCTTGCCACGGTTCTTATCCGCAAGCTGCAGGTAAAGATATAGCCAACCCAATGGCTACCATTTTATCTGTTGCTATGATGTATGATTATTTTAATTTACACCAAGAAGCAGTTGTGATTCGGGCTGCAGTTAATTGGGCTTTAAAAGAAAATATGGTTACTCCAGATATTACCAAAAAGAACCCTGTAGGTTGTGCAATGGTTGGAGATTTAATTGCTCATTATATTGAAGAGAAAGGAGAGGTTTTCTTAAATAAAGGGCAAATGGAAGATGCCAAAAACTGTATAATATAGCGTTAGTTCTCTGTAATTATGATAAAACAAACCCCGAAACATTAATTTGTTTCGGGGTTTGTTTTTGAAGTATGTTTAATTTATTTCTTTAAATACTTTTCAAGAGCATCTTCTAAAGCGGCACCTCTTAAGTTTTTAGCTAAAATATTTCCTTTGCCATCAATTAAATAGTTGGTAGGAATAGAATTGACCTTGTAAAGTTTTCCTCCTGCTGCCGACCAACCTTTTAAATCGCTAGTATGATTTGGCCAAATTAACTTGTCTTGTTTAATAGCACCTTTCCATCTGTTTTTATCTTTATCTAAAGAATAACTGTAGATAGTAAAACCTTTTCCGTTAGTAAATTTTTGATCTTTGTATTTGTTATATGCTTTAACTAAACTCGGATTTTCTCTTCTACACGGTCCGCACCACGAAGCCCAAAAATCAATTAACACTACTTTTCCTTGTAAAGAAGATAATTTAATTTCTTTTCCTTCAGGATTATTAAAAGCTAGTTCGGGAGCTTTTGTTCCAATTGCTAACGTTGAACTTTTTTTGTACATAAATCCAGCAGTAATTAATATTACAATTGCTAAATAAATTGGAGTTTTAAATTTCTGTATAAATTTCATAGTTTTTGTTTTTAAGATTCAAAATAACGAGAATTGCTACTAGCAAATTGTACGCCAAAAGACGTTTAGTCAATTCGTGTAATATCAGCACCTAACGCATTTAATCTTTTATCAATGTATTGGTAACCTCTGTCTATTTGTTCAATGTTATGAATAGTGCTTGTTCCTTCGGCAGATAAAGCTGCAATTAATAAAGAAACACCAGCTCTAATGTCTGGAGAACTCATCGTTGTTCCTCTTAATTGATATTCTTTATTAATACCAATAACAGTAGCTCTGTGCGGATCACATAAAATAATTTGAGCACCCATATCTTTTAGTCTGTCAATAAAGAATAACCTGCTATCAAACATCTTTTGATGCAATAAAACTGTTCCTTCTGCTTGTATGGCAGTAACTAATAAAATACTAATTAAATCAGGAGTAAATCCTGGCCAAGGAGCATCGTAAATTGTTGGTATAGAACCATCAATCATTCTTTTTATTTTGTAATTGCTTTGTTCAGGAATAAAAATATCATCACCTCTAAACTCCATTTTTACGCCTAATCTTTTAAACGTATCAGGAATTCTTCCTAACATATCAATTCTACAATCTTTAATGGTAATTTCTGATTGTGTAATTGCTGCCAATCCAATGAATGAACCGATTTCAATAAAATCAGGTAATAAGCGATGTTCGCAACCACCTAATTCTGTTACACCTGTAATTCTTAATAAATTAGAACCAACGCCTGTAATTTTTGCGCCCATACTATTAAGCATGTCGCATAATTGTTGTAAATAAGGCTCGCAAGCAGCATTGTAAATAGTAGTTTCTCCTTCTGCCATTACTGCTGTCATTAAAATGTTGGCAGTACCTGTAACCGAAGGTTCATCTAATAAAATATATTGTCCTTTAAGGTTTTTCCCTTCTAAACTATAAATCCCTGTGTTGTGATCATACGTATAAGTAGCACCTAATTTAGTGAAACCTAAAAAGTGAGTATCTAAAGGACGGGCGCCTATTTTATCTCCACCAGGTTTAGGCATAAATGCCTTTTTAAATCTGGTTAATAAAGGCCCCATTATCATAACAGACCCTCTTAAAGAAGAAGCTCTTTTTCTAAAATCTTCACTTTGTAAGTAATCTATGTTAATGTTGTTTGCTTGAAAATGAACAGTTCCATTTCCAACTCTTTCAACTTTAACACCTAATGCTTCTAATAAATCAATTAAAAAATTAATATCTCTAATATCAGGAAGGTTCGTTAATGTAATTTTTTCTGAAGTTAAAACAACAGCACAAATAACTTGTAAAGCTTCATTTTTAGCTCCTTGAGGAATTAATTCTCCTTTTAACTTTTTTCCTCCTTTAATTTGAAATGTACCCATTTAATATCTTTTTTTACGGAAGTTGTTTTGTTTCCCTTTGTTGTTACTGTACTTATGGTTCTTTTGATTGTTATTGTTGGTTTTCTTCTTTTTTGTCATTGCTAAAACCTCATTGGTGCTAACAAAATTAAAACCTTCAGGAACACTAAGTTTGTTGTCTGATAAACGTCCTAAATCAGTAACAAGTAAAGAGTCATCAACAGAATCTCTGTTAAATGTTAGGTAAGATTTTTTCATTAAATTAAGGATAGTCCCTACTAATGCCGTTTTCTCATCACCATCATCAAAAGTAACAGCAACATTAACTAAATCCTCAATAGCTTTTCCATAATGTTTAAAGCGCATTTTACTATTCGGATAATCCATTTTTTCAGGCTTCTCAAAAATAGTTTCTCTGCTTGGTACTGGGTATGGAGAATCAACATCTAAATCAAAATCAGCAATAATATATAGGTGATCCCATAATTTATGTTTGAAATCAGCAATATCTCTCAAGTGAGGCTGTAACTGTCCCATAACAACAATAATTGCAGCAGCAATTTTATTACGTTCGTCTTTTTCAGGAGTTGATTTTAGGTGTGCAACCATTTTTTGAATATTCCTTCCATATTCAGGAATAATCATTTGTGGTCTTCTAGTGTTGTAATCTTTTTCTTCTATTGTATTCATTCTTTCTGATCGTATTTTGAATGTCAAAAGTAACTATTTATTTAACGATACTCAACTTCGCAAATTTTAAGAGCAATTGTTTGTTTCCTATATTTTGAAAGTTAATGCTTGCTTTGCCATTTTCTATGTTCTCTATAATACCATTTCCAAATTTTTGATGGTTCACCATCATTCCTTTTTCTAATTTTAAATCATTGGCACTTTCTTGGTTTGGAGGTGTTGATGCGGCAGATATTTTTGTTAGATTTTTAGGCGTAGTTTGAATCACTTTTGGTGGCGGATTCTTTTTTGATGGCATAGTACTTTTCTTCTTGTAAGAAGTGTTTCTGTTTCCATAACTGTTTTGAGCAGAGTACGGCTCATCAAAATTAGCCAATTGTGCAGGTGATGGAGTACTAGACTTATTAAATGTAAATTCGATAAACGATTCATCAATCTCATCAATAAACTGGCTAGGTTCGCAAAACATCATTGTTCCAAAGCGGTATCTTGAAGTAGCAAAAGATAAGTGAATTTCTTTTTCAGCTCTTGTTAAAGCCACATAAAAAAGCCTGCGTTCCTCTTCCAAATCAGCTCTAGAGGTTAATGACATTTGAGAAGGAAATAGATTCTCTTCCATACCAACAATGTGTACGTAAGGGAATTCTAATCCTTTTGCCGAGTGGATAGTCATTAAGGTAACTTTATCTCTGTCTTCTTCTTTTTCGTTGTCAGCATTGGTTAATAAAGCAACATCTTGTAAAAACTCTACCAAACCTCTTGGTGTTACATCTTCTTCCTCTTCGTTATCAGTTTCGGTAAACTCTTTTAATCCATTTAATAATTCTTGGATATTCTCATACCTACTAATCCCTTCTGGAGTTTTATCGCTGTATAAATCTTTTAAAATTCCCGATGTTGATGCAATATCACTTGCCAGATCAAAAGCATTTTTACTATCTATTTGTAATGAAAAGCTTTTTATTAAATCACTAAACCCTTTAATTTTATTTTGAGTTCCCGCATTAATTCCAACATCAACTTTGTTAATGTGCGTAACAATTTCCCAAAGGCTTTTTTGATGATTGTTGGCTGCAATCATTAATTTATCTATAGTTGTTTTTCCAATTCCTCTAGCAGGGTAATTAATAATTCTTTTTAAAGCCTCTTCATCTTGTGGGTTAATGATAATCCTAAAATAAGAAATCAAATCTTTAATCTCTTTACGTTGGTAAAATGATTTCCCTCCGTGAATTTTGTATGGAATGTTTTTTCTTCGCAACGCTTCCTCCATCGATCGGGATTGAGCGTTGGTTCGGTATAAGATGGCAAAATCTTTAGGTCTTGCTTGTTGCGAAAACTGCGTATCATAAATAAGGTTGGCTACAATTTTACCTTCCTCGTTATCGGTTGCTGCTTGGTGTATTTTTATTTTATTTCCTTCTTTGTTTGATGTAAAAACATTTTTTTCTATCTGTTCTGTATTGTGTTTAATAATGCTATTAGCAGCTTTTACAATGTTTTGAGTAGAACGGTAATTTTCTTCTAGTTTAAATGTTTTAGCTTCTGGATAATCGGTTTTAAAATTTAATATGTTTTGAATGTTAGCACCCCTAAAAGCATAAATACTTTGCGCATCATCCCCAACAACACATACATTTTGAAATGCCGCAGCTAATTTTTTAACAATAATGTATTGTGAAAAGTTGGTATCTTGGTACTCATCCACTAAAATGTATTTAAAACGATGTTGGTATTTGTGTAAAACATCCGGATGATCTCTTAGTAAAACATTGGTTTTGAATAGCAAATCATCAAAATCCATTGCTCCTGCTTTAAAACATCGTTTCTCGTAAATTTCATATACTTCACCAATTCTAGGTTTGGCAGCTTGCCTGTCTTCCGATTGAATGGTAGTATTAGCAATGTATGCTTTTGCAGTAAGCAAATTGTTTTTTGCTGAAGAAATTCTATTTAAAACTAAGTTGGGCTTGTAAATCTTATCATCTAAACCCATTTCTTTTAAAATGGTTTTAATTAAATTCTTAGCGTCTTGGGTGTCGTAAATAGTAAAATTTTGAGGGTAACCTATTTTTTCAGCTTCGCTTCTTAAAATACGAGAAAATATAGAGTGAAAAGTTCCCATCCATATGTTTCTAGAGTTAGCAAGACCTACAATTTTACCAATACGCTCTTTCATTTCTTGAGCAGCTTTATTGGTAAATGTTAACGATAAGATGTTAAAAGGATCAACACCTTTATTTAATAAATGTGCTATTCGGTAAGTTAACACCCTTGTTTTTCCTGATCCTGCACCCGCAATTACCATTACTGGTCCTTCTGTATTTTCTACTGCTGCTCGTTGCGATTCGTTGAGTTGTTGTAAGTAATCCATACAACAAAAATAAGATTATAGGATAGTAAAAATTAGCTTGTTTAAAACTTAATTTTTATTATTAATCAGAAGGCTAATAATTTGTTTTTTTTCAATTTGGATATGCTTTTTAAGAAGCTTATTTTTAGGGTTTATAATTATATATGAGTTCCCGAATAAGACATATCACCTATCATTTATCTGAAACCGAAGTTTCTAATGATGATTTAGCAAAAGAGTTTCCAGATTCTAATGCCGAAAAAATTTACAAGAATGTTGGGATTAAAAAAAGATTTGTTACAACCGAAAATGTTATTGGTTCTGATTTAGCTTGCGCTGCTGCAGAAAAACTATTTAAAGAGTCCATCTTAAAAAAAGAGGACGTAGAATTTATTTTGTTTTGTACAGAAGGATTGGATTATATTGCTCCAATGACAGCTTGTTTATTGCAGGATAGATTGGGTCTGAATCAAAATATTGGAGCCTTAGATTTGCCTTCGGGTTGTTCGGGGTTTACGAATGCAATAGGAATGGCTAAAGCAATTGTAGATAGTGGACAAGCCAATAATGTTTTGTTATTGTTTGGAGATACTCCAGGCTTAGTTTCTCATCCTAAAGATTATGTTTTAAGAACATTGTTTAGTGATGCTGGTGCCGCAGTTTGGGTAGAGAAATCAGAAAAAAATCAAATAGGAAAAGTTGTTTATGGTGTTGATGGTAGTGGCGCGAAACATCTTTTTGTCGATCAAAGTTGTTTAAGAAATCCTCCGACTAAAGAGTGGCTAGAATTGAATGAAGATGTTGGAGGAATGCCTAGAGGACAAATGAAAATGAATGGCTTAGAAGTATTTACCTTTTCTATAAAAAAAGTGCCTATCTTGGTCGAAGATATTTTAAAACAGAATGATTTAAAAATGGAGGATATTGACTTGTTTGTGTTTCATCAAGCAAGTAAAATAATTTTAAAATCTATACAGCGAAAGCTTAAAATTTCTGACGAAAAAATGGCCTATTATATTGAAGAGCATGGGAATACCGTTTCTGTTTCAATTCCTTTAGCATTAAAAGAGGCTCAAAATGAAGGTAGAATTAAGGAGGGGAGGAAAGTGTTGATTGCCGGTTTTGGAATTGGTTTTTCGTGGAGTGGAACAGTTTTGTCTTATTAAAAATTAAAAATGGATATTAAAGAATTTATACAATTACTTGAGGTAGAATTTGAAGATCTTGAAAAAGGAGCATTAACTGCTACAACAAATTTTAGAGAGATAGATGAGTGGAGTTCTATGCATGCGTTGATAATAATCGCACTGTTGGATGTGGAGTTTGGAGTTACTGTTGGAGGTGAAGATTTATCAAAAATGGAAACTGTTCAAGAGTTGTACAATTTTGCTGAAAGCAATAAAGAATAATGGCGTCATTCTCAATAAATAATGTTAAAGTTTCAGGCATCGCTGCTGCGGTTCCTAAAAACAGCATTTCCAATTGGGATTACGATTTATTGACGGATAGCGAAAAAAAATTATTGATAAAAACTACTGGGATAGAAAGTAAAAGAGTAGTTAATGATGGAGTAACTACATCTGATTTATGCTATGAAGCTGCCAAAAAATTGATACTTGAATTAAATTGGCAAAAGGAAGAAATTCAAGTAGTTATTTTTTTATCACAATCGAGAGATTATTATTTACCAGCCACTTCAATTATTTTGCAAGATAGGTTGGGGTTATCAAAATCATGTATGGCTTTTGATATCGGCTTAGGCTGTTCAGGCTTTGTTTATGGCTTGTCTGTAATTGGTAGTATTATGTCGGCAACAGGTTTATCTAAAGGGTTGTTAATGGTTGGTGATATTTCTTCGTTAACATGCTCTAAAGAAGATAAAAGTACCTACCCATTGTTTGGCGATGCAGGAACAGCAACAGCTATTGAATGGACTAAAGGATCTGAAATGAATTTTAGTTTAAATAGTGATGGCTCAGGTTTCGAAACCATAATGATACCTGCGGGAGGTGTTAGAAATGTAGTAAATAAAAAATCTTTTGACGTAAAAGAAATTGATAAAGGAATAAAAAGGAATGACCTGAACTTAGCTTTAAAAGGCTTGGATGTTTTTAGTTTTTCAGTTAAAGAAGTTCCAACATCAATTTATTCATTCTTTGAGAAATTTGATGTTTCAGGAGCCGAATTTGATTATTTTTTGATGCATCAAGCCAATAAATTAATGAATGAAACAATTCGTAAAAAAGTAAAAATTGAAGCCGAGAAAACGCCTTATTCATTAAAGAATTATGGGAGTACAAGTTCAGCTTCTATACCATTAACCATTGTGACAGAATTGCAAAGTGCAGTAAAAACAAAATCTTTAAATTTGTTGTTAGCTGGTTTTGGTGTGGGATTGTCTTGGGGAATTTCTTCTTTACCGCTTAATAAAATAGTTTGTCCAGATTTAATTGAAATATGAATCCATTTAGTTTAGCAAATAAAACAATACTAGTTACAGGAGCATCTTCAGGAATAGGTGCGCAAACAGCTATTTCAATTTCTGAGTTAGGAGCAACAGTAATTTTATCAGCAAGAAATAAAGACAAGTTAACTGAAGTTTTATCAGAGCTAAAAGAAGGAAAACATCAAATAATTACCGCAGACTTAACAAAATCAGAGGAAGTACTAATATTAGTAGAAACAATTGAAAATTTGGATGGCGTTGTACACAGTTCTGGGATTGTAAAACCTTTTCCAATAAAATTTATTGGCGAACAACAGCTAAAAGAGATGTTTGAAATAAATTATAATGCTCCTGTTTTATTGATGAGCAAATTATTTAAAGCACAAAAAATTAACAAAGCAGCATCTGTAGTTTTTATGTCATCTATATCGAGCCATTTTTCTCATAAAGGAGGTGGTTTGTATTCAAGTACAAAAGCAGCTTTAAATTCATACAGTAAAACAACAGCATTAGAGTTTGCACATCGTAAGATACGCTCGAATGTAATTAGTGCAGCGATGGTAAAAACACCTTTGTTTGATGAAGCACAAAAAACAACAAGTAAAGAGCTGATGGATAAACATGGGGAGGATTATCCTTTAGGTTTTGGAGAAACAGTTGATGTGGCAAATGCCATTATTTATTTATTATCAGATGCCTCTAAATGGGTGACAGGAACCGAATTAGTTTTAGATGGAGGATTATCAGCAGGAAAATAATGGAATATTCAGTAGTTATACCCGTTTTTAATAGTCAAGATTTTTTGGCGGAATTGTATGGCAGAATTAGCAAGACGCTAACAATTTTAACCGCTGATTTTGAAGTCATTTTTGTTGATGATTTTTCTACAGATGGGAGTTGGAATGTATTAAGCCAGCTTAAAAAGGATAATCCAGAGCACATTAAAATCATTAGTTTTTCAAAAAACTATGGGCAGCACAATGCTACTATGTGCGGATTCCGTTTCTCGAAAGGGAATATTGTTATTACCTTAGATGATGATCTCCAACATAATCCTGAAGATATTCCAACCTTATTGGAATTAATAAAGAAGAAAGAATTAGATATCGTTTTTGGTGTTCCTAAAAACTATAACCATAAAAAGGGTTATCGAAAACATACTAGTAAACTGTGGAAGTTTGGCACTCATAAATTAAATGATGCTATGGAAAATGGGTCTTCTTTTCGTGTAATCCAAAAGAAAATAATTGATAAAGTAACAAATCATCATCAACATTTTATTTTTATTGACGAAATGTTAGGGTGGTATACTGATATTGTTGAAGTGGTTGAAGTTGAATTTAACAAAAGAGAAAAAGGCGATTCTGGTTATAGTGGTGTTAAATTAGTTTTATTGATGCTTAATTTAGGGGTGTTTTATTCTTCTGTACCCCTAAAGATGATGACTTATGGTGGAATTTTAATGTCGTTATTTTCTTTTGGTTTAGGTTTAAGGTTCATATATAAGAAAGTTTTTATCGGAGTTGCAATTCAAGGATATACATCGTTAATGGTTACTATTTTATTTTCTACCAGTTTATTATTAATCTGTTTAGGTGTTATTGGTCAGTATTTAGGTAAAATTTATACGGTATTAAATAATAAGCCTACATATTCTATTAAAGAACAAGACTTATGATTATTCGGAAGTATGGAATAGTTTTAAGGCGCTTAAAAATAGGTGATATAGAGTTGTTGAGAGAAAAAAGGAACCAAGATTCGGTTCGGAATTATATGTTTTATAAAAATATAATTTCAAAAGAAGAACAAAAGGAATGGTTTTATTCAATTAATAATAAACTCAATTATTATTTTATTATTGAATATGAAGATAAAAAAATAGGTTTAATTAATGGTAAAAATATAGATTACGATAAACGGACTTCAGAAGGGGGGATTTTTATTTGGGATGAGAATTATCGTAACATTGAAATCTCTGCAATTGCATCAGTAATAATGGCTGAATTTACATTTATGGTGTTAATGTTTAATAAAACTTTTGCCGAAGTGTTAGCATCAAACAATGCTCAAGTCAAGTATAACGAGTTTATGGGGTATGAGTTGGTGCAAAAGCAAGGAGATAAGTTGACTTATGTGTTGACTAAAGAGAGTTACATTAAAAAAAGAGTGCGTTTGTTAAAAGCAATTCAACATCTAACTAAAGATAAGAAGCAAATTACTTGGCAAGATATTGATTTGTCAAAGGTTTTAAAAGAAGAGAGGACTAATCTTTATTCGGGGTTGCCAGATTATGTACAAGAGGGTTTAAATAAATTATTTCATTAATAATTAAGATGAACTACAATAAGATATTTACAAAAAAAGAACGATTTCAATTCGGCTGTTACCAGCTGTTGGATCATTTTTTTGGAAGAGAACGAGTTTTTAAATGGTTTGAGAAATCAAGAAGAAAGTTTTTTAAGGATCTTCATGAACGATTAAAAAATGAAGGGGAATTAGGAAAAACAATACCAATAGAGCGAAGAAAAAACATTTCATTAAAAGAATTCAAGTCACACTACATAAAAAAGGGAATTCCAGTAATTATTGAAGGAGGAGCTAAAGATTGGGGTTGTGTTAAGAATTGGTCGTTAGATTACTTTAAAAACCTGTATGGAGAAGAAGAGATTCTGTTTGTTGATCATGAAAAAATTGAGGTAGATTATGAGCGGTTAAAATTAAAAGAGGTTATAGATGGAATAAGTTCTGGTAAAGGGAAATATTATCGGTTTTATCCACTATTGCAAAGACACCCTGAACATTTAGCTGATTTTGATTACGATTGGATGTTGAAAGTAAGGCATAAATGGATATTGATGGAGAATTTTCAAGCATTTATTGGAGGAAAAGGTTCTTATACGGCAATGCATAATGCTCAGGCTGATAATATTTTTACTCAAGTGTATGGTGAAAAAGATTTCTACATTTTTCCTCCAGAGCAATCAGTTGTTTTTGATCCAGATCCTGTTCAAAATGTGTATAGAAATGGGTCGTATAGAAATGAAAAAGGTGAAGTGTTTAACCCCTTTGATCCAAATTACGAATTACATCCGATGTATAAATATGTAGATAAAGTTTATGTTCATTTAGAAGCGGGAGATATATTTTATAATCCTCCTTATTGGTGGCATGCAGTGAAAAATCCAACTGAATCAATTGGTGTTGGCTATCGGTGGGTTTCTCCTATTAATTCTTTTAAAAGAGGTCCTTTGTATTTCTTTTTAGATTTATTTGCAAGAAACCCTTCAATGTTTAAATCTTATAAATTAGCAGAAGAAGATATTAATTTAATACAATTGGCTCAAACAGGTAGGTTAAAAAAGTATAAGAAAGAAACTAACTAGTGTGTTATGTCAATTCGTATAAGCTATAAAAGTGATGTGAAGACAAGAAAAATACTTGTTATTTCTGCTCGAATCAAAATTGATGTAGAGTCTATTCGTTTGTGGAAGGTGCTGACTGCACCTGGACATTTAAAAAACTTTCATCCTTTTTGTGTACATATCATGAAAAAAGTAAATGGGATGGGGTAGGATGTAAAGATGAGACTGCATTTTGTTCTGGAGAAGTGCTTCATAGAGATATTGTGAAATGGGGTGATAATAGCTGTTTTTGGATTAAAATGAATAATAATTTTATGTCACTTTTAAAATTGTAGAAAAAGATGTTTTTTTGAGCTACTTATTGATGCGGACTCTTATCACAAAGTTCTAAAATAGAAGTGGTATTTAGCTTCAAGATTAATACTTTTACCATCGTGTAAAAAGTATATGAACTCTATTTGTAGTGATTTGAAATATTTTTATAAAACAGGAAATGTTGTAACAAAAAATCAATTTTGAAAGCATAAAAAATATTAGCCATAATATGGGTGCTTATAAGTTGAAATGTTATTTATTCTGTGAATAAAAAATTAGTTATATTTTTGAATGGAGGTTAATTAAAGTATGGAAATTAAATCTAAAATATGGTATTCTTTTTTAGGAGGTAAATCCGAGGATGATGCTATTGGACTCTATGATAATTCAAATTTTTCTTGGGTAAAATTGCTAGAGGATAATTTTGAAGTGATAAAGGGTGAAATTGCACATTATATTGAGATTAATGAAAGAGAGATTAAACCATACTTTAATAATGACTTGGTAACTAAAGTGAAAAGTTGGAAAACATTTGCTTTCTTTTTTTGGACATGGAGTGTAAATAGTAATATAAAACAATGTCCAAAAACAAATGAAATTCTTCAACAAATCCCCAATATTGTTTCTGCATCAGTAAGTATTTTAGAGCCTGGAGTTCAAATAAAAAAGCATAGAGGAGATACCAATGCTATTGTTCGTTCACATTTAGCATTAGTTGCTCCTGTTGGCTTGCCTGATTGTGGATTTGAAGTTAATGAGCAAAAAATTGAATGGAAAGAAGGTGAAGTGTTTATTTTTAATGATGCAGCCAAACACACAGCTTGGAATCATTCTGATAAAAGAAGGTATGTATTGCTAATTGATGTAATGCGAACAGAATATGTCCATAAAAAATATACAGTATGCAGTATGGTTTTGGGCGGTTTGGTAATGCAAGCTATTTTTCAAAAAACACCAATTTTAAAAAAGTTTCCGCGCTTTATAAAATATATTATATTATACTCTCATGTAATCCTCATCAATTTGGTGTTAAGAATTCGAAACTGCTTTAATTTTTATACTTGTGATCCATTAAGATGCTAACTATTTTGTAAATAAAAGTTCTAAAACTAAAAGGGAGCTTAAACAGGGAATGAACTATCCAGTTTTCTAAGTTAGCTCTTAATATTCCATATTTAAAAGTTAATCTGCGTCTAAGTGTATGGCTGGATAAATTATGTTGATATTGATAATCTAAGACCGTTGCACGGTAAATTATTTATAAATTGGTTTGTTTTAATTGTGTAATCATTTAATTATCAGCATTATAGTTGTTATATTTGTATATGAAAATACAAAAACAACCCACTTTAGCTGACAG
>Ga0256845_1001149_pt1 | contig 22068 bp, 26 predicted proteins | sample RiftiametaG_FD_189101 | JGI IMG/M metagenome (GOLD analysis project Ga0256845, IMG submission 189101) | Tube worm associated microbial communities from hydrothermal vent at the East Pacific Rise, Pacific Ocean - Riftia | ecosystem: Host-associated > Annelida > Integument > Unclassified ... | reverse complement strand
AGTAAAAGCATCAAAAAAACAACTGGTTTCAGAGTAAAAAACAGTTATTTCAACTAAATAATTGAAAAATAAGACAAAAAATAGCTCGTAAATTTATTTGCCACCTTTTGCAACGGTCTTAATTTCTTTTAAATTAGAAATAGCTTCATTCAACTTTTCCACATAATCTTCATAGGGTTGCATAACAATTACATCTATTGCTTCCTTATTAGAAAATAGTGTAATAGCCTTATCTGTGGCATCCTTTAAATTTCGGAAAGCTAATATATTCCCTTGCGATTTTTGTTCGTTTAATATTCTGTTTGTTCTTGAATAGGCTTGTATTAATCCGTGATATTTTAAATTTTTATCCACATACAGCGTATTTAATGGCTTACTATCAAAACCAGTTAAAAACATATTTACAACCAATAAAATATCAACCTCTCTATTTTTAACTCGTTTAGCAATATCGTTGTAATAGTTATAAAATGATTGACTGTCTTTTGTAGAAAACTTGGTATTAAACATTCCATTGTAATCTGTAATAAAGTCATCTAATTTATCCCTAGTATGCTTATTTTCTCCATATTCAGCTCTCGGTTCAGCAGCCATTGGCAATTCATCAGGGATATAACCGTTAGCATCTTTATCTTCTTCATTAGCAGTATAACTAAAGATAGTCGCAATTTTTAAATTGTGCTTTCCTTCTTTTTTCTTTTGCTGAAAAAGCTCATAATATTTAATTAATACATCAACACTACTTACACAAAACATTGCTGTAAATTCTTTAGCGTGTGTTTTTCTATCGTGGTTCGCAATAATGTAATCTGTTATCTTTTCTAGTCGCTTAGGAGATTCCATTAACTCTTTAACATCAATATCCTCTACCTCAATATCAATAGCAGATTTCTCTCCCTCTTTTTCTTTAAAACGACCAACATATTCAATAGAAAATTTCAATACATTTTCATCTCGAATAGCATCTGTAATTACATATTTATGTAAGCAATCATCAAATAATTCTTTAGTTGTTCTTTTTCCTAAATCATTTTTTACTGCATTATCAGCAAAAATTGGTGTTCCTGTAAAACCAAACAATTGACTATTGTTAAAAAAGGCTTTTATTCTATTGTGTGTTTCTCCAAATTGTGAGCGATGGCACTCATCAAAAATAAATACAATACGTTCATCTTTCAGCTTTTCCATTTTAGATAAGTAGGCTGTTTTTTGAATTGCTGTATTCAGTTTTTGAATAGTCGTAACTATTAATTTAGTATCATCTGAAAATTGATTAACTAAGGTTTTTGTATTGTCTGTTCCATCAATACTTCCTTTACTAAAACTATTAAACTCTTTAGTAGTTTGATAATCTAAATCTTTACGATCTACCACAAAAACAATTTTATGTACTTGCGGTAATTTGGTTAGTATTTGACTAGCCTTAAAAGATGTTAAAGTTTTACCTGAACCAGTAGTATGCCAAATATAACCGTTTTTAGTGCTGTTTTTCACCCTATCAATCAATGTCTCTACAGCATAATATTGATAAGGTCGAAGCACCATTAAAATCTTATCTGATTCGCTAAGTACAATATACTTTGTAATCATTTTACTAATGTGGCAAGGCTCTAAAAAGGCTGCTGTAAAAGCTTCTAATTGAGTTATTGATGCATTCTCTTTATCCGACCAGTAAAATGTTTGCTTAAAGGATTGTTTTCTATTGTTTGCGTAATACTTTGTGTTCACTCCATTACTAATAACAAAGAGTTGTACATACTGAAACAAACCATTGGATGATGCAAAAGAATGACGTTGATAGCGATTAATTTGATTAAATGCTTCTTTTAATTCTAAGCCTCTTTTTTTTAGTTCTATTTGAACTAAGGGGAAACCATTTATTAAAATGGTAACATCATAACGATTTTTATAATCGCCCACCATAGTAACTTGACTGGTAACTTGAAATTGATTTTGACACCAATGCTCTTGCTGTATAAACTCGATATAAGAAGAATCTCCATTATCCCTATCCAGTTGCATTTTATCTCGCAAAATTTTTGCTCTATCAAAAACGCCACCTTTGTTTAGGTGATTAATAATTTTAGCAAATTCTTTATCCGAAAAAGAAGTATTGTTGTGTTTTTCTAACTGATTTTTAAGATTCGCTAATAAATCAGCTTCATCTTTTATTTTTACTTTTTCGTAACCTAATAAATTTAGCTGTTTTATTAAGTTATTTTCTAATATAGCTTCGGGTTGTGTTGTCATTTCAAGAAAGGTCTATAAAGCAAAAGACTCGCCCTGGGACGCTGTTCTTATGGGTAGCGTGGCGAGTACTGTTATTACAAATGTATTAAAACATTTGTAATATCTTCATTTAATACTGTTTAATTAAAATCAAAATCAATGTCAGTAGTAATCATTTCTCCAATGTTTAAAGTTGGTAATATGTATTGATTAAACTCCGTACCAGTTGTTTTACTATGAAGTACTCCACGGCTAGTTCCAACGGTTAGCATAGCTAAATGACTAATAAACCCTTTTGGGAAAGTAATTGTGTCTTTATCTAAAAAACTATTCCAAGCATCTGGAGAAATATCAAAATGACAACTTACTTCAAGTTTAATAAATGTTTTTTTTGAATGCATAAAAGTAAAAGTGGTATAAACCCCGATTTCTTTATGCTCCTTATTTATTTTAAACTCTAAATCTGTATTAAGGTTTACTTCTTTTTTCTTTGAATAATTTTCTTCAAAAGTGGCAAATTGCTCTGTTTTAATTGATTTTAGAGCAAATCCTATTGATTTATTTTCCATCATACAGCTTCTTTATAATCTTCGTAGTTCCCAGTTAACACATCGTATTTTAACTTAAATGTTTTTTTAGGAAAAAGAATTTCATTATTTCTTAGATTTGAAATTTGCTTTACTGGTGTTGCATACTTCTCCGTATCGCTTACTTGAAACTCTGAAATAATTTTTTCCAAATGATCTTCCATCGTTTTCTCATAATAAGAAGCTAAGATAGGGATGTCTAAAATGCTTTGAAGCTCTGTTTGAGTTTCTAAAGTCAAATTTTCTTTACCCTTAACAATCTTTGTAATTTGCTGAGGAGAAACACCCATTTCTTTCGCCAGTCTTTTTTGAGACCAATTAAGTTCATCTAATTTAGTAAGTACTTTCAAAGCAATATCTTGAGATTCTCTCAATCTTGCTCTATTCTTTATTCTTGCCCTATTTCGTGCAACAGTGTTGGTCTTTTCGTCAGACACTAGTGCCTTAAATTTTTCTCTATTCGCCATCTTCTATCTCCTTTAAAAGTTCGTAAAAAGAATCGTTATCTGTAACCCCATTATCTTGTAAAAATAATTTTGCGACTTTAACTTTTTCTAATTCTATACTTGAATCGGGGTGGTCTTGCATTTTTTGACTCATTTTAATTGCTCCTCCTGTAAGAAGGAACATATTATTATCAATCTTTATTGCATACAACCTAATTCCATTTCTATCAATTTTTCCTTTCTGTAATGATAAGATTTTCACCCCTCGTTCTGTGTCGAAAAGTGGTCTAAAATATTGTTCTAATGGATCATTGTTTGATGTAATATCTTCCAGTAAATCTTGTATTTGTTCTGCATTCCTTAGTTTCTCTTTAACAAATTTATTAATATTATCTACATTGTTATCCTTTGCATACTTCCTAAGATAGCTAACATCAGTCCAATCCTCCATCAGTCTATCGTATTCATTATCTACTTCACTTTGGTAATGAATAGCAAATAACTGTTCTGCAAATATATCAACTATCTTCATAAAATCAACCTGTAGGTTTACTTTTTTGTGTTTTATTAATAATTTTTAACAAAGATACGATACTAACATTCATTTTACTTTACTTTTTATTTTAATAAATATCGCTTAATAATTACTTAATTAACATTATTTAATATTAAAATGATATTATTTTTTACATAGTATAGTATGTATTCTAAAATATTATACTAATTTTGCTTTGAGTTCATCCTACCGTTCGGAGGAAGGAAATCGAAAAACGCAAGCCTTAGATGCTCTGCGTTTTTTGCTTTTATAACACTTCTTTTAATCTTCTTTTATACTTTTTTACAAACTTATTTTTTTTAGAATCTTTTCCTCTTACATAATATGCAGATAAAAGATAATATTCATTAACCTTTTTAAGTGGTTCTAAAACAATCACATATTGTTCATCTTTATCATAAATATACGTTCTAAACCCTTTTGGTTCTTTAACCGAATAAATTAACATATTTTCTTTCTTCTTCTCTTCAATATGGTATTTAACCCAATGCAATCTTACTGCTCGATGTCTATCAAATTCTCGTTTCTTTGTTTTTTCATCGACAATAACCGTTGTTAAATGAGAATATAAAGTACTCATTTTAATTGTTCCATCTTTAGGTGTTGGAGTTATCTGTTTTCCTTGAAACTTAAAAGAAGGATTCTTTGTAATGTCTCTGTCAAAAATCCCCATTAAAGATTTTTTTCTTGTAAAGGGGTCGTAAGCACCAATATCAAGTAAATCGTTGTATTTTTTTATCAAGTTTAAAGGCATATTTATCTTAATTCAATAAAAAATAGGTTTAACTTATTATCTGATAAAGTGGAATTGCTTTCCAACCCTTTTGGTGCATGCTTCTTTATCCGATCTATTATCTGAATTTTTGCAGTTACCTTTTTATCTTCATTATTCAAATTATAAGATAATGCACCCATAATTAAATCAGCCAATTGCATCATTACACTTTCATGCGACCTGATGTTTTGGACATTACGAAATACCCCATATTTGGTATTTAAAATTTCTTTTAACTTATTTACCTTAAAAGCACTTAATGTATCTTTAATATCTAAATAAACATTATAAGTATATTGACTATTCTTATTATGGCTCAATAAATAATAATACATCTTGTAGTAAAAATCATCAAAATCTTGACCATGAGCAGCATTATTAATTTTTGCCTTATCTACAATTACTGCTCTAAACATTAAATCAGTATCAAAAAAGTAATCTATCAACTCCTTATAAAATTGTAATTGAGAATTGGAAACATTAGACCACTTTATCTCACCATAAAAATTATGCTTCTTTTTAAGCTCTTTAACTCTATCTGTATGTCTTTTTACTTGATTGTAAGCCGAACTTATACACCCTAAAAGCATGTGACTTTTATGGTCATTTTCTAAATGACAACTTTCATCACAATATATATTAAATGTTTTACTCATCTTTATTTATGTTTTAAAGTAGCTAATAATTGAAAAAGTTAATGCTACAATTGATATTGCAATAGGAAGCCACCAAAACCTAGCCGCTAAGTTTTTAGCTTTTTCTATTTTATTAGCTTTTACTAGTACTTTTTTTCGATAATCGTCCCAACCATTATAATTTTCAAAAACTTCATACCCTTTATTTTCTAATTGTATCCCAAAACTACCTCCTCCACTAACATTTTTTAATTGCTTAATTAGCCCAATGCTTTCTAAATATTCAATATATCGGTATTCAGTTTCAATAACAATTCTTTTTGTAATGTGTTTTACCTGTTCTATTGGATTATTGTATAACTCATTAAGTATTCTTTTAACTTCTAAATGGAATGATTCATTTTCTCTCATAATTACACAAACATTTGTTGCAACAACCCTTTTTTAAATTGTTTAGCTTCTTCTAATTGTTTACTTACCTTACTTATTTTCTCATCTATATTTGATAAGTAGTTTGCAATTTTAGTTTGCTCTTTAAGAATTGGATTTGGTATTACAATCTCTCTAAAAAATTCAGTAACACTTACATTTAATAATCCATGATTTCTAGCTCCTTCTTGTGCAATTTTACTTAGCTCGTGATTTAAGAAACCACTATCAAAGTATTGCTCGTAAAAACTTAAATCATTATCAGTATTCATTCTGAAACAGATATACAAGGTTGAAACAACTCCCTTATCATATTTTGTTAATCTTTTTGTAGCACCCATTGGGTAGCCTTTTGAATAGCTTTTGTTGTATGCAAAATCATTTCTATTCAAAAGATAATAGCCTGTTACATCTTTTGCTGAAACAGATTTATTAAAATATTCTTGTTGATTAATTAACCCTTGTTGAGCTGAAATAGTAAGGACATTTGAATTGTTTTCTTTGTTTTTTGTTGTTACTCTTTCAAAAATCTCCCCCAACTTCTTCTCTTCCCACTCTTCAAACTCCTCCCCATCATCAGCCTTAAACCTAATTTCTTGTTTAAAGATTTTTTGCATTACCCCTTTTTTGTAAACCTTTAAACTTTCTACTTTTTTTGTAAGTTGCTGTATTTTTTCATCTACAGATGTAAGAAATGTAGCTATTTTTTGTTGCTCTTCAGATTGTGGAATATTGAGTTTCATTCCCTTGTATTCCTCTGCATTCAGACCAGGCTGTCCCGAACGTACTGAATACTCTTTTACCCATTTATTATACTTTGACCGAAAAGTAGTTGAAAAAATAAAATATGGATTTGCTTTAGCTATATTGAATTTAATTAAAAAGCCAGCATAAAGTAATTTTCCATCATTTTTATCATATAGGTATGATTTACCAACGCTTGCCCCTGTTCTTGTAAAGACAATATCATTCTTTTTAAGAATGAATTTATCTTCGATTTCCCCATCAGGACTCTTTAATGGTTTTGGAATAAACTTCCTTGAATCTTCATCAATATCTGTAATTCTTAAATATTGATTTTCGCCATCAAATTTTATGGCAGAAGCATTCATTCCATAAGCAACATCTTTACATAAATCTCCAAATTTAACTTCTGACCATTCCCCCTCAAACTCCTTAAACCTCAGATTTGGAACTGTTTTATTTTTTGTAATTACTTCCATCTTAAAAAGGAGATTTAATACCTAATTCAGCACAAAAAGAAGTAATAACCTTATCCGTTTCTTTCATCTCCTTATCAATTGCCATTAGCTCATCTGCAACAGCATCTAAATCAATTGGTTCTTCTTCTTCAAAAGTATCTACATAACGGGGTATATTTAAGTTGTAATCGTTTTCTTTTACTTCATCTAAAGAGGCTACATAACTGTATTTATCTTCTGCTTTCCGTTCTCTATACGTACTTACAATTTTATTAATATCAGCATTACGTAATACATTTTGGTTTTTTGCTTTTTCAAAATGTTGGCTCGCATCTATAAACAAAATATCATTGGGTTGCTCCCTACATTTTTTAAATACTAAAATACACGTTGGTATGCTTGTGCCATAAAAAATATTGGCAGGTAAACCAATTACAGCATCTAAATAATTACGGTCTTCAATTAAATATTTTCGGATATGTCCTTCGGCAGCTCCTCTAAACAAAACCCCATGAGGCAAAACAATAGTCATTGTTCCATTTTCTGCCAAATGATGTATCATGTGTTGCACAAAGGCATAATCTGCTTTAGATGCAGGTGCAAGTTTACCGTATTGGCTAAACCTATCATCACTCATAAAGAGTTGATTTGCACTCCATTTTGCAGAAAAAGGCGGATTGGCAACAATGGCTTCAAAACGCTCATCAATATGTTGGGGTTGTTCTAGTGTATCTTCTTGTTGTATGTTAAATCTTCTAAAGTGGACATCGTGCAAAATCATATTCATACGAGCCAAGTTATAAGTAGTACGGTTCAACTCTTGTCCGTAAAAATTATAAACTTCATCTACTTCTTTTTGTACACGTAATAGTAATGAACCCGAGCCACAAGTAGGGTCATACACCGATTTTAACTTTGTTTTTCCAGTAGTAACCAGTTTTGCTAAAATTTTAGAAACCTCTTGTGGGGTATAAAACTCTCCTGCTTTCTTTCCTGCTCCACTCGCAAACTGACCAATTAAATACTCATAAGCATCACCTAAAACATCAGTTTCAGAATCTTCTAATTTAAAGTCAATTTTATCTAAATGCGAAAGTACTTTAGCAATTAAATCATTTTTAGCTTGTTCAGTTCTCCCCAACTTAGAACTTGTTAAATCTAAATCTTCAAACAATTTATTAAAATCATCTTCACTTTCTGTACCCATTGTGCTTTGCTCAATGTGGTTCAAAATTTGCGTTAATTCTTCTAATATAAAGTTAGATTGATTTTCTTCTTTACCATCAGAATTTCCTTTTTTAGCTACTTCGCTAAACAATTCGTTAGGTTTTAAAAAATAGCCTAATTTTAAAACAGCTTCTTCTTTTATTACTTCTAAGTACTCTTTTCCTTCTGCTGTATTTTCATCAATACCCATATACTCCAAACCATCTTCTTTTAAGATTTTATCGGCATACAAGTGCATTTTTTCAGATAAGTATTTATAAAAAATAAACCCTAAGATGTAATCTCTAAATTCATCAGCATCCATTTTACCTCTAAGGGCATTTGCTATATTCCATAGCTGCTGTTCTAATTGCTTTTTTTGGTCTTCGCTCATTTATTATTAAGTATTTTTTTTATTTCTTTTTGCTATTACTAAAAGTATGAAAATGAAAAATGTATGAATTCCAAAATTTAACCAATAATTATAAATCGGATTGTTTTGAATTATTGGTATTTGAAAAGCAATAAGAGTTATTAAAACTATTAAAGAACCCCAAAGAATATTTAAAGCTAACCATCCAAAAAAATAATTTTTTTCGTATTTCTGGTTAGGAAATATTGGAAGAGCAAGTAGTACACCCATTAGAATCAGCAATCCATAACTAGATGATAATACCATCCAAAAAGTAGAAATTGGAGGGTATTGAACATCTTTAGAATTAATTCTATTTTTATCTATAGTATTAATATTTATCACCTTTTTTTGAGCCTTTGTATTAAAATGTAAAAAGTCTGAGTAATGCTTTTTATTTATAACCTCTTTCTCTAATTCTAATAAATGATTAAAGTTTATAGTATCTTTTTGGTAATTGGCTTTTAACTTATGAATCCTTTCTAATTGAGACAGTCTATTATTTAAACTAAAATTATAGGATATATTTAAGCCAAAGTCAACTACAAACATTAATCCAATTAAAGATATAGTTAAGGCTGTTTTAACACCAAATGACCTTGACTTATCTAAGAAAAAATTTAATATACTGTTAGTAGTATTATCCATTAAGTCAAAAGTAGCCATCTTATTTAAGCTTCTCTAACTGTATATTCCACAACTTTTCAACACTTATTCATCTTTTATCCTCTTAAACATTCCTGAACTCGAAAGCTCCCTTTTCATCCTGCCCAACTTAGTGGTATGAAAAAGAAAGTTACATTAATCGTTGTTTTAGTAGTTGTGTTAATCGCAGCGAAAAAAGGTTTTGATTACTATCAGAAATACAAAGATTCGGACGACCTAAAAGTTGGCTTAGATAAGTTTGAATTTCCTGAGCTAAACCTCTCCAACATCTTTAGTGATATTGTTGCAAAAGCAACTGTAAACATCAATAATTTTTCTGATAGCACTTTTAACATTCAACAACTAAATATTAATGTGCTTGACCACAACAAAAAAACAATTGCTACACAGCAATATCCGATTACAACACCGATAGAAGTAAAACCAAATCAAGCCAATAAGTTTGCCCTCAACCTACTTATCTCCTCCCAAAATGTAGTGAGGCTTATTAAAGCCAATGGCGGAATCGCCAATGTGGGGGCAAACTTTCTGGTAAGTGGAAAATACAACATCCCCATACAAATAATAGGCTTTGTAAAAGCTGAAGGATTTAAAATAATTATTAACCAAAAACTCATAGTCTAATGGAAAAATTATCAATCATCATCATATCAATTTTATTCTCTTCGGTAATCGCAATGCTCAGTTACTTTTTGAGAAGCACTCACAACGAAAACAAAGAAATGTTTAAAGAGTTGGCAGAACTCAAACAGCTCTTAATTGCTATCAAAATTCAGATAGAAAAAAGCATTGTTGTTGACATTACCGAAGTGAAAGATAACATCAAAAAGTTATTTGATAGAACACACAACAACAAAGCTGAAATAGGAAGATTAAACGAAAAAGTTAAAACCAAAGTAGAAAATGACTAATTACAGAAACATAGCAATAGGCAAAATTGAGGACGCTGGAAAAGTTGTTCGAGGTGGCGGAATTGACCGCTATTGGGGACGAGAAAGTATTCAGCTTTATCCGCAACATTTTGTTGGCACTAAGCAAATCTTAAAAGAGAAGTGGTTACATGATTCTACCGAAGCATTAAATCATTTCAATTTACGAAGCATTGAATTTGGTAACTGGATGAGCCAAGAAGATAGAGCCAACTTTTTATATGCTGCAATGCTAAGCTTACACCAATTGGCAACCATGCTAAAAGTAAAAGATAGCGATATGGGTTTTGGAGGTAAACTTTCCATTGCTTTAGGTGCTAGAGGGCATGGTGGAGCAGCAGGTCATTACGAATCAATGCCTTTTTCAGTCATAAACATAACCAAGACAAAAGGAATCGGTGTATTGGCTCACGAATTTGCCCATGCTTTAGATAACATTATTTCATTTCATACTGGAGGAAAACAACAAAGTTTTGTTTCAGGTGGACGAAGCACCCGAAAAGGTTATGATGAATTGATTGCTAAAAGTGGCAACTATTTTGAAAAGCAGTTTGAAGAATTTTTTAATGTATTGTTTTATGATAGCGATGGAGAAAGCACCGATTTTCACAAAGCTTTAAACAGAAAAGATGAATACTGGAACAGAAGAAATGAAGTATTTGCCCGAACTTTTGAAGTTTACATTGCCAACATTCAACAACAAGAAAAAATTACCAATCGGTTTTTAGTACTTGGAGAAAAAGGAAAAGCCTACCCAAAAATTGAATTGGTAAATGAAGTGGCTACCATGATTTCTAAAATTGTAAAAAAGGGATTTCAGGTATTAAGAAAAAAAGGCAAAAACTTAAATGGTTTACCAATCGAGATTCAAGGGTACAACGGTTTTAGGAAAACATTAGTTAAAAATGCAGAGCTAGAAGATACCTTAGAAAATATGCAACGCATTGCCCTAAGAGATACTTATCAAGTTTCAGCATTAGCAGAAATATTAAAAGGTGATTCTGTTGCAACAACATCTGAAAACATTTGGAACTGGATGCGTGCAAACACCAAGTACAAATTAGATAAAAAAGGATTAGAAGAATTGCGAACTCCTGCCCGAAGTATTGTAGATGGCGAAAAAGGATTAAGCAACTCCAATTATGGAATTGATTGTGATGATTACACCATTTTAATAAGTGCAATCTTACTCAACTTAGGAATAGACCACGGATATAGAATTACAGCTTACGAAGAAAGAGGTCAATTCCAACACATTTACCCAGTTGCAATTGATGAAAACGGCAATCAATTTGTGATAGATGCTGTTCCTGAAATTCCTCACTTTAATTATGAAGCTGAACCAATAAAAGACATCAAAATAGTAAAGATGAACGCCCAATCACTAAGCGGTTATCTCCCGATAGATGCAACAATTAACCCCAATATTAACCCAACCATCAAAGGTTACAACACAAACGATATGGAATTACAAGAATTATCAGGCATCGGAGATGCAGAAGAATTTAAAAACGATTTACAAAATGAACTCAACCAACCTTTTAATTTATCAGGTATTGAAGATGATTTAGAAGAAGAAATTTTATCTGAAGGATTTTTAAAAGGCTTAGGCGAAGTTGCCACAGAAGAAGAGGCTGATATTGTTTTAGCCACAAGAGAAGAAGCCATTCAATTATTAGAAAATGGTTTGTTAGCAGAAGTTCATAAGGCTAAAAATAGCTTAGAAGCAGAAAGCAAAACACCTTCTCAATTAAGCAAATTAGTTGACGTGCCTAAAGAATTAGACACTATGGTTGAAATAATTGAAGCTTGGGATGATGAAGACGAAAGAGAAGAATCGTTAAAACAAGGAGTTGTTTCAGGCAGTAGTTATGCTAACTTTTTTAAAGCGTTATTAATCAGTTTATCTGAAATGGAAAGTTCAGGAGATTTAGGAGGGTTAGATGAAGAGCCTATCTTTTTAGCCAAAATTGAAAACGATGATATTTCTGATGTTTTAGATGATGAGGATGAATTGTTTGAAGTTGAAGAACAACAAGTGGATGGCTTTTTTAGAAGAAGACGAGGCAAAAGAAGACGAGGCGGATTTTTTAAGAAGCTATTTAAAAAAGTAGGTACTGGATTAAAAAAAGCTGTTAAAGCAGTGGTAAGATTTAACCCCGTAACCATTGCAACAAGAGCATCTATTTTATTGGTACTTAAAACCAATGCTTTTAATACTGCATCTAGTTTAATTTATGGTTACTTAAACCAACAACAAGCCCAAGCCAACGGATTAGATTTAGCAGAATGGAGAAAGTTAGTTGATGCTAAAAATAAAGGAGAACGCTTTTTTACCAAAATGGGCGGAAAGGCTAAAAACTTTAGAAAAGCTGTTGTAAAAGGAAAAGCTGCTCGAAAAACTGGATTACGTTTAGGCGGTTTAGGAGCAGGCACACAAGAAGCTACTGGTTTTGTCAATTTCATTAAAGGATTGGTTGCCAAAGTGAACATTAGCAAGTTGTTTAAGAGAAGAAAAAAAGGACAAGCACCCAACCAAAGAAGCGGTTCTACTCCAACAGCAACAAGCCCAAACATGAGTATTGAAGATTTTGGAAACAATTTACCTGCAACTTCTCGTGGTGGTAGCCCTGCAACAAACGACCCTAACGCTCCAAAACCGAGCATCTTTAAAAGAGTGTTTACAATGGATTTTTGGAAACAAGATGTTTGGGCTAAACATAAAAAGAAAATTATGGTTGGTGCAGGCTTTATTACTGTTCTAATTCCTCTTACAATTTATTTGATTCAAAAATTTAAGAAGAAAAAGAAAAGACAACTTTCAGGTGTAAAAGCTGCACGAACACGAGCTAAAAACAGAAGAAAATCGAGTACACCAAAAAGGTCAACTACTCCGAGAAAATCAGCTCCTAAAAAGAAAAGTAGCACCCCTCGAAAAAAAAGAAGTTCACCGAAAAAAAAAGCTCAACCAGTAGGTAGAGGAAGCACAACAATAATTAAGACACCTACTAAAGGGCAAGGCAAAACAAGAGTTTCTAAAATGACGAGCAAAGACCGAATGTCGTTAATGCACGCCATAGCTGCTAAACTAAAAAAGAAGCACCCTAAAACAAAATACTCAAAATTATTGAGCATGGCTTCAAAACAAATATAAAATGGGGAAGCAAGGAGTTTAGGATTTCCTACCTCCTGCCTTCTCAAACCAATTAACCCCAATATTAACCCATAAAAAATAGAACAATGGAAGATCTAACAAATGAAGAAATCATCTTAGCTGGACTTGGACACCGAAGAGGGTCAGCAGGCTTAAAAAAAGCAGTAAGAAATGAAATCGGTGCATCAAGGTTTAGAAGACAATTTTTAGATAGAGTACACCTCTTACCTAAAAGCATTCAACGAGCATTAATCAATAAAAAAGCTCAAATATCTGATGCTCCCTATTATGCAACTGCTCCAATTAAAGGAACAAGAGCTGAATTAATTAAACTTTCTGTTCCCGAAGAAATTGGAATTACCAATATCGACAACGGTAAATTAGGTAAAGATAGACACCTTACCCTTTCAGGTATTAGAGTGCTATTTGATGCCAATGCTGCTGATGGTGCTTTCATTAATTCTTTCCCAACAGATTTATTAAATGCAGAATGGGAACTGGAATTAAACGGAAGAAAAGTGTTTGAAAAAATGCCTTTCAGAAAGTTTTTTGATGGCTTTTACGGTTACAACACGCAGAAACCTTTTGGTTTGTATGTGTTAAACAATCCTAAAGTGATTAACCCTCAAACACCTATTGAGTTTAACATCAACTTGCCAAAACAAGTGAATGGATTCTTAAAAGTGTTTTTAGAAGGAACTACTGTTTACGGATTTTAACCGAGAGGTTCAACACCCAATTAATTCAATTATTAATCATGCTCTAAAAGTCTTTTCGCCACTTGGCGAAAAGATTAAGAGGGCTTAAAATTTAACAAGATGTCAGAAAATAAAGTAGATGCAGTTATCTCTAGCATAAATAAGCTATCGGTAAAAGAAAAAAGAGAGTTGACCATCAAAGTAAGAACAACTCCAAATGGCATTAAGGCTTATACATCATTCCTTTATGGAATTGATGGAGAAGAAGTTCAACCGCCAAAAGAAGACCCTAATTGCGAAACACCGAAACAAGAAAATCCAACTGGAAATAATAATTCAAGTTCGGCAAGTAGCACAAACAATTCGGAGGAATGGTTATGAAAAATGGCGTTCAACTCATAGAAAAAGAAGTTCCAAATGCAGGTGTAACCATCCGTATTTCAGAAGAACTGGATAACAATTACAAACACGTTACAGGAATTGCAGCATTGGATAATATCGGTTTAAACCATGTATTAGAACACAGTTCAATTGATGGTCAAGAGCTTTATCCGAAAGGATTTGAAGTATCCTTTTTTCAATCCAATTTATTTGTTGCTCCTGATAAACGCTATTTAAGTTTTGATAAACGAATAGCCAACGGAAACAAAATCAATTTGGAAATTAAAGATGGTGGTACTGCTCCCAATTATCCTTACACCCTTAAAATTTATTTAAGACTTAGCAACGAAGATTAACATGAAAAAGATAGAACAAATATTTAGTGAACAGTTGCAACAAGGAGAAAGTAAATCCATCTTGTTTATTCCTCATAGCAGGCTAAAAAAGATTGTAGGTTTAATGATGACAAGCAATATCAATGTTGCCCTCTCCTTACAAAATGGTACTGACTTAATTTTTAACCAACAGAGTGTTTTTCATGGTTCGCAGGTTAGTCCTGACAACAGGGTAATTGATCTCAACGAATTGATTAAAGGAGATGCTATTAATGGAATAGTTACTGGTTTACAAAACAATACTAAAGCAAGTGTATATCTAATATTTGAAACAACAAAATGAAAATTAACGACCACATATTAATGCGAATGATTGATAAAGATATGCAATCTAAAAAAGCAAACAATTATCACATCAAAGATGAAGTGGTTGTTAATCCTAAAGTGATTAAAGTTGGTGCAAATGAGGTGGTTTATGTCTGCTATTGTTATGCAGAAAGTAAAGGTGGTTTTAATTTGAATTTAGAATCAGGAACAGACCTTATTGGCTACCATGAAAAGAATACAATTAAACAAAAGCTAACCCCAAATACAGCCTATCACAGTTCACAAATTACTGCTCATTGGAGCAGCATTAAAATTAAAGCTAAAGTATCAGCCTATTATTTTATCCGATACATCAGAATAACCCTACAAAAACAAATACCCCATGAAAAAAGTTAAAAATTATATTGATGCTGATTTAGCCAAAAAGAAAATTGCCCGATACAAATATTGGTCAGTTAAAGATGAAGCTGGAATTACTATTTGTACATCAGAAGAAAACAACCCCGACCAAAAATCTTTTGAAGACACACTCAAAAAAATAATGAAAGACAATGTAGATGCTGAAATACAAGTCAGGTATGGTACAAGCGACCAATCCTCACGTCAAAACCCACCACTATTCATTAAGATAAATGAAAAAATTGAATGGGTAGAACCTGCTGAAGATACAGTAAGTATTAATGGTATTAATCATCCAGTTGACAAAAATGGCAATGTAAATATTAACCTTACTAGCCCAAAGGTTCATGAACAACCCCAAGTTGAAAAAGCTGTTCCTATTGATACTTTTAGACAAGAGATTGATATTCGATTAGATGGTATTAGAAGAGAATATGAAATCAAAGAGGAAAAGTGGAAAATTGAAATGCAAAACAAATTGATGGAACAAACCTTACAGTTTCGTGAAATGATGTTGGCTGACCGAGAAAACCGATTAAGGGAACGTGAACAAAACATCACGAATCAAGAGCAAAAATTAGTGGAGAAAGAAAATGAAATCAAAGGCGATGTTGTTGGCTACCTCAAACAAGTACCTAAAGCTTTAGGTACAATCATTAAAGAGTTTACCAAAACTAAAAAAGATGGTTTAGGAAAATCAAAAGAAGAAAAACCTCAACCAGTTCGTAAAGCTGCTGAATTTACTATTGAAGAAGATGAGTTACCTATTGAAGAAGAACAATTTTCGGTAGCAGAAATTGATAAAGAGATTGCCAAGTTTGAGCAAGAACAAGCAGAAAGGTTTCAAGAAGAAGGAGAAGAAGAAACTGAATTTATTGAAGATGAACATTATCAGGAAACCGAAGAGTTTGAAGAGAATATATCAACTGAGGGGTTAGAACCTCCATCAGAAGACATAGATAATTAACCCCATTTATTAACCTATTAATCCGAATTACCATGAAAATTTACAAAGTAAAATTAACCGTAGAGGCAGAGAATCAAGAACAACTAAATGAAAAAATGCAGGCATTTCAAGATTTACAATCTAACCTACCGCATGAAGATTTTTTACAAGCAGTAGAAATAATTGTTGAACATCCTGAAATAGTAGATTTCATTAAAGAAGTTGCTCCTGAAGGAGATGAAGAACTTTCATTAACTGACTACATCAGCATAGCTCAAAAAGCTTTTGCAAGGTTTGCAGATTAATTTCTCCAACCACAATTAACCCAATTTATTAACCTTTTAAACCAAACATTATGAACCCATTTGTAATACAACAAGTAGCTAAAGGTGCTAAAAAAGTCTTTACCAACAAGTATGTACTAATAGTAATCATTGTGATAATATCATTTTGGTTACTAAAGGGAGGAGTTAAAAAAGCTGTACGATTTTTTAAAGAACGAAATTTTGATAAAAACGAAGGCAAAAATGTAAATCAATTGGCTCAACAATATCGAGCTGCTTCTAACCCATCAGGTTCAGATTGGATGATTGATTGGGATGGTACTGATGAAGATCAAATTGAAAAATTAGCTTATCAAACTAAAGGAAGTTTTGAGAGCGTTGCCAAAGCATACAAACAAAAATTTGATGAAACCTTAACCGATAGAATGAGAAAAGAATTGGATGCAGGAGATTTTCAAAACTGGAGAAACATTGTTGACTAGTGAAGACTTGATACTGCCAATTAATATACAGCACGCTTAAACTTATAAAAATGAAATTCAAATTTAAACCCAACAAATTAGGATATGCAGTTATTGGATTTGTATTGCTCATTTCAGGATTCATTGCATTTAAGAAACGAAAAACATTAAAAACACTTGTTATGAAATCAATCAATTTTATCAAAGAAAAAACGTGGGATATTGTTTCAGATAAACGAATCAGTACCCTACACCCTTTAGTTATTGGAAAAGCCAAAGAATTTATTATTAGAGCAGAAAAAGAACTCGGAATTAAATTAAGAGTTGTTTCGGCTTTTCGTTCTTGGGCTGAACAAAGCATTCTATACGCTAAGGGTCGAACAGTACCAGGCAAGAAAGTAACCAATGCAAAAGCAGGTTCTAGCTATCACAACTTTGGTTTAGCCATTGATGTTGTTGAAATCAAAAACGGCAAAGCTTTATGGAATAATCCTAACTGGAACAAAATTGCTCAACTCGCTAAAAGCATTGGTTTTGAATGGGGTGGCGATTGGAAAAGCTTTAAAGACAAGCCCCATTTCCAATTAACTTTTGGAAAAAAGTTAGCCACCCTAAGAGATTTATATCAATCAGGAAAGCGTACTGGAGAATATGTAAACATTACATAAACTCAATTAAACAAGTAACCCAATTATTAACCAGTTTGCCATTGTGCAAACAATAAAACCCAAACATTATGTCAAGAACAGAAGTTAAAAAAATGACGGTGATGAATCCTTATGATGCCATCGGGAAAGCTCACAACAAAGGTTTAGATTTTATTGTGGAAAAATTAAACCCACAAGAAGATATTAAACAAGAAAGAATTGTTGAACTGGTTAGCCAGTTTCTAGTATCTCTTAGAACCAATGAAGATGCTAAAGATGATTGTTCTAGTAAAAAATTCGATTTTATTCTCGGATATGTAGGTGTTGGAAAAGTGATGAATATGCTCACTCAAAAAAGCAATGCCGAATTAATTGAATCTGGAGCATTTTCAGCAAAGCAAAAATGTTATTTAGAAGCAATTTTAGAGGTTTCTAAAGAAAGAGATTTGGATAGAGATGGAACATTGAAAATTTTAATGAACATCGAAGAACAAATCTTGTTATCCGATTTAACACCCCAAGAATTAGAAGTACCATTAATTGCCGTTAGCGTTGCAAAATACAGTGTAAAATACTTTATGGAGCAAATCAAAAATGATAAAAGCGAATGGAAAAATTTCATTGATGGAGACTTAGCAAAATTCAGATGGCCGTGGAAAGCGGATGGTAAAGGTGCAATCGGTGGAGCTTTAGGCGGAGTAGCTGGCGGTGTCGGTGGAGTTATCTTAGGTGCAATAGGCGGTGCTTTAGGTGGTTCTATTGCTGCTGCTTTAGGTTTAACCAACTAAGCAACATCATTGCAATTTATAGGGCTGCAATTGCAGCCCTTTTTTAAACTTTTAATTATGAAGAAATCAATTTACATCATATCAGTAATCGTTATCATTTTGATAGTAGCAGTTCTTTATAAAAAGAATCGAAACAATCAATTAGGAAAACTGAAAGTTAACCGACCTCCTAAAATTAGAATCGTTTACAGTAAAAAATTAAAAAATAAAGACCGACCAAAAATAACCTCTTCTGATAGTGCAGAAAAAGTACTTAGAGAAATATGGAGCAGTCAAATGGAAATAAGAGAAGAAATTATTGTATTGCTACTCGACAGGAAAAATCGTGTGTTAGGCTATTACTTATTAAGTCAAGGAGGAATTAGCAGTACCATTGCTGATATTAAATTAATCTATTCAGTAGCCTTAGAATCCCTTTCATCAGGTATTATAATCGCACATAACCACCCTTCAGGAAGTACTGAACCTAGCCCACAAGATATTTCATTAACAGCAAAAATTAAAGCGGCAGGCAATCATTTAGAAATATCACTATTAGACCACCTTATATTAACCAAAGAAAGTTATTACTCTTTTGCAGATAATGGCAGGTTGTAATTGCTTTTATTAAACCCAATTACCATGAAAAAGAAAGCATTAGTTTTAAGTGGAGGCTCAATTAAAGGAGCTTTTCAAGCAGGAGCAATTCAACAAATATTAAACGAAGGATTTAAACCCGATATTATTCACGGTATTTCTGTGGGTTCATTAAATGGGAGTTTCTTAGTCAATGAAACTGGAAAACAAAACAATAAATACGATTGGAAAACAATTGGTAAAACCCTTGTTGATTTTTGGAAAAACAGCATCAATAAACCAAGTGATTTAGTTAAAAAGAAAAGCTTTTTTAAATTAGTAAAGGATCTGTTATTCAATAAATTTGATGGTATCATTTCTAATGCCCCATTGAAAAAATTAGTACACCGTATTTTATCTTTAGATAATCTTAGAAAAAGTAAAGTTGACTTTACTGCTGGAGCTGTAAATATGATTACTGGTAATTTGAAAAATTTCAATCAATACAATCCATCAATTATTGATGGTGTAATTGCCAGTACAACTATTCCAGTTATGATGCCTATTTCGCATATTGGAGGCTTGCCTTTTTATGATGGAGGATTACGTGATGTAGCCCCTTTAAAAAGTGTAATTGAAAAAGGTGCTGAAGAGATTGTAATTATTCTTTGTCAATCTGAAAACTTAACCGAAAAGAACTTTAATACGGGTAAACTGATGCACCTGGTTTCTCGCATTATGGATATTGTTGTTAATGAAACGGTAAACAACGATATTGCTCGTATGGAGGATGTAAACTGCCAAGTACCTAAAAAATCAAATATCATAAAAAGAGGCTTTCATAAAGGGAAAAAGAAAATTAAGTTTAGAATTATTCGCCCTGCAAAAGAATTGATTGTAAAGATTGATAAATTCCAAAAAGAAGATATTCAGAAAATGATTGAACTCGGAAAAACAACAGCGAAACAATCCAGTTGGAATTATTAAACCCAACCTAAATAAATTAAGAACTCTTTTACCCCCTAACACAATTAAAGCAATTACCACTATTACCAACCCCATTTTGAGGTTGGTAATTTGGTATAGTTCATATTTCTTTTTTCGTTTATTATACATTAAAGCTGTAAAGAAACGTAAAACATGCATGTTTAAACGGATATAAAATTAAATATTTAGAACTATATTTGTATAAACGAAAAAACAAAAATCATAGAGGAATAACATTTAAAAATATATTAATATAGCTTGATGCTATAATTTTGGAAAGAGAAAACTGGAATTTGGAGTATCCAGTTATTTATCAAAACACTACATTACTTTAAAAGAGTTGATAAATAAAACTAAGGATTTTTACCTATCAAAAAAGTAAATGTTTTAACGGGTTGACCAAAACTAAATGATTAACTAAATTTAACCCCTTGATGAGGACACTAACATTAATAACCATTTTTCTTTTTTCAGTCGCAATTTATGGGCAACTTCCTACCCCTCCAAAACCAGCAAGTATTGGAAGTTTTAGCACTATAAATACCAACAAAAATTATTCTACTCCAACACAAAAAACAAATGACGAATACAGTAACTCTCCTGCAAAAAAAGTACAGAAGAAGTCTAGCCAGACTTCTAATGATGCAATGGGATATTCTAAACCAGTTACACCTGAGAATATAGAAACTAATAAGTATAAAAGCCCCTTTGAAGCGAATACCCATAAAGAACAGTCGGAAATTGATAAAATAATGATTGAATTAGACAGAATGGAATCTGTTGATAAGCAAATTATCCTTAGTACACCATCTTTCTCAAGCATTTATACCGAAACCAAAAATTATTACAAAGCCTATGATGAATTGCTCAAAATGACAACTGGAGAAGCTCCCATTGATATAGGTAAGGCAGTATTTTTAGTTGAAAATGCCTATGATGATAATAAAGATAGTTATGATGAATTTAATAGTAACATCAATGAAATTGCTAAACTATGCTTAGACTACATGGAGTATAAAGGGTATGATAAGAATAGTAACCTTGCTAAAAACATGGTGTTATTTCGCTTTTTATCTGATACTGTGGTTTGGGAAGGAAAAAACTATTTCCCCGTAACTTATGATTTTGATGACTATATGGGCTATAAAGATTGGCGTAAAATGTTTGTTTCCAAACTACTACAAACAGGCACAGGTCAATGCCATAGTATGCCTCTATTATATAAAACAATTGTTCAACGAATGGGAGCAGAAGCTTATATTTCTTTTTCACCAAAACACACTTACATTCAATTTAGAGAGCGAAACAAGTTTTATAATCTTGAATTAACTAATGGTATGATAATTACTGAAGATTTAATCTTTGAATCAGGTTTTATAAAAACAGAGACCATTAGAAGCGGTATTTATATGGACACATTAAGTAACCAACAAACTGTTGCCTATATTATGCAAGATTTAGCACAAGGTTATGGATTGAAATTTGGTAATGATGGATTTGTTTTAAAAACCTTGAACAAATCAATGGAATACTTCCCAAACAGCATACACGGGATGAAGTTAAAAGCAAATTATTATACAGGATTATTTCAGCAATATATTTTTGAAATCGAAAAAAGATACAAAGAAAAACCTACACCTCAACAACTCAAAACAAAATATCCTATCGTTTATGATACATACCTACAAATGACAAAGATGTATGATGTAATAGATAATACAGGGTATGAACCTATTAGTAATGAACAATACGAGTTTTGGCTAAAGTCTATCAGTAAAGAAAAAAATAAACAAGAACATTTAGAACAAGAAAAACAGTTGATAAACATTATACCTCTGAGAAAAGACTAATGAAACATTCTACAGTATATATTGCTATTTTCCTAACCTCTCTATCTTCATATAGTCAGGAACAAGTAAATAGTCGAACCTTACCAACTCCATTTTTGCTTACAAGATAAAAGTTGAATTACAAAATTAATAAGGCAAGAAAATGATTTTTCAAATTCTTCTTTGAGTTGTTTCATCATTTTCT
>Ga0256845_1001148_pt1 | contig 22106 bp, 20 predicted proteins | sample RiftiametaG_FD_189101 | JGI IMG/M metagenome (GOLD analysis project Ga0256845, IMG submission 189101) | Tube worm associated microbial communities from hydrothermal vent at the East Pacific Rise, Pacific Ocean - Riftia | ecosystem: Host-associated > Annelida > Integument > Unclassified ... | reverse complement strand
GAACGACCAATAACAACAGTGTGTTTTCCTTTAGTCTCAACACCATATCTATCTAAAAGCTCTAAAATACCAAATGGCGTAGCAGGAATAAAAGTACTCATATCCAATGCCATTTTCCCAAAATTTGTAGGATGAAATCCATCCACATCTTTATCTGGGTCTACTGCTAGCAAAACTTTCTGTGTATCAATTTGTGGTGGCAATGGTAATTGTACTATAAACCCATCTATTTTTGGGTTTTCGTTTAGTTCCTTAATTTTATCAAGCAACTCAATTTCACTTGTAGTGTTAGACATTTGTATTAAAGTAGACTCAAAACCTACTCGTTCACAAGCTTTTACTTTACTACCAACATAGGTTAAACTAGCACCATCTGTACCAACAATAATTGCCGCTAAATGTGGTACCTTTTCACCTTTAGCTTTCATTTTTCTTACCTCAGCAGCAATTTCATCTTTAATATCATTGCTCGTTTTCTTTCCGTCAAGTAAAATCATATTGTTGTGTTATTCTTTTGATTAATTGATTTTTTATATAAATAAAAAAGCATGAGAATTACCTCATGCCTTTCATCATTTGCATCATTTTTTTACCGCCGCCACCTTGCATCATTTTCATCATTTTACTCATTTGATTAAATTGCTTTAACAACTGATTCACTTGTTGCACCGAAGTACCAGAACCTTTACCTATTCTAACTTTTCTACTCGCATTAATTACTGATGGATTGCTTCGTTCTTTTGGTGTCATAGAATGAATAATAGCTTCAATACCTTGAAAAGCATCATCATCAATATCAACATCTTTCATCATTTTTCCAGCTCCAGGAATCATACCTACAAGGTCTTTCATGTTTCCCATTTTTTTAATCTGCTGAATTTGCTTTAAGAAATCATCAAACCCAAATTGATTTTTGGCTATTTTCTTTTGAATTTTTCTAGCTTCTTCTTCATCAAACTGCTCTTGTGCACGTTCTACTAACGACACTACATCACCCATTCCCAAAATACGGTCTGCCATACGAGACGGATAGAACACATCGATAGCTTCCATTTTCTCACCTGTACCAATAAATTTGATTGGTTTATTGACTACCGATTTAATTGAAATTGCAGCTCCACCACGCGTATCTCCATCTAATTTTGTTAATATAACACCATCAAAATTCAACACATCATTAAAGGTTTTTGCTGTATTTACAGCATCTTGCCCTGTCATAGCATCTACAACAAACAAGGTTTCTTGTGGCTGAATGGCTTTATGAATGTTTGAGATTTCAGTCATCATCACCTCATCAACAGCTAAACGACCAGCGGTATCAATAATAACCACATTAAACCCGTTTGCTTTGGCGTGTGCAACACCTGCTTTTGAAATTGCAACAGGATCGTTATTTCCTCTATCACTAAAAACCTCAACACCTATTTGCTCTCCAACTACGTGTAATTGGTCTATCGCCGCAGGACGATACACATCACAGGCTACTAATAAAGGTTTTTTTGATTTTTTATTTTTAAGATAATTAGCAAGTTTACCAGAAAATGTTGTTTTACCAGAACCCTGTAAACCAGACATTAAAATAATGCTTGGTGTACCTGAAAGATTAATTCCTTCGGCATCACCACCCATTAGTTCGGTTAACTCGTCTTTTACGATTTTAACCATTAATTGCCCTGGTTGTAACGTTGTTAATACGTTTTGCCCAAGTGCTTTTTCTTTTATTCTATTGGTAAAATCTTTAGCTATTTTAAAGTTAACATCGGCATCAAGTAATGCGCGACGTACTTCTTTTAAAGTTTCGGCTACATTAACTTCGGTGATACTTCCGTACCCTTTAAGAACGTGTAGAGCTTTATCTAATTTATCGCTTAAATTATTAAACATATTTTTTTTAAGTCTTCAGTAAACAGTCTACAGTTTGCAGTCTGCTATATTTAATTTGAAATGAAGTTGCAAAAATAATGAATTATTTTGTTTTTATTTAGATAGATTTTCGTTTTCACTTCAATTTCTCTATGTAACTAAACAAAGTATCATTTTAATAAAAAAAGCTGCTAAAACTTTCGTTTTAACAGCTTAAATAAAGGATTACTAACTAACTTAAATTGACAAATGATGTATTAACCTTATCAAATCAATTTAAAATGGATTATTGTATTTTCTCAATGACTAATACGTTTTGCGTATCGTTAGGTTCATTTATATTATGCAACTCTATTTTATTTTCTCCAACTTCAGTAATATACCAATCATTATCAATTTCATAATAAGGAAAAAGCCCTAAATAATTGATTATAAATCTTAACTGGTTTGAATTATCTCTTAAAACTTCATATTGTAAATTCTGTTCTGATGGTGTAGCTACACTATAATCAATAACGACTGTATTGTTATTTTCTTGAAAATTAAACTTAACATCTGTAAAATCATCTGTTTGATCTATACCGTCTTGAACAAAATAAGTTATCTGCCATAAATCATTACGCAACCATGTTTTTATTTGCTCTACATCATTATCTGGATTAGTATTCTCACAACGTTTTTTAAATTTCAATACTTTATCTTCTATTGTAGTTAACTTAATAAATTTGCTGTCAAAAGATTCTAATTCATAGTAACCATTAATATTATTTGAGAGTTCTAACATATTAATTAATACTACGGCATTTCCATTAATTCCTGTAGTTGCGTCCCATGAACCATAGTTAATTTTATCGCCATTGGTTTGTACAACTAACATTCCATTTTCATAAAATGTGAATAAATAATCATTGAATTCATTGGCTAAATTTGTGCCATTAAATAATAATTCTGAAACTTCTAAACTACATGCCGTTATTACGTTTTTAAACTCTTCTTCTCCATAGCAATTATTCTTTTCAATTACCATAGTTTGATTATTAGCGTCTATAAACTTTATTCTATCTTCTCCACATTCTAGTACGTTCCAACTACCATTTATAGCTTGAATACCTGATGCTGCAACTTCTGATAATGTGATTTCTGTTCTTCCTGTAGACGATAATGATACTGACCATTTAGCTAAAACTTGATCGGTTCCTAAAGTTACGTATAATTTTTGGTCGTCTCTGAATGATAATTCGTATTCAATTAAATTATCTGAACCATCAAATGCAACTACATTCCAATTACATGTTTTAAGAAAATCCTTTATATGTTCTTCTGAACAATCACTAGTTAAAACATCACAATCTTTCTTTAAAATAATTCTGTTTCCGCCTTCTGTGAATAGTTTAATTTTTCCTTCTTCAATTTCATAAACAAACCATTGTAATGTAAAATCTACAAGCGTATCAAACTTTAAAGTTATTTTTGCGCCTCTATCTGTAGTAATTTCTGTTTCCCAAGAACCTGTATGTATATTGCCTGTATTGGTTCTAACTTGCACTTTACCATCTTCATTAAAGAACATAGCATAATCCTGATAATTGTTATTTAAATTATTATCATTTCTATGAATATCTTTTACAATCCATGGACAAGATTGTAAAAGTTCGTCTAATCGTTTTTTTGTAAAATCATCATCATTATAATCGTTATCATCATCTTCATCACATAAATGAATAGCTTCAATAATTACTTTTACTAATTGAATATAATTAAAAACTTCTACTGTAGAGCCATCTGCATATTCCATTGTTACAGGAAAATTTAATCTTACTAAAACACCTGGTTCTAAATTTTTGATAAATAGGAACAACTCTTTATCACTATTAACAGTTACTACTTCTGCTACTTGAAAATTAGCATTGTAAACTGAAAATGATATTGGATATTTAAAATCGATACATTCTATATCGTCATCTTCTCCTTCATTAGGAAAATCACCTCTTAGAGCATTTAATTCCGTACGACTGTTAACTACAGTTTTTGAATAATCTCTAGACGTTACAGTAATAGGGAATTCAATTTCAAGCGTATCATCATCATCTTCATTTGCATCAAAATTGGTCTCAATTTTAGAGTAATCTTTAGTAGAATTGATTGTTATTTCTTCACTATTTGCAAATACTTTTACAGGTAGATTTACAGATAACTCTCTTGAGCCATCAATAATATTATCTTTTGAGCCATCTTTTGTAGAAACTCTCGCCATTAAATTTGCAACTTGAGAATTAGCTTCAAATACCTGCTCTTCGTCTATTTCTGTAATTTCAATGACTTCATCTTGACAAGACATAAAAATTAAAAGAGCAAAAAAAGGTAATAGTATTAATGATTTAATTTTCATTTTTGGTTTGATTTTAGTTTTAATATAGCATTTTTATATATAACAGGATACTTTCAAAAATACCTACCCAACTTTGTGAATTTTTTCTATGTTCTTTTTATTTTGTTCTCGACTGCGCTCGAACTAACAATAAAAAAAAGGTCGCCAAAATTGATTTTTGACGACCTTATAAAGGAAACTCACCTAACTAACCTTGAGTAAACCGAATAAGACTGGGCTTCCTTTTTACCAAAACATGTATTAACTTTTCTTTTCAAGAACTAATATTCTTTCTACTTCACCATTAGAACTATAATCTTTTAATTCAATTCTATTTGGTGTAATTTCTACAATTTTCCATCTGTGTGTTAACTCATTAAATGGTTCTGTATCTCCAAAGTGCATTCCTAAATACAAGCCTTCGTTTCTGTAAGCTAACCAAGAACCAGATATAACACCATAATTAGGGTCTGTTACTTTTATTCTTCCGCTTTCTAAAAACTCAACTACATACATATAATAATTTTCAGTTTTGTTCTCATTTTCATCTTCATATAAAGCAACTTCCCATTCGCCATCAATCAATACACCATCTATGTAGTTTAAGTCGCCATCATCTTCAGGACAATGTCTTTTCAAAATCATTTCACTATTCTGAGATTCTAACTTAATTAAACTTTGTTCTAAGAATGTAACTATCCACTCTAATTCTAAATCTGGTCTGCCTTCTATATTTATCTGTAAAACAAATCCAACATCAGTTTTAGAAATTTCGTAAGTTCCTTCAACTAACTCACCATTTTCTCTAATTTTCACAACATTATTTTCAAAGAATTTAAATGGCGTTCCTATATAACTTTGTGTATTATCTACTCCAGTAATGTGTAAACGTTTTATTCTCCATAAGCATTCTTGTAAATAGTTTTCAATACGTTCTTTAGTTATATTAACAAGTACATCGCAGTTTTTCTTTAAAATTATTTTGTTCCCACCTGCTTGATACAATTTGATTTTGCCTGGTTCTAAATCATATACAAACCATTCTAAAGCAAAGTCTACCAAAGTATCAAACTCTAATTTTATTAATGCTCCATTATCTGTAACTCTTGTAGACCAAGTTCCTGTAAGTATATTGCCTTCTCTTGTATATACTTTTACTACATCGTCTTCTTTAAATATAATTGCATATTCACGATACTGTTCTGTTAAATTATCTTCGTTTCTTTCAAATTCGTGTACAATCCATGAGCAAGACATTAAAAGTTCATCTAACCGTTCTTTTGTAAAATCGTCATCTCCATAATCGTTATCATCATCTTCATCACAAACATCTTTTGCTTCTTCAATAATACGTTGTAGTTCTTGATTATTATGAGCTTCAAGCATAGTTCCATCACCTAATACCATAGTAACTGGAAAGTTTAAGCTTGCAAACACTTCACCTTCTCTAACACGTTTTATGAAAAGAAATAATTCTCTGTCATTTTCAATTGTAATTATATCAATTACTTGGAAGTCATTATCGTAAACTGAAAATGAAATTGGATATTTAAAATCAATACATTCTATATCGTCATCTTCTTCTCCTTCTCCATTACATTCTTCAATAAACGCTTCTAATTCTTCTTTGTTATTAATTACAATATCTGAGTAATCTGTTAATACAATCGTTATTGGAAAGATGATTTCTAAGTTATCGTTATCATTTTCAAACTCATTAAAAATAGCTTCAATAACTCTGTAATCTTTAACAGAATCAATCGTGATTTCAAGTCCATTTACTATAACAGTAACTGGCAATTCAATTGATAAACAACTTGCATTATCTATAATATTATCTGCAGAGCCATCCATAGTAGATGCAGAACTTATTAAACTTGTTAGCATAGAATCTGCAACAAGTGCTTTAGTTTTCTCAACGGGAATAATGTCAAGGTTTTCAGTTTGACAAGACGTCAACATTAAAAGGGCAAAAAAAGGTAATAGTAATAATAATTTCATTTTCGTTTTCATGATAATTGATTTTGGGTTCAACATTGCTTTTTGATTATAAAACAGGATAACTTTAAAAATTCCTACCCCCAATACTTTTTTTTTCTATTTTAGTAGCTCCAACTACCAATAATAATGGGCAAACAACTACATGATAATATTTGCGAAGAGCACATTTTTTCTTCCATTTTTAATAAACACTCTAAAGATTTACACTATTTTTTATACTATAAATTTGGTGATTTGTTAAATCCAAAAGACAAAGTGCAAGATGCTTTTATAAAATTATGGCAAAATTGTGCGAAAATAACGCCCGAAAAAGCAAAGAGTTTTGTTTTTACTACTGCCAATAATTTAATGTTGAATGAAGTAGCGCATCAAAAAGTAGTATTGAAACATCAGCAAACTAAACCTAAAATGTATACTAACGAAACTCCTGAATTTATAATGCAGGAAAATGAGTATAACGATAAATTACAAAAAGCATTATCAAATTTAACCGAAGCGCAACGTGTCGCTTTTATGATGAATCGCGTTGAAGGAAAACGTTTTAAAGAAATTGCGGCACTTTTAAATATTTCTAGCAAAGCAGTTGAAAAACGTATTTATGGTGCTTTGAAAAAGTTGAGAGAAAATATAAAGGAATTATGAGAATTGTATTTAAACAAATAATAATAATAATAATAATAAGGTTATTATCATTTTTTGGAGGTGAAAGTCAAAATGTAAAACCAGATGGTTATTCATTTAATAATTTATTATATTTTTTTCCTGATGGAACTGAAAATGCACAATGCTTTTATAGAGCAAAAAATATTATTATTACCGTTGATTGAGACTAAGTTTGGGAGATTTTCATGAAAAATTGATTTCTTCGAATTTATAAATGAGTGAAATCGATGAAGAATAAATTTTAAACTTTTTTAAAACTAGGGTAGGGAAAAATAAAAGTTAACTGTTATATAGTTGTATAAAGATTATGAATAAAGAAATTTTGATATCGAAATGGTTAGATAACAACCTAAATGAACAGGAGCTTGAAGCCTTTAAAAAGCTTGAAGATTATGATGATTTAGTAAAGTTAAATAACAGCATGCAGGCTTTTAAAGCTGATGATTACGATACTTCTAAGGAATTAGAAAATGTATTATCTACCATTAAAAGCACTAAAAAGCAATCAACACATTGGTTTAAACCATTAATGCGTGTTGCCGCAATACTTGCTGTTTGTTTTAGCTTATACTATTACACAACCACTTTAGATACTACAATTACTACCGAATTTGCACAAAAAACAACTATAAAATTACCAGATGCATCCAGCGTATCGCTTAACGCAAAATCATTTTTAGCATTCAATAAAAAAGATTGGAAAAACGAACGTGAAGTAGAACTTGAAGGCGAAGCCTTTTTTAAAGTCGCTAAAGGGTCATCATTTAAGGTAAAAACAAAATCAGGAACCGTAACGGTTTATGGTACTCAATTTAATGTAAAACAACGGGACTATTATTTTGAGGTTATTTGCTACGAAGGACTCGTTGGCGTTACTTACAATTCTCAAGAAACAAAATTAAAATCTGGTGACAGTTTTTTAATTATAGATCGGAAAATAATTGTTAAAGAAAAAGAAAACCGCTTAACACCTTCGTGGTTAAATAACGAAAGCACCTTTAAAAGTTTACCTTATAAAGAAGTTATTGCTGAATTTGAAAGACAATACAACGTTACTTTTACGTTGAATAACATTGATGCAAATCAGCTATTCACTGGTAGTTTTGCACACGATAATATAGAAGTTGCCATAAAAGCAATTACCTTACCTTTACACTTAACACATAGTAAAATAAACAATACTATAACATTAAAGCGTGAATAGAAAAGGTATCCTTTCTATTTTTATTTCATTGTTTTTTTTGAATATTGCTTTCTTAAACGCACAAACTATTCAAAAAGAGAAGCAACCACTTATTGCTGTTTTAAAAATTTTAGAAGACAAACATAACATTAAGTTTTCTTATGCCGATATTACTATAAAAGACAAAGAAGCTTTTATACCAAAAGATAATTTAAGCTTAAATGAAGCTTTAGAATTTTTAAAACTTGAAACTAATTTAGATTTTGAAATTTTAGACAACCGCTTTATTGCAATAAAAAATTTAAGAGTCACCAACATTACTTTAAATACACAACGTCTTGAAGAAATAGTAGTCACCATTTACCTAACTACAGGTATTTCGAAACTAAATGATGGAAGCATCAAAATAAAACCTGAAACTTTTGGAATTCTTCCGGGTTTAATTGAACCCGATGTATTACAAACCATTCAATCGCTTCCGGGTGTCATTAGCATTGATGAAACCGTTTCAAATATTAATGTTAGAGGTGGAACACACGACCAAAATCTACTACTTTGGGATGGTATAAAAATGTATCAATCTGGTCATTTCTTCGGATTAATTTCTGCTTTCAATCCATATATTACCAAAGAAATTAATGTATCTAAAAACGGAACACGGGCAAAATATGGTGATGGAATTTCTAGTATTATCGACATGCAACTTCCAAACGAAATTGACAATCAATTTAAAGCAGGCATGGGTTTTAATTTGATAAATGCAGATGCATTTGCTAAAATTCCATTATCAAAAAATACCGAATTACAACTATCCACGCGTCGCTCGGTAACCGATTTAATTACAACTCCAACTTACGACCAATATTTTAAAAGAATTTTTCAAGATTCGGATGTAGAAAATTCGATTGATAAAAGTGAAGAATTTTATTTTTACGATATTACTGCTAAGTTTTTATATAATATAACCGAAAAAGACAAACTTCGTATTCATTTTTTAAACGTAAATAATCATTTAAATTATGATGAACAAACACGGGTTAATGACAGAAACGAATCGCTTAATAGTAAATTATCGCAGCGTAATATAGCAACGGGTATTACGTATACTAGAGATTGGAATTCTAAATTATCTACAACTGCACAAGTGTATGTATCTAATTACGATTTGGATGCTACAAATTTTGACATTAGTAACAACCAACGGTTAATACAAGAAAACGAAGTGTTTGACGGTTCAGCAAAATTAGATGTAAATTTTACCGCAAATAATAACCTTAAAATAAATGCTGGTTACCAATTTATTGAAGTTGGTATTAGCAATTTAGAAGATGTTAATAATCCTGTTTTTAGAAGTTATATTAAAGAAGTAGTGAGAAGTCATTCAGTTTATGCTGAAGGTTCTTTTTTATCAAACAATGCCAAAACCAATTTAACGTTAGGAAACCGAATTAACTATCTTCCTAAGTTTGACATGTATTTATTCGAACCTCGTTTAAGTTTTAGCCAACGGTTTTTAAATTATTTTAGATTTGAATTATTAGGTGAAATTAAAAGTCAGACAACCTCGCAAATTATCGATTTACAAAATGATTTTTTAGGTATTGAAAAACGCCGTTGGGTACTTTCAAACAATAATACAGAAATTGTGATTAATGGCAATCAAACCATTCAACCCATACCAATTATAAAAAGCAAACAGGTATCAGCAGGAATCCATTACAACAAAAACAAGTTACTAATTAGTGCCGAAACATACCTTAAAGAAGTTGATGGTATTACAGCAAGAAGTCAAGGATTTCAAAACCAATTTCAGTTTATAAATGCTATTGGCAATTATGAAATAAAAGGTGTTGACTTTTTAATAAACAAACAGTTTAGCAACGTATTTAGCACTTGGTTAAGTTACACCTACAGCAAAAATGATTATACGTTTCCTACTTTAAATGATGGCAATCCGTTTCCTAACAATGTTGATATCCGTCAAGCTTTAGCACTTTCTGGTGTGTATACTTATCGTGATATTAAATTGGCTCTTGGTTTAAATTGGCATTCGGGAAAACCAACTACAAACACTATTAATGAAGATGATACGCTTACCAGTGGCATTATAAATTACGAATCGCCAAACAACAATAATTTAGATGATTATTTGCGTGCAGACTGTTCAGCGACTTACGATTTTAATATTTCTAAAACTGCTCATGCCACCATTGGCGCATCGGTTTGGAATATTTTAAACAAAAAAAATATAATAAATACATATTACACTTTAGATAACGACAATATGGTTACTAAAGTTGAAAATCAATCTTTAGGTATTACTCCAAATGTGAGTATTCGAGTTAATTTTTAAACTCGTTGTATATTTAGTTTTTTTAATCAAAAAAACTATGACATCTAAATCCACTTTACTTGCATACATTCTAATTTTTACTTGATTTTCAGACCATATCATGAGTTTGATGGCGATTGGTTTTGGAGAGGAAGGTCTCATTGCACCGTTGAAAAATTTAAAACTCTTTGGAAGTTTACAGCGCTATATCTTAGAGACGAAAAAAATGCACACAAACTACTAATCAAACTCCTAAAAAAACTCAGACTCAAAAAGCGTAGTAAAATGTTTTAGTAACTTTTCTTTTACTTCTTGCATATTCACTTCTTTAACACCAAGCTCAACATTTAAAGAGGTTACTGCTTTACCACGAATACCACAAGGAATCATAAGGTCGAAATAACCCAAATTAGCATTTACATTAAGCGCAAAACCATGCATAGTTACCCAACGACTTGCGCGTACGCCCAAAGCACAAATTTTACGCGCAAATGGTGTGCCTACATCTAACCAAACACCCGTTTCGCCTTTGCTACGTTCGGCTTTTAAACCATATTCGGCTAGTGTTAAAATTATCATTTCTTCTAAAAAACGCAGATATTTATGGATATCGGTAAAAAAATTATCTAAATCTAAAATAGGATAACCAACCACTTGTCCTGGACCATGATACGTAATATCGCCTCCTCTATTTACTTTGTAAAACGTTGCATTTTTTTCTTTTAACTGCTTTTCTGTTACTAGAAGATTAGAAAAATCGCCACTTTTACCCAACGTATACACATGTGGATGTTCTACAAATAAGAAATAATTTTTGGTTTTTAAACCTGCATCTTCTCGCCTATTCTTAATTTTAGTATCTACAATGCTTTTAAACAATTGTTCTTGGTATTCCCAAGTTTGTTTATAGTCTTTTAGACCTAAATCTTCTATTTTAATGGTTTTATTCAAGGTTAATCTTCTAATACAATTTCTAAATTCATTATTTCTGGATTTGTTATATAATCCATTAAATCGTATTCAACAATTACTGTTTTTCCATCTGCGCTAAATAATGCTTTATCGTTTGATACAGATTTCACACGTCTTGGAAAATGATAATTAAGTTTATATTTTGAACTAGAAAACATCATAGCCATTTCCCTAATACTATCTATAATTTGTTTTTGAGCTTCTTTATCAATCACTTTAATCGTGCGCTTAAAAACTCCGTTTTTGAATGAATATCTTAAATTAGAATTCCCGTTACTTCCCATTGATGAAAACGGGTTTATAGAATTGCTAGATTTAACAGGGTTTTTCCCATCTAAATTACTAATGGTATTTAAAGAACCCAACATATCTTGCAAATAGCTAGCATTTTTAAAATCTGTGGAAATTTCAAAATTCATTTTCTTTTCTTCTTGACTTATTAGCATATGTACAGAAAAAGGTTCTAAAGCTTTTAATTTTGCTTGTTCTTTGGTAGATAGTTTTGAAATACTATCTCTTTTTTTATCGAAAATTTCTTTGAAAGTAAATGTAGAATCCATTTCCTTTTCGCCTGTACTTTTGGATATTTTATCGCCTGCCATTTGCATGATTTCGGAGGCATCAAAACTAAATTCCATTTTACCCGAACCATCTTCATTAAAATAAATGTTTTCGGAAAATTGACAACTAGTAATAAATATAGCAACTAAGGCTAGTAATAAAAATGTAAATCTGTTCATTTTGAATAAATCAAGGGTTTTAAACCGTAATATACGGCTCGCAAAACTTAAACAAAGATAATTTAATTTTTAGGATTATTAATTATAACAAGTGCTGCAATTACACCCGGAACCCAGCCACAGAGCCATAGTAAAAAGACAATAAATATAGAGCCACAACCTTTATCTAAAACTGCTAAAGGCGGACAAATAATAGACAGTAAAACTCTCCAGAAACTCATAATTTGATTTGATTTTAATTGATGATTACTTATTTGACGTAATTTCTTCTATTTTGTTACACTTTGCGTTAGGGATAGTAGTGAAAATCCTTTTTGTGAGGCAACGAGCAAAAAGATTGCAACGAATAGCCCGACCCGAAGGGTAACGCCCAAAAAATTGTTTTAAAAGATAGGTTTTAATAGTATCTTTGCGCCATTAAAATTCACACACAGCATTTAGAATATGTCGCAATTATCAGAGCAAGAACTTGTACGCAGAGAAAAATTAGTAAAATTACGCGCGCTAGGTATTAACCCCTATCCAGCAGATTTATACCCAGTAAACCACACATCGAAACAGGTGAAAAACCAATTTGAAGCGGGTAAAAAGGTAATTATTGCTGGTAGATTAATGTCTACGAGAGTGCAAGGAAAGGCTAGTTTTGCACAAATACAGGATGCTGAAGGTAGAATACAAGTGTATTTTAATAGAGATGAAATTTGTCCAGGCGAAGACAAAACTAAATACAACGATGTGTTTAAGAAATTGTTGGATTTTGGTGATTTTATTGGTATTGAAGGCGAATTATTTACAACACAAGTTGGTGAAAAATCGGTACGTGTAAAAGATTTTACGTTATTAAGTAAAGCTCTGAAACCGTTGCCTTTACCAAAAGAAAAAGATGGTGTTGTGTTTGATGCTTTTACAGACCCTGAACAACGTTTTAGACAGCGCTATGCAGATTTGGTGGTAAATCCACATGTAAAAGAAGTGTTTATTAAACGCTCAAAATTATTCGCAGCCATGCGAAATTTCTTTAACGACGCTGGTTATTTTGAAGTAGAAACTCCAATCCTTCAACCAATTCCAGGAGGAGCAGCTGCCAGACCTTTTATTACACATCACAACAGTTTAGATGTACCAATGTACATGCGAATTGCTTGTGAATTATATCTTAAAAAGGTACTTATTGGTGGTTTTGATGGTGTATTTGAATTTGCCAAAACCTTTAGAAACGAAGGTATGGACAGAACGCATAATCCAGAGTTTACTATGATGGAAATTTATGTGGCCTACAAGGATTATAATTGGATGATGGAATTTACCGAAAAACTTTTAGAGCATTGTGCACTAGCTGTAAACGGCACTACAAAAGCAACTTTTGGTGAACATGAAATTGATTTTAAAGCACCTTATGCTCGTGTAACGATGACAGATTCTATAAAACATTTTACTGGTTTTGATATTACCAATAAAACTGAAGATGAGATTCGTGCGGCAGCAATTAGCATGAATCTTGAAGTTGATGAAACCATGGGAAAAGGGAAATTAATCGATGAGATTTTTGGTGAAAAATGTGAAGGCAACTACATTAATCCAACATACATTATAGATTATCCAAAAGAAATGAGCCCTTTATGTAAAGAGCATCGTGAAAACCCAGAATTAACAGAACGTTTTGAACTCATGATTTGTGGTAAAGAAATTGCTAATGCATACTCTGAATTAAACGACCCAATAGATCAACGCAAACGTTTTGAGCATCAATTAAAACTTGCTCAAAGAGGAGATGACGAAGCAACAGAGTTTATTGACGAAGATTTTTTACGTGCTTTAGAATACGGAATGCCTCCAACGTCTGGTTTAGGTATTGGTATGGATAGATTGATTATGTTTTTAACTAATAACCAAAGTATACAAGAAGTATTATTCTTTCCGCAAATGCGTCCAGAAAAAAAGGCAATTGCTATTAGTGATGAAGCTAAAAATGTTTTAAGTATTTTGAAAAAAACTGAAAAACTAGAATTGATTAACTTGAAAACACAATCTGGTTTATCGAATAAAAAATGGGACAAAACCATTAAAGAATTGACTAAAAATAATTTGGCTAAAGTTGAGAAAACTGATGATGGTTTGTTTGTAGAAGTAGTTTAACAAAACTTATAAATTAAGATATTAAAAAAGGAATCATAGCAATATGATTCCTTTTTATTTACATCTAATTCTTATCAATTAAAATAGTTATATTAGTTGAAATTATTCATTATTAAAATATTATTTCAACACTAAAACCAACCAAATGAAACAATTAGTTCTACTATTAAGTTTTTTATTTTGCTTCGCCTTTACAATCAATGCGCAAGATATTACTATTATACATGCAGGAACATTATTAGCAAAACCCGGAAGCAATATTGAAACAAACAAAAGTATTATTATTGAAAAAAATATTATAAAAGATATTGAAAATGGATTTATTACTGCTAGTAATTTGAATTTGCAAGATGATGCCACAGTAACCATTATTGATTTAAAAGACAAATTTGTACTTCCCGGATTTATAGATTTACATACGCATATAACTGGTGAACGTGACCCTAATTCAAACCCGCACGAATGGACAACACTTTACGATGAAGAAATAGCTTTTCGAACCATTCCGTATTTAAATAAAACGCTTATGGCTGGTTTTACAACAGTCAGAAATTTAGGTGCAAATTATAAACTAATAAACTCTATAAAAAACGCTGTTGCGAGTGGAGATATTGATGGACCAAGAATAATTGCTGCAACTGGAGCAATTTCGGCTACTGGTGGTCATGGAGATTCTCATGGATATAGAACTGAAATTGAAAATGCTTTTGAAAAAGAAGTTGGTATTTGCAATGGAGTTGATGATTGTAGAAGAGCTGTAAGAGCACTTGTAAAACAAGGAGCCGATGTTATTAAAATTACTGCAACAGGTGGCGTTTTAAGCAATACTAATGCTGGTGTTGGACAACAACTTACAGATGATGAGTTAGCCGTTATTGTTGAAACTGCAAATAGTCTCGGAAGAAAAGTAGCTGCTCACGCTCATGAAGCCGATGGTATAAATGCTGCATTAAGAGCTGGTGTGCAAACAATAGAACATGGTTCTTATTTAAATGATGAATCTGTAAAACTGTTTAATGAAACTGGGGCTTATTTAGTAGCAACTTTATTAGCAGGCGTTTCTGTAACTGAAGAACTTGAGGTTAATGAAAATATTCCTCCAGCAATTGCTGATAAAATCCGTCAGGTTGGACCCGTTGTAGAAGCTTCATTTAAAAGAGCTTTAAAAGGAAAGGTAAAGATTGCTTTTGGTACAGATTCAGGAGTAAGTAAACATGGTACAAATGCCAGAGAATTTGAGCTTATGGTTAAATATGGAATGGATGAGAATAAGGCTATTAAATCGGCTACAATAACTGCTGCTGAAGTTTTAGGTATGTCGAACAAAATTGGAACTATTGAAACCAGAAAAATTGCTGATATTATTGCAGTTAATGGAAATCCATTAGAGAACATCAGTGTTTTAATGAATATGTTTTTTGTTATGAAAGAAGGTGTGGTTTATAAAAAATAATGCTTTCAGAAAACTATAATCTTTTTTAAAAGAAAATGAAGTGCAAAATTTAAAAAACCTTAATGATGACTTTCTTCACTTTATGAAAAAAACTAGTCAAGAAAATGTCATTTATCACTTAAATGGTCATAGAGGTTTTTTTGAACAAAGACAGCTAAATAACAACAATAAAGAAATCCTTGAAATTAAAGATAGTAGTTTATTTGACGAGTATTGGAATGGTATTGATTGGCTTTAAAAAAATATAATTGTTAGTGAATAAAATTTAAATCAATTTCATATTCCTAACGAACATTTCATCATTCAAAAAAACACAAAAAGAAAAACAGTATCTGCTAGACCAAAGTAAAGTCTATTTCAACACGAAATCAATACCTTTTAAATAAGCATCATAACTTCTTAAATCTCCATGATTTCCACCTTCAATAGTTATAAATGTGGTTTGTGATTTTGGAGAAACGTCAAAAAGTTTTTTAGCAGATTTATGCGGCACAACCCCATCATCTGTACCATGAAATATAGTAATTGGACATTCTACATTTTTAATAAATTGGTAACTAGGAAACTTATATTTTAATAATGTTTCAATCGGGAACATAGGAAATCTAGATTTCGCCACATCTACAATACTGTAATAAGGTGTTTCTAGAATAAGTTGTTTTGGTTTGTTTTTTGAAGCCACATAACTTGCCATTCCTGTACCTAAAGAACGACCATAAATAGTTATACTATCTTCATTATAACGTGACTTTATATAATTATAACAAAACTCAGCATCGTTGTAAAGTGCTTGTTCGCTTAAAACACCTGTACTTTTTCCGTAGGTTCGAAAATCCATCACTAAAACATCGTATTGCTTTTCAACAAAATACTCTGTAATAATTCCCCAACGACTTAAATCACCTGCATTACCATGAAAATACAAAATAACACCTTTTGGTTTTTCAGCTTTAAAATGAATCGCATTTATTACAGCAGCATCATCTGTCTTTAAAAATAATTCTTCAAAAGGATAAGAAAAATTATAAACATAATCTTGCTCTAAAACTGTAGGTAGAAATAGTAATTTTTCTTGTAAAAAATATAATGAAGATGTTATCATAATATACAAGCCCAAAAGTATAAAAATTACTTTTTTAAGCCTTTGATTTTTTCTTTTTTGAGGAGTGAATAACATTAATACTTGTATTTTCTAAATCGATTGTTTTGGGTTTGCTATTTAATATATCGTCTAACATGGCATGATAGGATTCGAAATTATTCAAATTTTTGTGCCCACCACCAATAACCGTATGCAATTTTGTTAATTTAGGATTTACCTGCGATAACTTTACACTGGTTTTATATGGAATCAACTTATCATCTGTACCATGAATAATATGAATTGGACATTGCACATATTTTAACCATTTATAAGTTGGCAAAGGAAATTTTAACAATATTGAAAACGGCATAAATGGTGCATAACGTGCTGCTACCTTAGATAGACTATAATATGGCGCATCTAAAACCAACATTTTAGGATGATTAGTTGATGCTAATTTTGCGGCAAAACCAGAACCTAACGAACGTCCGTAAACAATTATTCTATCCTCAGTAGTTTGTTCTTTAATTTTGTTATAAACAACTTGTAAATCACGTTTTATAGCTTTTTGCGTGCGCCTACCTGTGCTTTTACCAAAACCACGATAATCTACCATTAAAACATTATAATTATGTCTTGTAAAATCGACTGCAAACTTGCCCCATCCTTTAATACTTTTAGAGTTTCCTTTTAAATATAACACCACGCCTTCTGATTCTCCTTTAGGATAAAATCGTAACGCATTAATAGTAACGCCATCTCTAGTTTCAATATTATATTCTTCTGTTTTTTGGTTTTTATAAGCAAACTCAAAATCTTTAGGAAGTTTTTCGGGTTTAAACATGATATAATCTTGCAAGTAATATATTGCAACACTAATTATTACATAAATAACTAAAACCGTAATGACAATGGATAACCAATATGGCATAAATAAAAACTAGTTAGAATACTAAGGTACAATAAATTAAATCTATTACTTTTAGTCTTCTTTTTCTACATAATCTTTAATAGATATTTCATTAATAATAACATCATTTAATACCGCTTCGCCATCTTTTATATATACTAAAGCATAAGTATTATTTGGAATAGAATCACGCTGTAAATCTCTTACCGCAACCTCAGCATCATAAGCTTTGGTTTCCTCCATATAATAACGATTAAAAGGTAAATTAAAATTTAATTTTTGCGTTCTTTTGTTATACCAACCAACTTCTGCAACAACAAAATCATTAGTTAAATTTAAAGGAATTTTACTCACTTCACTTATTTTCGCAAAACCTAAACTATCAGTATCAAGGTAAACGTAAACTTCATCTTGTCTTTTCCAAAGTGTATCTGTAGTTACAAAAGACCTGACATCATAATTTAAGTTGATATATTTTCCTCTAAACGGGTCGCTAGGATCTACTGGCTGTGTTTTAAATTTATAAACAGTGCCTTTCTCTATTATAGCTTCGCGATTAAAAATCATTTGAGCTGGTATAAATAATTGCGCTATTGCTACAACTATAAATAGTATTAATATATGTATTGTTTTCATCTGTTTGCTTTTATTTTACTTTGTTTTTTTGTTTTCTTAACATCATATAATTGGTTAAAAAGAAGCCAACACCAACGCCAACAAACAATAGTCCTCTAACCACAAAACTCATATTAGTGTCAAAAAAGCGACATACTATAAGTGCAGTTATAATTAGTAAACCATAATTTAAAATACCAAAATGAAATTTATCTGCTCCAATTTTCATAGCCATCACTCCTAAAATAAGTATTAATAAATTAATTAGAATTATTGGAATGATGCTACCTGATATTCCTATAAAAAAGATTATTGTAAAAAGGATAAATACATATTGAAATAGGTTAAAACTTTGAATCCATTTTTTTGAATACAAATAAATCAATACACCTAATGTTATTAATAAAAGTACTATTAACACATGAAATTCTTGAGAATTAAATACAATTTCATGCCTCAAAACATCTTTCCACAACCAGTCAAAACTTGCTAATAACAATATGTATATTGTTCCTAAAGAACCTAAAATTAAATAACCATTTATTCTTAATTTTTGGTTATCGAAAAATGGGATTTTACCAATATTATATAACAATCCGAATAAAACAACATACATTAAAAACCCAAGTTCTTCGCTTCTATTGACAAAAGCTCCTAACACAATAACCACACTTATTGGTATAAGCCAATTAAAAATTGAAGTTATATTATGCGTCTTCTTATCTTTAAGTAATTGGTAGTAATGTGGCATCATTATAGCCAACACTACTAAATATAGCCAAGGTGTATGATTACCATTAAAATACCCAAATGAACATGCATAACTTGTTGCAAAAACAATATGTAAAATTGCTAATGCGTTAGATTTTAAAAGATAAATAAGTGGTGCGCAAAGCAAAATCCATATTAGCATATAACTACTAAAATCCCCTGGGATATTATAAATCTGACTTACTAAAGCGATACTTGCCCCAACAGCAAAAAACAAGAATACCCCTGAAGCTTCTCGCCATGTAACACTTTTTTTCTTTAAAATAGTATAGCCTACAATTAATTGCCCAATAATTAATGGCGTAAAAGCAAAAATTGTTTTTACACTTCTGGAAAAGTTATCCCAGTTATGTGCAAGAATTAAAATAATACCAAGACCAACTAATGCTGAGCCTAACACAGCGAAAACCGTAAACAGCCTATTAGGAGTATCCTTTTTTTTAGACCTATAATAGTTTTCAATATTTGTGGCAATGTCTTTTGAAATAACTTGTTCTTCAACAAGTTCTTTTATGTCGTTTTGAATTTTTGAATTCATTTTATTAGTTTATAAATTTTAAAAACACTTCTTGAAACGAATCTCTATTAACTACTGTATAATAACACATAGCACTTAACCATCTTAAAGGAAAATGAACTATATAAAACAATATAGCTATTATAAATATAAATTGCTACAATTCTTCATCACTTACTCTATCAATATACTGCACATCTCTAGTGTTTTTCTGCACAGCAATAGCCGCAAATAAACTTAACAGAAAAGACATGCCGTAAAACCCTTTTTCACTTAAAAGCAAATCGGCATTCCAAAGTCCAATAACTAACAATACAATAGAAGCTATGGATGTAAACCAACTAATGCCATAATACATATCTGTTACAGGAATATTTTCCATTCTATCTCTCACAGCTTTTTGAACTGAGATGACAGAAAATAGTCCAAATAGTAATATGGTAAAATAATAACCTTTCTCGTTTAATAACATTTCTGCATTCCATAAACCAATACAATAAGAAACCATGCCTATTAATAATACTGACCATGAAGCACCTATAAAAGCTGACGTTGGTTTTTGATCGTAAATTTTACTTTCTTTTCTTGCTTCTTCTTTTTTAAATTTTTCATCTAAAGAAACTGTTGTTTCATAATTCATAATTCTTGTTTTAATAATTACAAGCCAAATCTGCAATCATTTACTAAAACAAAAAACACAATATTTTAAATAAACTGACGATATAATAATAGTATTTATTCATATTATGACTATTTTTATTTTGTTAATTAATTTTTTACTGACGATTAAATGAGTAATTTAAATATTATTATTTCTACATTTTCCGTTGATGAACAACAACGGTTTGTTTCTTATTTAGAAAAGAAGAACAAACGACGAGATACAAAAAACATTCAATTATTCAAATTATTAGTGAAAGATGAATTATCATCAAAAGAACTTTGTTTCAAACTTTATAAAAGAAACAACAAAGACGCCTATCATGCACTTAGAAAAAGACTATATCAATCGTTAATCGATTTTATCGCCAATGTGAATTTGGAAGAAGAAAATTCAATAGATATGCAAATCATTAAATACATTCTTGCTTCTAGAACATTCCTGTTACACAACAAACCAATAGTTGCCTATAAAATTTTAGATAAAGCTGAAACCTTAGCAAAAGAATATCACCTGTTTTCTATTTTAAATGAAATTTATCATACAAAAATTCAATACGCATATTCAAACCCTTCATTAAATATTGACGAATTAATAAACACTTTCAAACAAAATCAAAAAAATCATTATTTAGAAGACCAGCTTAACATTGTATATGCAAAAATTAGACAAACACTTAACAACATAACTTATAAAGGTGAAGTAGTAGATTTTCAGTCTATTTTAAATAGCTCATTAAAAGAACATAATATTAGTTTAAACGAATCAATGTCATTTAAATCTTTATACCAATTAATGACTATTGTTAGTATTTCTGCCTTTATAACTAACGATTATTTAAAAATAGAATCATTTTTAATTAACACATACAAATCGATTGAAGACTATAAAACAAAAGAAAAACAATTGTTTTATCATATTCAAGTATTATATCTTATAGCAAATACATTGTTTAGAAATAAGAAATTTAAAGAATCCGTACTGTATTTAAAGCAAATGCATAAAAATATGCTATTAAAACAAAAAAAACATTACAGTACTTTTAAATTAAAATACAACTTATTACTTGCTTTAAATTACAACTACACCAATCAGCAAAATAAAGCCATAGAATTATTAGAACCTTTTACACATTCAAAACATTCAGATATTGAATCGCTTTTAGATATTCATCTTAGTTTGGTAATGTTCTACATTCAAAAAAACGATTATAAAAAAGCGCAAAGTATATTTTCAAAATTTTATCATACAGATAAATGGTATATAGAAAAAGCTGGCATTGAATGGATAATTAAAAAGAATTTAGCTGAAATTATTTTACAAATTGAACTTAAAAATGTAAACATAGTCGAATCTAGACTTTTAAGTTTTAAACGGCATTATTACTCATATTTAAAACAAATAAATCAAGAACGCGTAATTATTTATTTAAGCTTTATAGAATCATATTACAAAAAACCCGAGCATATAAAATCAGTTCAATTTAAGGAAAAAGTAGAGCAATCATTTGTATGGATTAATGCTGAACAAGAAGATATTTTTGTTATGAGTTTTTATGCTTGGTTAAAAAGTAAAATGGAAAACACAAATTTATATGATACGACTTTAAATATGTTAAAAAATACTCAGTTTCATAATTAATAGTAATTTTATCTTTATTATTAAATACCTTTATTAACCAACCTATCTTACCCTAATGAAAAAAAATTATTCTTTTTTATCATTTTTTGTTACTCTACAATTTTACTGGCACAACAAAAAGATAGCCTATCAATTAAAAATGGTATCGAAAAACCCAGCATTTTAACAACACATCATTTTGGTATTTTTAGTTCAA
>Ga0256845_1001147_pt1 | contig 22109 bp, 18 predicted proteins | sample RiftiametaG_FD_189101 | JGI IMG/M metagenome (GOLD analysis project Ga0256845, IMG submission 189101) | Tube worm associated microbial communities from hydrothermal vent at the East Pacific Rise, Pacific Ocean - Riftia | ecosystem: Host-associated > Annelida > Integument > Unclassified ... | reverse complement strand
TGGGCGGAGTTCCACCGGGGGAAGGGAGTAATATGGCTCAAAAGAAGGGGTCCTTGCGATCTTTTAGGGCCCGGTTGAGCATGTCCTGAATGGTCTGCTTCACCAACCAGGCTTTGTCAGAGATAATACTTTCATCATCATGTGGATCTCCTCCAAAGCGTAAAGGTTCGCCGAAGTAAATTCGATATTTGGTGGGCAGAGGCAACTGCCCACCGGGAACTAAGAGTTGAGGGACCATCGGAAACGCAGGCACGTTCAGTAGTTTTGCGGCCCACTCCAAATTACCCACATTGAGGTATTGTTCCTCGGCCCCTACAATTGCCACCGGTATAATGGGCGTATTTGTCTCGATCGCGAGACGCATAAAGCCCGAACCAAAGTCCTGCAATTGGTAACGCTTACTAAAGGGCTTGGCCACGCCCTTTACCCCCTCAGGAAAAACAATCAGGAGCTCCTCCATCTTAAGAAGCCTGCGTGCGTTTTCTGGAACACCGACTACTTGGCCCACTTTATTGAAAAAAGTCGATGCAAAGGGAAGTGTCACCGCCCATTTCTCAATCATAGCTCGCCCCACCCGAGGGGGATTGAGATCGAGAAAAAGAGACGTACCTAAAATGGCTCCATCGATTGGAATCTGACCCGAATGATTGGCAACCAAAAGTGCCCGGGTCTCGGGAACATTCTCCAGACCAAACGTTTCCGTCCGAAAGTACATTCGATGAAAAAAAGAAAGCAATGTAACGGCCGATTTTGCGACCTCCGGATCGAGGCCGAAAGGGTCTCCGCCTTTGGAGTCATATCGCCTACGCAGCCATGCCACCCGCGTTTCAAAGTCTTCGCCTAACAAACGTTGGCTCAATGCCTCGGCACGCTGACGCGCCATGTCGAAGACCTTGCTAAAAAGCGGAATCGCTCGTCCGGTCGCGGCGTCCGCCAGACGCGCAAGTGTTTTGACACCTCTCATATTTTCTATCTCCAGCCTAGCTGAACCAGTACAAAGCAAAACCCGCCCTTGTATGATGAGACAGAATTTACCAACCTAAGACGATGATTTGCCCCCCTGCCCTAGAAAAGGGCGACTTAATTCACGTAGTCGCCCCGAGCGGTCCCTTTGAATCCAATTTACTTCAGACTGGGCTAGCCAAGCTTTCGCTTTTTAGGACAAGGCTCCCCGCGACTCTCCTTTCTCGGCGCGACGGTTTTCTTGCCGGTACGGACAATGAGCGCCTCACGGAGCTGCAGGCAGCCTTCGATTGCTTAGAAGCGCGCGCCATCCTAGTGGCGCGTGGTGGCTATGGTTTGGGGCGCCTCCTCGAGCGACTTGACCTAAGCGGGCTGAAAAAAAATCCCAAGTGGCTCGTCGGATTCTCGGATGTTACCTTACTGCATGCGCAAGTCGCCTCAGAAGGCTTTCTTTCGATACATGGCGCCAATGGAACCACACTGGCCCTCACCAGCGACGAAGAAGTTTCGGCACTTGTGAGGCTTCTCACAGGGGATCTACACCAATCGTTCGTCGTTCCCGATGTTCTCACGGAAGGCAAAGCGAACGGACCTCTTTTTGGAGGAAACCTAACCACTCTCTTTGCAGAAGCTGCCGCCCATCGACTGAAAATTCCACCCGGGGCAATTCTTTTCTTGGAGGACGTTACTGAAACCAGTTACCGCATCGATAGAATGCTCAACAGTCTTCGAGTAGGAGGCTATTTTAAGGGACTTCGGGCGATTGTTCTCGGAGAATTCTTGGACTGCTCCCCTGGAAAGTTTGGAGTCCCCACATCAAAAGTATTGGCGGACAATCTAGGAGTATTGGGCATTCCCCTCGTTGCGGGGCTTCCCTTTGGTCACGGCGCCCAGAACTTCCCCCTCTTGCACGGCGGACATGCCACACTCGACACTCATACCAGGACTCTTACGATCAACGCCTCTCCCTGAAATTTCAGCGAAGAGGCGTATATAGTCTACTTTCTGGGAAGCGGTGGTGGTGGTGGCTTCTTACCTGGAGGTGGCGGTAGATTCGGTCGACCACTTGCCCTCGCCGGAGGACGCCCACCAGCGGGGGGGGGCGGAATTTTTCCTGGAGGTGGGGGAATTTTCCCTGCGCCGACTGGTGGGGGCGGCGGCATTTTAGAATGCGATGGTGGGGGCAGTCCTGGCCCGCCTTTTGCGGAGAGTGGCGGAGGCAAGGGATTGCGAGAGACAGAGGGTGGCGGAGGCGCCCCACCACCTGTGGGCAAAGGAGGTGGGATGCTTTTTTTGATGTTTGCTGAGGGAACAGCCGATTCTGAGACGGATGGTGCTGGCGGCGGGACGCTACCCTGGGGGGCCGATACCGGTGATGTTTCTGCATCGTCAGCTACATCCTCCGCAGCTTCATCAGCTACATCATCAGCTACGTCATCAGCTGCATCCTCCGCAGCTTCGTCCGCTACGTCATCAGCTGCATCCGCTGGCGGAGAAGAAGGCTCACTCACCGCCTTGTCGGAGAGAACTCCGGTAACAGGACTCTCATTTGCTGCGGCCGCTGCCGTGTCTTCCACCAAAGCTGGTTCATTTTCTGAACTAGACTCTTGCACCACTGCCGAAGAACTGGGCTCTTCTACTACTTCGGAGCTTTCCTGAGCATCTGGAATCTCAGACTCCTCCGCCAATCCAGGTGGTAGCGGTGCGTCTTGGGGAATTTCTACCTCGTCTGTCTCCGGGCGCTCTTCAACTAGGGCTGGGGGAGGATTCGAATGTCGAGCCTGAAGTTCAGCCGCCTTGGCCTGCAACTCTTCTTCGCGTTTTGCAATTTCTACTTGCTCGGTCGCCCTACGAGCTTCAACATCTTTTCGGTTTTGCTCTTCACTCTCGGCCACTTGCTCGGCCGACACCATGCGCATCGCTTGCTTAGCTTTGAGCAATCCCTCTTTGGCCTCGGTGTCCCCTGACTTCATGCGTAAAACCCGACGCCAAGCATCTGCTGCTTCACGGGGCTCGTTCAGAGTATCCTGCCAAAGCAAGGCTACCCGATGGGCCAGTGCTCCTCTGATTGCTTGATCTCTGCCACGGAGGATCTGATCTTCAAAAAGTTGCACAAGACCGCGGTGGTCTTCGTTTGCCTCATACATCGACTCGAGTTGTTGAGCGACGTCAGCATCTGCGGGCGAGAGGTCATAAAGCTTCTTAAGATCTTCACCAGCTCCTTGAGCATCCTGCAAACGGTCCGAGCGTAACTCAAACCGACGACGTAAGATCATTCGAACCAAGGGCCCGTCTTTTACTTTCGCCAGAGTTTCACCCAGAATTGATACAACCTTTTCTAGGTTGTTCTCGGCTTCCCCCATCTGCGTCAACTGTTCAAGCCCCGCCTCGTCGGCATGAGCGACCAAGGCCGCGCCCATGTATTGAAAGGCAGTTTCAGAGTCTTTCAGGTCTTCAAACGAAACGCTAGCGGCACGCGCTAGGTACGCGGCACGGCTGCGCCCCCCATCGCGGGCGCCCTTACCCGCCAGACTGAGGACAGCGACGAGCGCTTCCCGCAAGACCGAACGAGATGAGGCTTCGTCCGCACGACGCACCCGCTCGCGCAGATCGTCTAAACCTTCGGCTTGGCCTGCCGCTTGCAAAGCGATCTCAAAGAAGCGCTGGACACGCTGAGGCACCCCATGCTCCGAGGCGACTTCAGCCGCTCGACACAAAGCTGAGATCCTGTCATCAACGGATTTACAGCGAGTCACTTGACGCTCATACACGCCAATTGCCCCCTCCTTTTCCGAGGCTACGGTCGCCAAACGTGCCAAAAGACTCTCAGCTTCAGCGGGAGCGATACTGGTCAGCGCTTGCTCCCCGTGCAGAACACTGTCGGGCACAGGGAGTCCCGCGCTAGCCAATATTTCTGCCTGACGAACCATTTCTTCAGCGCGAGGAGGACCGCTCATGTCGCGACCCAATATCGCAAATGCGGCCTGCAACGCCTCTACATTCTTTCTAATGATAGCTGTCGCCTCAAGAGTCTTAGCGAGTTCCTCGTCTGCGCCTTTCATGCGCACCAGCTCAAGTCCTACCTCGATAGCCCGAGTATTATTGTTGATTTCGAGGAAACGCTCGTACGCTCCGCGAAGTCCTTCATTGCGCTTAGGCCCGGCAGGTGCGTCCTTCATCCACTCGATGAGTGACTCTGCAACCTCACCCTGTTTACCCAAACTATCTCCCAACCGCTCGTACTCTTCGCGGCACGAAATATCGCCCCCACGGGCGAACGGAACAAGGACTCCCATAGCCTCACTAGGCTTCGAGAGATGACTGGCCAAGACGTCTGCCAGCTTGATAGCCATCACGGCGGCCTCCTCCTCGTCCCCTTCTACGTCGACAAGACGCCCCTGACACTGGGCATATTCAGTCCAATCTTCAACAGTCTCAGCCAAATCACGAAGATGCTCCACTGCTTCCAGATCTTCAGAATCGAGAGAAATCACCGTGCGATAGACCGTCATCGCTTCTTGCGGCCTCTCCAACTCGGCTAGGAGATCGGCGAGACAGCGAGCCGTTGCCAATTTTTGCTCCCCTGACGAGAGTTTCAAAAGCTTCTCGTAGGAGGCTGCACTTTCGGTTTCTTGACCAGTGCTACGTTGTAGGTGCGCGACCGCTGAGAGAACATCGACGTCCTCTGGCGCAGAAGCTAAGGCGGTCTCATACTGCTCTAAAGCCCCCTCTTCGTCGTCCTCTTCCTCAAGGAGTTTGGCTAAACGAAGAGCAACTTCACCCTTGCCGCCTTCGCCGAGACAGTCCGCTAAACGACGCAAGTAGGCGACTGTCGCAGACTGATCGCCCTGAGCTTGAGCGTCATCAGCAAGTACACGCAGGCACTCGGCATCTTCACCATCCTCCAACGCATCAAGAAGGGCCTGCCGCATACCCTCACTGTCTTGCATCTTATCTCGTTGGAGAAACGCAGCACGCTTGCGACTTGCAACGCGCAGGTCCGCGTCTTCGACCTCCGTGGCACGGCTAAGAAGAAGGGAGATAAGTTCACCGAAACGCTCATTGCCTTCGTAAAAGCGCTCCAACTGAGCGGCTACGGCGGCATCCCCTGGATTGTAGTCCAATGCCTCTTTCAAACTAGCGGCCGCCCCCTCGGCGTCGCCCATTTCCGTGAGGTACTCTGCCTCTTGCGAACAGAGAGCCCCTTTTTCGGAAGGATCGTCGGTGAGCTGCCGTCGGGAAGCTGCTGCTGCGGCTGCTTTATCCCAGACCTTCTCCCGAACAAAGCATTCCTGGGCATGTTGCCATAATTCGACCCGATCTGCGCCCGCTGCGGCCTCACCATAAGCGACCCCCGCTTCAAGAATACGTCCGCCCTTTTCTAAGAGTTCGCCCAGTCGTGCGTTGTAATTTGACCGTGCTTCTTCACCCAGCATCTCTCCCAAAAGCCCTTGGAGAAATTCGATAGCCTTGGAGGGTTGATTGGCCGCCACATAAAGATCAACGGCTGAAAGAGCTCGCTCCTCTTCATCGGGATCTAGCTTGGCAGCTCGGGCCATGGCTTCGCCAGCCGCAAGATTGTCCCCTCTGTGATCACGATGTATCGCAGACACACGTAATTCGCGCTCAAGTTGAGTGCTTGGATCGGCGTCGTACTCGGCACGACGTGCGAGCAATTCAGCAAGCTCATCCCATTTTTCGGCCTTTTCGAAGGTTTCTTCGAGAAGGTTGGCCGCATCTTCATCGGAAGGGTCCATCAACACCAACTGGCGCCGGGCTTCTATTGCACCGTCCACATCGTTCAGTGTCGTCTCGCAAAGCTGAGCAACCTCAGCGAACCACGCCTGACGTTGACCGGCCGCGGCGCCTTCTACTTTAGCTGCTTTCAATAGAAGGTCTCGCAGCCCGGCATCGTCTGAGCCGCGCATGAATTCGGCGAGATGGGCAACAGCGGTCTCGTCCGCAGGCGAAGCTTGAATCACGCGCGAGTAGTAGGAACGGGCCTCGTCTTCTTTGCCTTGGGCAAGCATCGCGCGGGCAATCACGGAGAATGCGCCCGCTTTCACCCCTGCAGAGGCGTCTTCAGCGGGAGTGAGAGCCGCTATCAGCCTTTCGTCTCCACCAGCACTCAAAGCTTCTGCCACAAGATTTCGGGCGTCTTCGGCTACTGCGCCCTCCGGATTGGCAGCCAAGTAGGATGCTATCGAGTGTGCGGTTTCAGTGGTTTTTCCAATTTGCTCGGCGTAGTGCATTGCTAACTGGGCTGCACGATCGTTCCCCGGCTCCAAACCAAGAGCGCACTCGGAGTAGGAGTGGCCGTGCTCACCGTCGTAGGTTTCCGCCAACTCGACAAAAAGAGCCGTGGCCTCAACAATATCTTCGGGGGGACGACTTTTTCCTTCTTGAACCAATTCTAATATGGTGGCGGCCAATTGTTGCTTAATGCCAGCATCATCGGTCGTGTCCACAGCACGAGCACCTCGTAGGGCGTCGATGAGTTGATTGGTAGCACCTGCTTGACGACAAACTTCAATTTCATCAGCGTAAAGTGCTGCACGTCGCTCATGGTCATCTTGTACCAAGGCCTGCTCTGCTGCAAAATAAGGTAACGCCTCCTTCCAGCGCTCGGCTCCTTTCAGTAGTTCACGAGCTTGATAGATAGCATAGGCGTCCTCAGGATTGGCCTTTGCAGCCTTTTTATAGGACTCGAGAGCTTTGTCGGGTAGCTGCAGTTCTTCCGTAAAAACCCGCGCCAATTCAGAATAAATTTCTGCAACTTGAGCTTTTAATTCGGGTTGTTCGGCAAGTCTTGTCTCGACGCTTTTCGCACGGCGTGCATGCAAGGCCGCAACGCCCTTGCTGTTACTTTTCTCGTTGTACGCGGCCACCAATCTCTCGGTAGCGCCAGAGTGCAATGGATCTTTATCGATTGCGCGAACAAGAGCGCGCTCGGCACGATGGGCGTCATTTAAGCTCGTGGTCCAAACCGTTGCGGCCTCGCAAAACCAATGGGCGCCGGAGGCTGCGTCCACGGACGCGCCCCCCGCTTTCTCCAAGAAAACGGCGTAACCACGGGGGTCCTGCTGCCCATGGGCATATGCCGCGTTCAACGCTTCGGTGTCGTTCGCATTTTCGCCTAGCCGTTTGGCGAGCGCTTCTAACTCTCTTGGATCCATTACAGCGCGGACCCTATCACTTCCAGGGACACTGTAGCAATGAGTTGGAGCTAGCCGCTATTCTGACTAGTATCCGGCCCCGCCCCCCGCCAATGAGCCATTCAGCACGCCCCGGGGGACACAAAATCTCATGACTGAAATTACTCTTCGCACTCGCATTGAAGCCCTCCGCGCCTCCGGCAAACCGATGGATGTTGCTCACGCCATCGGTATCATCGTGCCCCTGGCAGCCGAACTCGCTGATCAGCATCGCAAGGGCTACCATTTCTTTCTCTACCCAGGAGCCCTCTTCGAAGGCGAAGACCATCACTTTCACGCCAGTGCTGCTTCGGCTCAACCTCCTATTGACCCCCGAGATGTCGCCACCTTGGCACCCGAGTCCCAAGGGGCGCACGCGGGAGGGTCCCACGCCTCAGTTTATGGCATCGCCGCTATTCTCTACGAGCTCATTACTCTGGAGTCGGTGGGCCCCAATATGAGACGCCCCTCCGAATTAGTTAGCGACGTATCAGGTGAGTTAGAGATGATTCTAACGAAGGCCCTGGTATCGGATCCAAGCCATCGACCCGACGATCTCAATGCGCTTGCACAGGCATTTTATCACGTAAAACCCCGCTATAGCGCAGCGCCCCCTGCAGCCGACGCTGACGGCCTAGACGGCTTTGACGTGGATGTCTCCATGTCCCTTTTACCCCCCATGCCCAGTGCCTCATCGACTCATCACGTAATTGCCGGTGTCCCTCAAAATGCTCCCTTGCCTCCTGGAATGGGCTCACGGTCTGCCCAAGTGGCGGTCCCTGCCAACGAACGTGAAGCGATGCTGCAAACCAAGGTGCGACTCGAAGCAGATCCTCGCCCTCGTTACGTCGCAGTGCGCCAAGGAATGGATCACGGTCCATTTTCGGCGGTCGAATTATTGCAGCAAATCGCGAGCCATACTTTTGAAGAGGAGGACATCATTCGCGATTCTGTCGACGGAAGCGAGGTGTCAATCAAAGAATCTTCCGATTTTTCTGCTTTTGCCCGCCATGCTCGCATGGGACGCCAAGAGAAAGCTGAAAAGGTAGCTCTCAACCAATCTGTCGAAGCGGAGTCGAGATCGACGATGGGCAAGGCGATCGTGGGAGTAGCGATTGTCGGGGCTGCGTTGCTTGTCGCTGGTTTTGCCTTCATGCAGTCTCGCGGCTCTAAAAGCGATGAAATCGCTGTCATTGAGGAGACTTCCGCCAATGTTGAGTCCGACCAAGGACTCAAGGTAAAAGCTGGAAAGAAACGGGGCGGGCGTATTCGTGGCACCGTCGGCGGGTTTCCGCAACTTGGAGGAGGCATGAGCTGTGAAGCCGCACAGGCCGCCTACGTGCAGGAGATGAAAATGGGAGAAAAGGGCGTCGCCGATCTCACCGTGGGACAATTGGGGGCCGTTTTGAATAGCGGTAGCTATCTCAACGGTTGCGGAGTTCCCGACAGCATGGGTGTCAGCGTCTGTGCCGCGATTCAAAATGGTCGAGCCGTCGGCGTTACCATTCGCACAACCCCACACAATGGCGGCGTCGCAGGCTGTATTTCGAGGAAAGTTCGCGGACTTAAATTTCCGTCCAATCCAAAGTTGGACATAACGCGCACAAAGTTCTAATGGTTCACCTTAACTTTTAGTCCCTCAGTATTCTATGATTCAGGTCCAACGACTCTACAAGTCTTTTGACACTCCTGTTTTGCGGGGGTGTTCGCTGCGAGCCGAACGAGCTCAGTTGCTTGGTATCATTGGGCCACCCGCCTCAGGAAAGAGTGTCTTGCTTCGGGCAATTGCAGGGCTGGTGGACGCCGATGCTGGTAGCATCATTGTTGAGGACAAGGAGATGGTCGGCGCATCGGAGGCAACGCGCCGCCATGTTCAAGCGCGCATTGGCATGCTCTTTCAAAACGTGGCCCTCTTCGACTTCATGACTGTAGGGCAAAACGTGGCATTTCCTCTCAGACGGATGTCCCAACTCAATGAGAAAGACATTGAGGAAAGAGTGGCAGAAGAACTCGCGGCAGTCGGATTGAGCGGTTTTGAACGGCGCATGCCTTCGGGGCTCTCCGGGGGACAAAAAAGGAGGGTGGGCATTGCCCGAGCGACCATTACCCGACCTCGCGTGCTACTCTATGACGAGCCCGCAGCGGGGCTTGATCCCGTCACCACAAGTCGCACCTTTGCCCTCTTACGCAAGCAGCGCCGACGCTTGGGGGCCAGCTTACTTGTCGTCTCCAGTGATATAGATCGCCTCTTACCCGTCGCGGATCAGGTGCTCATGCTGCACAAAGGCCGAGCGCTTTTTCAAGGTCCAGAGTCCGAGCTCCGTCAGGTGAACTCCCCTATTATACAGCAATTTCTCAAGGGCAGCACCGATGGCCCTCTCTAGAATGACCGGCGCCCCCACACAGCTCGTTGCGAGCATCGGCGGGCAAGGCATCATTTTATTGCGTGCAATTCGTGCCACTCTACGTGGCGAGCTCGACTTCGAAGAACTGGGCAAGGCCCTGGTTCGATTGGGACTCCATTCGATTCCCGTGATTTTTTTCACCGCGCTTTTCGTGGGGGGCATCATGGTGGTTCAATCGGCCCCCCTCCTCGGACGCGTTGGAGCCGAGAGTTTGCTTGGCTGGGGAGCTGGATTTGGAATTTTGCGAGAAGTCGGTCCTGTCCTCACGGGCCTGATGATCTCGGGTAGAGTGGGCTCAAATAACACTGCCGAACTCGCTACCCTTCAAGTAACAGATCAAATCGATGGCTTGCGTGCCTTAGCAATAGATCCGGCAGGATACCTCCTCGCTCCGCGAATTATCGCCATTACATTCACGACTCTTGTGGGCACGCTTTTGTCAATGGGTGTTGCCCTGATGGGCGCGGCCATCACGGGGCAAATCTTGATGGGGGTGCATCCTATGACATTTTGGAACGGTCTCACGGGGGGATTGTTAGGAGCGGGAGACGTCGTCCACGGCCTCGTGAAGGCCCTTGTTTTTGGCCTGGCAATCGCCACCTGCAGCACTTCTTTCGGAATGCACGCCTCGGGAGGGCCTCCCGGGGTTGGCAAAGCGGTCAACAATAGTGTCGTCGTCACCGCCATCCTCATCTTTGTTCTCGATGCCCTCGTTTCCTTCGCTTCACGGGGGAGTGCCTAATGGACGCAAAGGAACGCCGCTCGCGCGCGAGCATGCCCCCCTCCCCACCCCGCCCAAGTATCGCTCCTCAATTGCCTGGCCTCAGGGTGAACACCAGCGAGTCAGCCAGAGGATCTATTGGCATGCTGGCCAACGTCCTCCCTGCCATTCGTCGTCTTGAGGCACAGGAGGTCTATCGACAAATGTACGAGATAGGACTTCGCTCCCTTAGCTTTATTTGTCTTGTTCTAGGCTTCGTAGGCTCGATCCTCGTCTACCAAGCGGGCCTTCAGGCGTTACGTATCGTTCCCGACACAAGTAATGTAGGCCCTGCGTATCTTGAGCTCTTGGTGAAAGACCTGGCCTCTACAATTACCGGGTTGATGTTAGCGACTCGAGTGGGCGCAGGAATTGCGGCTGAGATAGGTTCGATGAAAATAACCGACCAGCTCGATGCGCTGCGCCTTTGCGGAACCGATCCTATCGATTATCTCATAGCCCCACGTGTAGTTGCTTGCACTTTGGTCACCCCTTTGCTGACCATTTTTGGCGGTTCGGTTGCCGTACTCACGGGCGCAATGACCGGGTATTGGTCTTTCGGTATCAACCCAAATATTTTTCTGGACGGTCGATTTATCAATGGCACAACCTTAGGAATCGGCTTGTTCAAGAGCGTCGTCTTTGGGGTGACAATTCCTCTAATCAGCGCTCATGCCGGCCTCTATACAACTGGTGGCTCGGAAGGAGTCGGCAACGCGACGACCCGCGCTGTGGTAGGCTCATCTCTCGCGGTGATCATTCTCGGATTTTTGATTGGCACAATTGGTCAGGTCATTTTTTCATGATCGAATTCATCGACGTAAAAAAACGATTCGGCTCCAAAGTCATTCTGGATGGAGTGACGCTGCGCGCAAACGAGGGAGAGATTCTTTTTGTGATTGGAACCTCGGGCGTGGGCAAGAGCGTGTTGATCAAACATGTAGTGGGTCTACTTCGTCCAGACGCGGGACAAATTCGCGTGGACGGAGAAGACATTGTTGATCTCAATGAGGCGGACTTTTACCCTATACGTAAAAAGTGCGCCCTAGTATTTCAACATGCCACTCTCTTTGATTCGATGACCTGCGCAGAGAATGTAGCACTGCCCTTACGCAAGCATGCCCAGGACGGTTTTCCGAAAGGCATGCCGCCACCAATCGCTCTACGTGCAGCCCAAGAGCTTCTTGAAAAGGTCGAAATGGGACAATTCTCAGCTCATTCTCCTTCTGATTTAGGAGATGGTTTGCGAAAACGGGTGGCTGTCGCGCGTGCCTTGGCTCTGCGCCCCCAGTATATCCTCTTTGACGAGCCAACCACGAGTTTGGATCCTGTCAGCGCGCGCAGAGTCGACAACTTGATCTTAGATTTATCGAGAAAAGAAGGGGTCACTTGTATCGTGGTCTCTCATGACTTGCGCAGCATTTTTTCCATCGCGGACAAGGTGGCCATGCTGTACAAAGGTAAAGTGAAGGCGATTGGAACTCCCGCAGAAATTCGCCAAAACACGGATCCTATTGTTCAACAATTTATTCAAGGGGAGCCTGAAGGTCCTCTTGAAACAACATGATCCACCACCGGTAGACATGAATCAGCACGAATTATGAGTCAGCGTAGTATGGAGATGAAGGTGGGAGGGCTCATTGTAGCCTCCCTCGTCCTTCTTGTCGGATTCGTCGTACTCTTGGGGGGGCTGAGCCTCCAGCCCACGTTTCGGGTTTTTGTCACATTTGACAACCCAGGTGGCCTGCAGTCTGGCGCACCCGTTCGCATCAGCGGAGTGCGGGTGGGCAGGGTGACAGCCATCGAATTTCTTGGGGGCAAATTGGACAAAGAAGGTCAACCGCTTCCGCCCATTCGTGTGGTGGCGGACATTGAGGCGCGCCACCAGGATGCTATTTTCGAAGACGCTCATTTCTATGTGACCACCCAAGGCATGCTAGGCGAGATGCATCTAGCTATCGATCCTGGGACCTATTCTCGTGGACCCCTGCCAGATGAATCCACCGTCGCCGGTACTTCTCCCCCCCGGCTCGATCAGTTGATCAACGAAAGTTATCAACTTTTGCACAGCGGATACCGCGGCGTGGTCGACAACAAGAAGGAGATTGGTGAAACATTCGATGGCCTTCATCAAACCCTCCAAATTACGGGTAGAATGTTGTCAAAACATGAAAAGGATATTTCTCATATCATCGAGCGTATTGATTCACTGACGATTCATGCGGAGGAAACTCTTGCTGCCGCGCGCGAGCAATATATTGACGGCGCCCGCATCAATCGCATCATGGCCCGTTTGGACAACACAACCCGCGTCGTGAATGAAAATTTGGAGCCCATCATGCAAGACTCGAAGTTGCTCTTGCAAGACGGGCGCAAGTTCTCAGCATTTGTCTCCAATGACGCTCAGCTCAAGTCCTACAGGACGATCACCCAAGAGACGGTTGCGTTATTGGGGACAGCCCAAAATGCAGCACGCGACGCTGATTCTATTCTCAAACACGTCAAATCGGGGCGAGGAACAGCTGGAGCATTGCTCATGGACGAAGCTATCTATGACGATCTTCAGGAGTTGATGCGCGATCTCAAACACAATCCTTGGAAGATCATGTGGAAAGAATAAACCAAGCCCTCACGTCGGACTTGCCACAATTGAACTGAACCAAAACCTCGAAAACATAGGAGTGCTTCAAAGAAAATTGCAGTTAGATATGAATTTCTTTGAATTTGTGGAATTATCGCTTGGCTGTACTATAATTCGACATCATTTGAGGCTTTCATTTCGTACTTACACTTGAGGTCTTCCACTCTGATTGATATTTGCTGAGCGCACCCACTCGCGGTTCCTCCAGTTTAGCACCCGACGGCTATAAATCGTCGAAGCATTATTCCCCCAAAGAAAATACGGCCCAAAAGAAACCAATGGCAGACAAAGACGAAAGTTCAGTTCTCTTCTCTCTCAACGAGCTGATGGGCCTAGAGGAAGATCGCCTTCAAGATGAAGAAGCTTCGAAGGCTGCTGCCGTCAAGGCTGAGAAAGATCGTATCGACTCCGAAGAGCGCTCAAAACGTGAAGAGGGCGAGAGACGCTTGGCGGAGGCAGAAGAGACGCGACGAGCGGAAGAATTACGCAAGCGCGAGGAGGAGGCGCGCGTTGCGGCCGCCGCACAGGGGGAAATTGACAAGGCCAAGGCTGAGCACGAGCACGCAGCACGCCTCGCCCAAATTGCCCAGGCTCAAGACCATGAGCAGAAACTTGCCGCTCTGCATCAAGACGAAGGAAAGAAAAAGCTCAAGATGGCTGTCATCGGCGTTGCTGCCGTTTTGGTCCTTGGCGCGGTAGGCGGCGGCATTGCCTTCAACAACAGTACCGAGCAGGCGGCAAAAGAGAAAGCTGCCTTTGAAGCTCAGCAAGTCGCAGCCGAGTCCGCGGCTAATAAAGAGATGGCTCAGCTAAAGGCTCAGTTGGACAACGCAGCGACCATGAGCGGGGCAGAGAAAGCTGCTCTCATTGCGAAGCTAGAAGCTGCTCAGAAGGCTGCGAAAGAGGCTGCGGCACAAGGCAAAGGCGGCAAGGCAACGCGCCGAGGTGGAGGTGGAGGTCGCAAGCGCCCAAGCAAAAAGAAGAAAGCTGGACCGGCATGTTCGCCTGGCGATCCGATGTGTGGCGGACTCTAAGAGTCAAACAAAAAGGCCTGGACCAAATGGTTCAGGCTTTTTTCATGTAGATGTGCCTAAGAGCTGCAGAGCCCTCTCGAATCGACTAGAACGCGCCCAAGCGCATGTCAGAGATAGAAAGTATCGCCCGGAGCCGTTTGGCTTTCGCATTGGATTACTCCACCCTTCCAGAAGCACGCCGGGGAGCTGAACTGATCGCGCCCTACGCGGGCGTACTCAAGGTGGGCCTTGAACTCTTTATCAAAGAAGGTCCGGCAGCCCTCGCTATGGTGCGAGAACTCGGGTGCGAGGTTTTTTTGGATCTCAAGTTGCACGATATTCAGAAAACCGTCGAACGAGCGGTCGCCACCGCGTCCTCCCTAGGAGCGAAGTACCTCACCATTCATACGGCCGGCGGTCCGGGTATGATGGCAGCGGCGGCAGAGCAGGCACAAAAAGAAGGCTCGGCCCTTTGCGTACTAGGCGTCACCGTCCTCACTTCTTTAAGCAGCGATGACCTAAAATCCACCGGGGTTACCTCAAGTCCGAGCGAACAGGTGGCTAGACTTGCTACACTCGCCCAGGAAGCGGGCCTGGGCGGCCTCGTCTGTTCTAGCCTCGAAGTCGCCCAAGTGAGAAAACTGGTCGGCCCCGGCATGACTCTTGTCACCCCAGGAATTCGCCCCAGCGGCTCCGACCACGGCGATCAAAAGCGAGTGGGTACGCCAGAAAGCGCGCTCGCGGCAGGCTCCGATCTTCTCGTCATCGGTCGACCCATACGCGATGCGAAGGATCCTGCAAAAGCAGCCGCCACTCTCCTAGCCACAATGAAAGAGACACTAATATGAAGACGACAAGATACGGCTCTCCCCGATATGCTCAGAAAACCGACCAGCGAAAAGAAAGAAATATTGACGGTCTCACGCCCGAGGGACTACGCCTTGTATTGGGCCAGCAAGCAGTTCGCGAAGTGATTCGCGTTTGGGCGGCGCGAACCCATAGCGTCTTGGTACAGGCAGGGACTGGAGTGCGCTCTCAAGCTATTCGCAGATTTGCGGAAGATCAGGGGGTCACAGTACAGGAGGTGCCCCGAGCCGATTTAGATCGCCTCGCAGGCGGAGCCTTCCACCAAGGAGTGGCCGCGTTCGCACCTCCCTTGGAATTTACCCCTTGGGCAGATCTCATGTTGCGAGCGGATTTACTAGCAGTCGCCCTAGACGGAGTGGTCGATCCGCAAAACTTTGGCGCGGTGATTCGTAGCGCAGTGGCAATTGCTTCAGCGCCCGTAATTTGGGCAGAGTCCTCATCTGCTCCACTTTCGCCGACTACGTTTCGAGCGAGCGCAGGGGCGATTGAACACGCAACGCTCTGCCGAGTTCAGTCGCTGCACGGCACACTTGCTGAAGCGAGCGCAGCAGGAATCAACGTCTTGGGCTTGGCCCCCGATGCGGACGAGCAACTTCATGAAGCGGCTCTGCGCGGTCCCACCATCGTGGTCATCGGGAGCGAGCAAAAGGGAATGGGCCGCAGTGTGCGCAAGGCGTGTAATCGCTTGGTACGCCTTCATCAATCAGGGAAAGTCCAATCTCTCAATGCCTCGGTCGCGGCTGGTATCTCCCTCTATACATCAATGACAAAGCTTGGAGTTACGAATAGTTAGCGCGAGGTTCTCAAGTTAATTATTGCAATTGAGTGAATGCTCAAATGTAACCTCGGTGCTTTTCTCAGTCCTGTGCAAATGTAACCTCGGTGCTTTTCTCAGTCCTGTGCAAATGTAACCTCGGTGCTTTTCTGGATCCCATTTTGCGGAGGGAGGATCCCAAGTTTCGAAAGAGCCGAGAAAAGTACGTCCAAGTCTTGTTGAGTGCTCTCTTCGCCAAAACTTATGCGCACCGCACCCACGGCTGCCTCACGCCCCAACATCGCGGAGATAATCGTCGAGGGCTCCGATGAGCCAGCACTGCATGCACTACCGCTCGATATACAAATGCCGGCAAGGTCGAGCGCAGCTACGAGTTCATCACCTTTCCATCCCTCGACCCGAAAGTTGAGAACGTGATTGTGTTTCGGCTGCTCACGACCATGAAGGGTGATCGCCGGTCGCGCATCTCGCAGCAAACGTTCTTCGAGACACTCGCGAAGATGTGCTGCACGCTTGTATCCCTCTCGTGAAGCATCAACTCGGGAGAGGGCAGCTGCAAAGCCCGCGACGGCAACAGCATCCACCGTCCCCGGCCTCAGACCTCTCTCTTGCGCTCCGCCTCTAGTCAATGGTTCGGGTGTCCATCCACACCCGAACGCAAGGGCGCCAATCCCCTTGGGACCTCGGATCTTGTGGGCGCAAAGAGAAATGCTGTCCGCATAGTGAAGTGGATCGCTATTGCCCTTACCAAGTAATTGAACAGCGTCGACGTGAAGCCGTGCACCCAAGGCACGCACCCGCTCGCTGATTTCTTGTATGGGCTGTAACACTCCCGATTCGTGATTGACGGCCATGACCGCGACCAAAGGAGTATTCAAGTTAGAAATGCCCCCAGCTTGCGCGTCCCGGACGCTCGGAGGGCAATCGCCTAGGACACGTAAAAGAGCCTCTTCTATGGCGAGTGGCTCGATGATTCCGCTGGCCCCAACGTCGACGAATTCAACACGAGCGCCTCCGACCGCCAAGGCTTCTGCCTGCGCGACGATAGAAGGATGCTCGATGCGGCTAGTCACCAGCCAACGGGCGCCAGAAAGAGCCAGATGATTCGCCTCGGTTCCTCCAGCGGTAAAAACAATATCCCGAGGGCTCACTTCGAGGAGGCGGGCAATTTGCTCCCTACTGTCTTCGACGTAGCGGCGAGCAGCTCGACCAGCTCCATGTACACTCGAAGGGTTTGCCCAGGCATCGCCTTCGGCATTGTTCATTGCTTCCACGACGAGCGGATGGCGCGGACTGGTGGCGTTCCAGTCGAGATAAATACTCAAGATAGTCTCTAGGTCAGTAGGGTTTACGGGTGATCACGAAACAGAAACGGGACCCACAATGAGATACGTTTTCGACTATTTCGTTGCAGGGAGACTGCAATGTCAACTCCCCACCATGACCTCGGGCGACTCCCCGAGCAACTGCTAATCCAACCCCGGTGCCTCCCTGTGCCCGGGTGGGTGAACCATCCACCTGAAAAAAAGGCTGAAACACGCGTAAAGCGAGGTCCTCTGAGATACCTGGTCCTTGATCCGCTACAACGATTTCAAAGCCGCCCGCGTCGAGCGCCATGACTTTGAGAGCAATCGACGATTGTTCTGGACTAAATTTGCTGGCATTTTCGAGCAACTGCTCGATGGCTCGCGTGACCCGGCCCCTATCTCCAGAAACCGCCATTTGTCCCGAGGGTAGCTGACAGCATAAAGCCTGAGCGTACTTCTGTCGCAGTTTGGCACTCGAGTTGATTGCCTTCTGGAGACATTCGCTCAAATCGAAAGGAAGATCTGCGAATCGAAGTCGCCCTGTCTCTATGCCAGTGATGTCGAGAAGATCATCAATCAGAAGGCGTAGTCTATCAACGCATTCTCCAATCGCTCCCACAGCTTTCAATTGCGGACCATTGAGTTCCCCTAGCTCTTGGTCTCGCAATAGTTTCGTGTAACCGACAATTGGCGTCATTGGAGTGGACAGCTCATGGGAGATGTTGCGATAAAACTCCTTGCGACCTTGGTCTAGCTCGACCAATCGCTCGTTCGCAGAGCTCAACTCAGCTACTTTTTCCTCCAAATGTGCCACGATGCGCTGGGACTGGGCACGCAGATGTTTACCGCTTTTTTCTGCGCTGATGCTCTCTTTCTCTCCCTTGAGGTAACCCTCAAGCGTGCGCACAAATGAGCGCGCCTCGATGGGCTTTTGCAAAAAGCCATCGCATCCTACTGAAAGGCTAGTGTCCCGATTACCTTCTGCTGTGATAGCAATAATCGGTACATTTTTAAGAGATTCTTCTGCTCTAAGCCGTAATGTAACCTCGTAACCGTCTAGCCCCGGCAGCGCGATGTCCACCAAGATAAGGTCGTAAGAGCCTTCGGCGGCTTTTCGTATTCCTTCAGGACCATCGACTGCGTCGACCACTTCGAAACCAGCTGGCTTCAATAACTTTCGAACGAGTAGACGATTCGCGGGATCATCCTCAATATGCAGCAAACGGGGCATTGAATTGTGTCTTTTATTGAACGCCAGGCCAGAGTTAGCAAGGGGAGAGCGATTGATAGCTTGAATGGGGGGGCTGGAAGTCCTAAGGGGTGCAGGAGCCCATGACTGGAACCCGTTCTTCCCCCACACATTCTGTAAAGAAACGAGTTCTGGTGGTGGATGACGATCCAGCTATCAGTCGGCTTCTCGAGCGGGTACTCACCCAAGAGTTTGATGTCATCACGGCGAGCGATGGTCTCCGGGCCTTAGCACTCGCCCGTGAAGTGCGACCGCAACTCATGCTGCTGGATGTAATGATGCCTGGTTTGGATGGATTCCAGTTGGCATCGCGTTTACGGATGCTACCGCAATTGCGCAACGTTCCGATTATCTTTCTGACCGCGCGCGACGGCCCGCTCGATACAATCAAGGGAATTCAGGCGGGTGCGCGCCACTACATGACCAAACCTTTTAAGATTGATGAGCTCATGACCAAGGTGAAAAAGATCCTTGCCTAATAGTCTTCCGCTCATGAGTAAGTGGTGGGGTATTTTTGCAGCTAGCCTGACCGGGTTTCTCTACTACTTGGCCTTTCCCGGGGTAGATTATTGGGGCTTTGCGTTCATAGCCTGGATCCCGTGGATGTTGGCGTTACGAGGAGCAACACCAGGCCGAGCTGCAATGCAAGGTCTAGCCGTCGGACTGGTCTCCCACCTTCTAGGGTTTTCCTGGCTCTTAGAAATGCTGAAAGTATTCAGCGGCTTTTCTACCAATGTATGCGCCGTACTGATGGTGCTTCTTTGCGCGTACCAAGGAGCTTCCTTCTCTTTGCTTGGTTGGCTCTATGCGCGAGCCTCCGCCCGAGGTTGGCCCGCTGGTTTTGTGTTCGTCGCCGCTTTTTCTGCCTGCGAAACCGTCTATCCGCTGCTTTTTCCCTACAATTTCGGAGCGACCATGCACTTGGTTTATCCAATAGCTCAGGTTGCTGAAATTGGAGGTCCTCTCTTGGTGGCCTTGGTTATTTTCGCTCCAGGCTGGGCAATTTCATCGGTTATTTATCGCTGGCGCATGAGCCTTCGGGGAGAACAAGCCCTCAGTTTTTCCGGCGCTTTTCGAGCAGAGGGTTGGATTCGCACCTCATTTCTTCTTCTCGTACCCCTTATCGCTAGCTCCTATGGGCTTGTACGCATTGTGCAGATCGACGAAATCGTCGAAAACGCGGAAAAGGTTCGAGTTGGGATAGTACAGGCAAATATCAGTCTAACTGATAAACTGCAGTCTCCTGCCGATGGTCTCAAGACTAATATTAGTCTCACCAGAAAGCTCGTCGCTCAAGAAAAGATCGAACTCGCGGTTTGGCCGGAAACGGCGATTGCTGGAGCTGTGCAGGAGGATCAGGCTCATCGTTTTTACAAAGAACGTGTTACCCGGCGACTACGTGTTCCCACCATCATTGGTGCAGTTCTATGGCGCGCAGTAGATGATGCTCGTGAACACGCGCTCTTCAACAGTGCTCTCATTTCCGATCGAAAAGGCAATATCAAGGGACGTTACGACAAACAGTTTCTCCTTTTGTTTGGTGAATACCTGCCTTTCGGTGAAGAATTTCCAATTCTTTACGAATATTCTCCCAATTCGGGTAATTTCTCTCCAGGAAAGAGTTTTGCTCCACTGCTGTTTGAGGGCCACGAGATCGCCACCTTCATTTGCTATGAAGACATTGCCCCCACCTTCGTCAATCGACTCATGCAGCACGGCAACCCAGAACTCTTGGTCAATATGACCAATGACGCCTGGTTTGGCGATACCGCCGAACCTTGGGAGCATATGGCTTTGGCCAAGATGCGCGCCATCGAGCAGCGACGTTTCTTTGTGCGTTCGACCAATAGCGGCGTCAGTGGATTTGTCGATCCTGTAGGTCGCATGATGAAAAATACCGGTACTTTTCACAAAGCGGCTATTGCCGAGGATGTCGCTTGGCTTACCATTGATACCCCCTTTCGCCATTTGGGGTACAAACCTTGGTGGGCCCTCTCGTTCGCCGCGTTCGCGATGGCATTCTTTAGGCGGCCACGGCCACGCTCTGTTTGAGCCAAGACTCGCAACTTTCTTTCACAGAAGGCCGGGTTTTACTGGTCCGGTTAGGCAGGAGCGCTACATAGAAGGAATCATAGTAGAGCCTCATGCGTAGTCAGTGAGGGGCTTTTTCTTGCGAACTGGGACCCTTCGCCACGATTCGTTCAATTCTTATTCTTATGACTTACTTTCGTATGGTATTTTTCTCAGCTCTTTCGCTGGGAGCACTTTTTGCTGGCGCCTGTGCGACATCTCTCGACGACGAGCGCAGCGGCGAATTTTCCAACCTTTTACAAAATATTGAGGGAGGATCTGACGCCACCACTGGGACCGCAGGGGCAGCGGCTACTACCACTATCGTCTGTGAAGCATTCCTTGATGCAGAACGAGCGCCCGGGTCTTGTGAAGCCGACGACGCCCAAAATGCATGCCAAGTGTGTGTGCAGTCTCGCTGCTGTGCGGAACAAGAAGCCTGCTATGCGACGTCCCCTGAATCCATCTGTGGGTTTGGGTCCACACTTTTTGCTGGACATGTGGTCGATGGCGGAGAAATTGCCTGCATGCTGGAGTGTTTCGACTCGCGGAGGGTTGAGGGCACCCTCAATGGACAGTTTGAGTTGGCTCAGGACTCCTGCGCGAGCGAGTGCTCGGCCAGCGAGTGTGGGGCACAGACAGCGTCTGAACGTACGCGCAATCTCTCAGCTTGTATTCTCGGACTCAATGCTGGAGACGATGGTTGTGCTGCCGAATGTGCATTCCTCGAATAGTCTCCCGGGGAGAATTTTCTAGTTCAGCATGCATTTGAGGTTCGAATCACGGCCTCTGCAAATAGAATCCATCTATTATTTCGACCTCTTCTGCTCTCTAGACCGACGAATACAGTAATATTCCACTCCTTGCCCCCTCCTTGGGATGGAAGTCGCCTGCACCATGGCAATGCATGTGCTACATTCGGCCCGCTATGTTTACCGTCGGTTGTGCAGGCTTCGCCGTTCCGGCGACGCGGTACTTTAAAGAAAATTACTTCGTCGAAATCCAAGAGACGAATCTCGCTACCCCTGGCCCCGGCACTGTCCGTCGCTGGAGGCGCGAGGCTCCTGAGGGCTTTGAATTTGCCCTCCTTGGCCCTCGTGAGATCATCCAAGAGGGATTCAAACTCGGAAAGGTTGTTGATGAGAGTTTAGAGACGTTGGCTTTTGCTCGTGACGCATTGGATGCGAAGCGGGCTGTGTTCAACGCCTCCAGTGAATTTGTCCCCAATAAGGCAAATCGCGCTAATTTGAAGGCATTTCTCACGTTGGTACGTCCGCAATACGATCATGTCGTATTCGACGTTCCAGCATGGAAACCTGATGAAGCGGATGCCTTAGCAGAAGAAACAGACACCCTCGCGTCGCGCGACCCACTCAATCAAGGTCTCTCGAAACGTCCGGAAGCCTACTATCGACTCCCTGGGCCAGCTGGCCGTAAGAGTCGCTACGAGGATCCTGCCATTGACGAGCTTGCCGCATTGGCCATGACCATGAAGGAGCAGAAGGCTCATTACATATTTGCGAATGTAGATATGTTTTCTGATGCAAAACGCTTCAAAAAGGCCATCGAGGACTTCGGCAAATACTAAGTCAACAATACAACTCTCCTTCGTGGAGCGTTTATCGAAAGGGAACCACCTAGTGGTTCCTTTTTTTCTATTTGGAAGCAGAGAAGCAAACTTCTTTGATTCATGCACAGGGAGAGTTAAGGAGACCGCCCACTAGTACCAAAGATCGGAAGTTCGTGCCGGGTTTCAATCGTGGTCTGAGAGTACCCAAGGAAAGGTGCTGATGACGACATCCACGAGCGAGGTGAGCTGTTCACGAAAGGGTGTGCGCTCCCACTTTCCACGGTGGTCTGCCACG
>Ga0256845_1001146_pt1 | contig 22120 bp, 18 predicted proteins | sample RiftiametaG_FD_189101 | JGI IMG/M metagenome (GOLD analysis project Ga0256845, IMG submission 189101) | Tube worm associated microbial communities from hydrothermal vent at the East Pacific Rise, Pacific Ocean - Riftia | ecosystem: Host-associated > Annelida > Integument > Unclassified ... | reverse complement strand
CCCAGGCGTACATAGCCGCGCCTGCTGAAGTGGATGTGGTCTTTGCTGGCCATCTGCGGCCGGGCCGTGGCCCAGGTGTGCATGGAGTTGAGCCCGCCCATGAACGCGCGTGTATCCCAAAACCCGCAGCCCATTTCATAGGCGATGTCCCGCTGGGCCTCGAGGATCTCGCCCAGGCGCGGCCGAGGGACCCAGACCCCGTCCTCGACCTCACGCGGGAAGTCGCCCGGGCCGATCAGCAGACAGCTGGCATCTGGGGCCGCCTGGTGCAGGCGGCTCAGGACTTCGCGCATGTTGGCCTTGTAGTCGGCCATCGGCTGGTGCTCGTCGGTGGCCTCGTTGGTGCCATAAAACAAGGTGTAGAGGTCGGGAGCACGATGCTCGATGGCCTCGGTCCACATGGCCTGGTCCCAGGCCAACATGTTGGCGGCCCGGGTCCCGGAGATCCCCAGGGTGTCGACGACCACGCCCGGCCGATCTCGCTCCATGGTCACCCCGTGGAGCCGGACCTCGCCGTCGCCCACGGCCCGGACCTCGATCTCGTGGGCGGCCTCTACGGGCAGGGAGAAGCGGTAAAAACCGGCCCCATAACGCTCGGCGCTGGTGTCGATCTTGGCCAGGCGCTTGCCGTCGGCCCACAGAGACAAGGTCCCCCCCTCGGGCTGCTCGAGGAAGAACAGCTCGTACTGGCTGGCCAGGGCCAGGGCGTCGGCGTGGCGGGGGAGAACTTTGGTCCGGTCGCGCTTGCTGCTGGTGGCGCCGCTGGCCCCGAGCAGGCCGTAGTACCCGTCCTTGCGGGCGCTCCTGCGCTGGGCGTGCTCCGACTTCCAACCCTTGGTCTCCTCGATCGACCAGTCGGCGTAGTGGTACCAGCGGTTGACCTTGACCATGGACACGTAGCCCGTGCCGCCGTCGCCAAAGCGGGCTTGAAAGTAGGCCCGAAAGTAGCCGGGGTAGACGTCGGCCTGAGTGTGCGAGCCGCCGTAGACCAGCATGCGGACCTTGCCGTCGGGATCCCTGCCCGCCCGCAGGTCGCGGAGGGCCTGGTGGAAGTGGGCCAGGGCGGGACCATTGCGCGGATCTTCGATCGGCACGTAGAGACCCAGGGCGTTGCCGTTGGCGGTCGTGCTGCCGCCCGCACCCACGACCCCACCCTCGTGCGCACCGAATCCCGCCGACCCCGGCAGGGCCAGCAGCAGGTCGTCTTCGACGCTCCCGACCTCGCGCCTCTCCTCGACCCCGAGCTTGGGCGCGAGGGCCACACCCTGCGCGTCTTCAAACAGGGAGTCGTCCGAGAGGAAGGCTCGCTGCGCGCTGAATCGGGCGCCGAGGGCCTCGGGGGTGAACGCGGGCAGGACCTCGTCCTCGTCGCGGTCCACAGTCGCGCGCCCTCGGACCGCGGGGTCCACCGCGCGGGCTTCCGCGCTCGGAGGGATCGCCGACTCCGGAGTCGAGGGCGGCGCCTCCCCACAGGTCAAACCAACACACGCCAAGCTCAAGATCGGCAGCAGCCCCAGCAGACGAGAACCCACAAGCTGGTTTTGTCCGGGCCGCTCCGGCAAGTCAAATCTTCTCCGCTCAGCGCGGCCCCACCCGTGCCTCGCAGCCGCGGCCAGATTTTTCGAGGGTGAGGCGCTGAACCGCCGCGAGGGAGTTTGCCACAGGCAGCCAGCGCACCTTTCATGGCTGAAAACCCCCAAACCCCGCCCCTGGACTGCTACAAATGGTGGGCATGACCAAGCGACCAGCTTCCCCCCAAAACGGCGCGCGCTTCGTGCCTGCGGGGTCCGCGAGCTGGCACCAGGATTGGACCCTCGAGCACCTCGACCACCTCGACCACCTCGACCACCTCGACCACCTCGACCACCTCGACCATGCCGGCATGGGGTTGCCGCTGTGGGTCGCCGTCGCCCGCGACCCCCAGCGGCCGCAAGACCAGCTCCTGGCCGCGGTCAGCATCCGTGGAGCCGGAGTCGTCGAGGCCCAGGCCGCCCGCTGGGGTGCGACTTTGCGCGCTCCCCGGGCGGACGAAGCGAGGAGCGAGGCCGCGACCCAGCTGATCGCCTACCGAGCCGGCGAGCGCCGCGAGTTCAGTCTCCAGATCATGCTCCAGATGGAGGCGACTCACGCCAGCCCCTTCGAGCGCGCGGCCTGGGCGGCCCTGTGTACGATCCCCTTCGGCGAGACCCGCACCTACGGCCAGCAAGCCGCGATGATCGGCCGACCCTCGGCCGCCCGCGCGGTCGGCCGGGCGAACGGTCGCAACCCCATCCCGGTGGTCGTCCCCTGCCACCGCATCATCGGTGGCGACGGCAGCCTCACCGGGTTCACCGGCGGCCTGGCCATCAAGCGCTGGCTGCTCACCCACGAGGGTGTACGCCTGCCCGCTCCCGCCCGCCCCGAAGACCAGCTCGCGCTGGCCCTGTGAGCGCATGAGGAGGTCGGCTTGAACGCCCTGTTGCGTCTGCTCCACAATATCGGCGGCTTGATCATGTTCATGGGTCAGGTCGCCCGCGCGGCCGTCAGCCCGCCCTTTTACTGGCGCGAGACCCTGCAAATGATGAGCGTCCTGGCCAAGCGCTGCGTGGTCCCGGTCAGCCTCGCGGTCGCCCCGGTGGGCGCGGTGATCTCACTCCAGGGCATCTCGATCTTCAGGCTCTTCGGCGCCGAGCGCATGCTCTCGAGCTTCCTGGGCACGGCCATCTTCCGCGAGTACAGCCCGGCCCTGGCCTCGGTCATGATCGCGGCCCAAGCCGGCTCCTCGATCGCCGCGCGCATCGGGACCATGAAAGTCCGGGGCCAGATCGACGCGCTCACGGTCATGTCCGTCGACCCGGTGCGCTACGTGGTCGTCCCCGGGGTGATCGCCTGCGTGATCGTGGCGCCCCTGCTCAGCGTGCTCACCAACGTCCTCGGGATCTTCTCGGGCTGGGTGTTCGCCGTGCCCCTGGGCGGGGTCGATCACGGGGCCTTCATGGAGCACCTGACCGCCCAGATCACCCCCGCCGACCTGTGGATCGGTCTGGGCAAGTGCTCTCTCTTCGGCCTCGGCGTCGGGGTGATCGCCGGCTACCTCGGCCTCAACGTGGGCAAGGGCGCGGCCGATGTGGGCAAGGCCGCCAACGACACGGTGGTCAGCACCATCGTGCTGATCTTGTTCGTCGATTACCTGGTCAGCATGATCTTGCTGGGGGCGGGCTATTAGCTGTGGCGTCGCTGCGTAAATTCGCCGAGTTCCTCCGCTTCATGGGCCTGGCCCTGCGCATTCAGTTCACACGCTTGCCCCCCCGCGATGTGCTCGTCGACCAACTCGTCGAATCGGGCTGGGGCTCCCTGGGCCTGCTGACCATGCTCACCGTGTTCGCGGGCCTCAACCTCAGCGTCCAGAGCTACGGCTCCTTCGAGCGCTTCGGGGGCCAGGACCTCCTGGGTATGTTCGCCGGCATCGGCGGGGTCCGGGAGCTCTACCCGGTCATGGCCGCGGTCGTGTGCGGGGCCCGGATCGGCGCCAACTTGGCGGCCAGCTTGGCCAACATGCGGATCTCGGAGCAGATCGAGGCCCTCGAGGTCATGGCGGTCGATCCGCTGAGCTACCTGATCTCGCCGCGGCTGTGGGCGGTGACCATCTCCTTGCCCCTGCTGTGCGGCTACGCGAACGTCGTCGGCCTGGCCGCGAGCTACGTGGGCGCGGTCTACCAGCTCGGCCTCGACCCGGGCAGCTTCATCACCCAGGTCCAGGAGCAGGTCTCCCTCGCCGACATCGGCACGGGCCTGTTCAAGGGCCTGGTCATGGGCTGGCTGATCGCCGTGATCGCCTGCTTCCACGGCTACACCGTCGCCAAGCGCGACGGGGCCGAGGGTGTGGGCATCGCCACCAACTTGGCGATCGTCCACGGCGCGGTCATGTGCATCGTGGTCAACCTGCTGCTGTCGTGGCTGATCTACGGCTGAGCGACCCCTGACTCCCGAGCCCCTGACTCCCGAGCCCCCCCTGACTCCCCCCCTGCCCTTCCCCCCCCCGCCCTTCAGATTTCCAGATTCCCCGATTCCCAGGACCCCTTGAACCAACGCCCAAACCCAGGACCTGCCGACGACACCCCCGCCGTCGTGCTCGAGAACGTCTGCAAGTCCTTCGGCAGCAACACGGTGCTCGACGGCGTCAGCCTGACGATCCCCCGGGGCTCGATCTGCGTCATGCTCGGGCCCTCGGGCACGGGTAAATCGGTGCTCTTGCGCTGCCTCGTCGGCCTCCTGCGCCCGGACCAGGGCCGGGTCCTGGTGTTCGGAGAGGACGTCGCCGCCCTCGACGACAGCAGGGCCAGGGACCGCAGGCGCCTGTTCGCCATCCGCCGCCGCTTCGGCATGCTGTTTCAAGACGGCGCGCTCTTCGACGACATGAGCGTGTTCGACAACATCGCGTTCCCCATGCGCCTGCACACCAGCATGAGCGAGGACGAGATCCGCGAGAAGGTCCGCGATCGCCTCGCCCGCGTCGGTGTGGCCCACGCCGAGGACAAGGCCCCCGCCGAGCTCTCGGGCGGGATGCGCAAGCGTGTGGCCTTCGCCCGGGCGATCGCCATCGACCCGGACATCGTGCTCTGCGACGAGCCCTCCTCGGGCCTCGACCCGGTCATGTCCGCGACCTTGGACGAGCTCATCCTGGAGCTCCACCGGACCTTGGGCATGACCTTCATCATCATCAGTCACGACACCGCCGAGGCCCGCAAGGTCGCCCAGTACATCGGCATGCTCGCCAACGGCAAGCTCGTGACCTACGGCCCCGCCGAGCAGGTGTTCGCCGAGAACCACCCTGCGCTCGAGCAATTCTTCACCCGCGCCACCAAAGGCCCCATCAAGGTGGTCTGAGAGACTCCCGTGAATCGCAAGTACATCTTCCTTGGGGCCTTCGTGGTCATCACTTTGGGCACCCTGCTGTGGCTCGCGCAGAGCATCGGCGCGCTGGGCGGAAAGAGCGGCAAGCACTACACCGTCCACCTCGATCAGGCCGCGGGCTTGGTCGAGAACAACGCCGTCAAGGTCGCGGGCGTCAAGGTCGGCACCATCGACGAGATCTCGGTCGCCGAAGACGGCGCGGTCTTGACCTTGCTCGTCGATGAAGACGTCGAGCTCCACGAGGACGCCGTGGCCCTGGTCCGGGCCAAGAGCCTCCTGGGCGAGAAGTACCTCCAGATCGAGGCCGGCAGCGACGACGCGGCTCTGCTCGGCGAGGGCGACGAGATCATCTACACCCGCAAGACCTTCGAGGTCGACCAGGTGCTCAACGCCCTCGAGCCGATCTTGGGCGGAGAGGACTCGATCGGGGCCGCCCTCACGCCCCTGCTCGGCCGGGTCGACGGGCTGCTCGCCAAAGCCGCCGGCGACGATGGGGGCGAGCCGGTCGTCACCCGAGAGGAGATCTCGGAGACCATCGACGACGCCCGGGCCACGGTCAGCGCCGTGCGCGAGATCGCCGAGGACAACAAAGACGGCATCAAGGCGCTGATCGACAACACCAACGACCTCCTGAGCGACCCCCGGGTCGACCGCATCATCGGCAACCTCGACCGCATCACCACGACCACCGCCAACCGCCTCCCGGGCCTGCTCGACAAGGCCGACAGGACCCTCGGACGGGCCGACAGCGCCCTGGCCAAGGTCGAGCTGGCCACCGACGCCTTCACCCCCGAGCGCATGGACAAGCTCGGCGAGGTCATCGACGACGTCGCCGTGACCACCCGCAACCTCAGGGGCATCACCGACGATCTCAAGGATGTCGGCAAGGACGTCGGGCCGATGATCACCAACCTCTCGCGCCTCGCCGAGCGGGCCGCGGGCATCGACGAGCTCACGGTCCGCAAGTTCCTCCAAGAGGAGGGCGTCCTGGTCCGGATCGGCGGGGGGAAACGCAAAAATGCGACTGAGCGCATCAAAGAGCTCCGAGACTGAGTCTGAGTCTGAGTCTCCGGGGTCGGGGGGGGTCTCAGGGACCTCGTCCCTGGGGGGTCAGGGACCTCGTCGGGCCCGAGCGATGAACCGGCGGGCGCCTCCGCGCAGGCGCTGGCCCTGGCGCTGATTGAAGACCGGACGGGGGCCCCGCCGACACGAACACATCAGGTTGTCCGTGGCCTTGTCGTGGGCCAGCCCAAAGGCGTGCCCGAGCTCGTGGACCAGGGTGGTCGAGGGCGCATTCTGAGCCACGGCGAGATACTCGCGGGCCCGGAGCTCGCGGGCGACGCCGTGGTAGCGCCAGTGCACCCCGCTCACCCGCCTGTCGCCCTTGCGAGGGTTGGTCAGCTCGACCCGGTCGACATAAAAAATGTGCACGCTGCCGTCGCGCTCGGCCGCCCGGGCCAGCTCGAATCGCTGGCGGGTGGTCTCAATGCGCGGATCTCCCTGCAGCGGCACGATCGCGCGAATATAGACATGGATCTCGGAGCCGGCGAGCTCCCGGTTGGCGCGCCGCACCGCCGCCAAGATCTGGCCCTCGCTGACCACCGATCGCCCGTCCTCGCTGGCCACATGGATGGTCAGAGGCACCCGGATCACGGCCGGCCTGGCGCTTCGACGGGCGGCGTAGACCGACGAGGGCGCACACGTCAGCCCCACCACACCGCCCAAGAGCAGGGTGATCCAAAGTGTTGCCATTCGTCTTGCTGCTGCTCGTGTCGTTGCTTGTTTGTGTCGTCTGCTGCGCGACCGCCCCACCGCTGACCTCCGAATTCAGTGTGTGAGCTTCCCGATGATCCGCAAGCGAGGGCCCACATTCACACCAGGCCGAGCTGAGAGGAATCCGCCTCGAAGTGCTACATTCCGCGCATGTTCCAGTTTGGAGCCGTCGCCGCAGCAACCCCCGACTTCATCCCCGAGACCGACGCGCGCGAGTGGGTCGAGAGCGCCCTGGGAACCCTGACCGGTGTGCTCGGCCCGGCCGCCCAGACCCCCCACCTGCTCACCGACCTCGGCGGCCTCGGCCTCGGTCGTGCAGCCGCGCCCTCGGACCTCGACTCCCTCTTCGACATGATCTGCGGGGTCCAAGAGGTGATCGGTCAGTCCGAACTCGAGCTCACCGTGCTCGAGATCGAGGGCGGCGGTGGACCCCGGGTGCCGCCCGCCTACAGCGACCTCGGCGACCCGAGCGGGAAGCTCCTCCACACCCTGCACGGCAACGACGAGTACCTCGTCATGTTCACGCCCGCCGTCTTCAAGGTCCAAGAGCTGCTCATGGCCAGCGTCGCCCGGGAGCTCGGTCGCCTGGCCCTCGACCAGGCCGGCCTGCGCCCGAATTTCGACGATCCGGCGAGCCTGCGCGAGTGGGACGGGCAGGCCGAGATCGCGGCGATCATGCTCGGCATGGGGGTGTGGGTGGTCAACGGCGCCTACGTCTACGAGAGCGGTTGTTGTGGGGGCGGCTGCGGCATCGATCTCCGCAGCATCCGCGCCGGCCTGTCCCTGCCCGAGGCCGCCTACGCGCTGGCCCTCGACAGCCAGCGCAAGGGCCTGCGCCGTCGCCAGGTGGTCAAACACCTCTCGCTGACCCAAAAGACGGCGACCAAGAAGTGTTGGGGCCACATCGGAACGAGCACACCGGCGGCGTTGGCCGCGGCCCCGACGATCTCTGGTGAGCTCGCCTGAGCGGGCCTCGACTTCAGGTGTGCGCCGAGCGCACGGCTCGGGTTCGGGCCGGCTCCCCGCTCGGGGCCGGCTCGGGTTCGGGCCAGCTCGGGTTCAGCCCTGGTCTATCTTGCCCAAGACCTCGGACATCTGGCTGAGGTCCTGGTCGCCGGGGGCGTACTCGAGCGCCTCCCCGATGAGCGCCAGCGCGTCGAGGACAGCGCCGTAGTTCTCGACCACGCCGTCGTCGGCGTCCCGGTAGGCGACGATGGCGGCGGTATAGGCCAGGACCGCGGCACCCTTGCGGATCTCGGGTGAGCCTTCGGAGCCCTCGCTGAGCTCGGACACGGGCAGCTCCCAGACCAGGAGCTGGCCCTGGTCCGCCTTGATCTGGCGCCAGTCGAGCTCGACTCGGATCACCGCCTCGGGGTCGAGTTCACCGCAGCGCTCGAGGTGATGGTGAAAGACCAGCGATGAGTTGGGCCCGAGCGTGGCCTGGTGAGGCCCGTCGACGGTGTCGCCTCCAAAGGTCGGGTCGCGCTCGCTGACCGCCAACCCGGGCGGCAAGATCAGGCGCATCTCGACGTCGGCGCCCATGGCCACCACGTGATCGGTGAACCCGTTGTAGAGCTCCTGCCAGACGATCTCCGGGTCACGGGCAAACAGCGCCGAGCCACGTCCGACCCGCGCGAGCCGGCGCATACCCGCCTCGACGTAGAGCCCTGGAGCGCCGAGCCCAAAGCTGATCAGGTAGCGGCCGTCGACGGCCTCCGCGTCGATCCAGTCGAGCAGCTCCGGCGGCGCGGTAAAGTGGCCACCGCTGAGCAGCAAGACCCGGCCCTGGGCCGCCCCCTCACCCTCGTCCTGCAGGAGGTCGTAGGCGGTCTCGAGGGCCTTGGGCACGTCGGCGAAGCTCTCCCCCCCGACCCCCTCCAACACGCCGCTGAGGGGATAGAGCTCGAGCACGGCGTCACTGTCGAGGGCCAGCCCCTCGTAGATCACCAAGGGCTCCTCGAGGGCCGCGATCAAGCTGACCCGATCGCCGACACGCAGCGAGGACTCGAGGGCGAGCAGCGCCTCCTCGGCGAGCGCCAGACCGCCCGCTTCCATGTCCGGACCCATGTCGACGACGATCGAGAGGTCGACCGGTGGACGCTGCTGCGGGCTCAAGGCCGGGCCGCGGACCGCGTACTGCAGGCGGTAGCGCTCGGGCCCACCGGCGTTGGCGTTGGGGTTGGGATCGGCCGGCCGCCACAGCTCCCCGACCACGTCGGGGAGCTCCAGGGCGGAGCCGTAGCCAAACTCGACATGGTTGAGGAAGGGCTGGGGGGAGAGCGGAATCTTGGGCACCAAGCCGACGCCCTGCTCTCCGGCGAGCACCCACTCTCGGACCAGCGCGGGCGCGACCTCGCTGTTGACCTCACCCAGATCGAGGTCGAGCTCCTGACCGAAGCCCGGGTCGCAGGCCTGGGCCGAGGAGCCCGCGTCGATGGGTCCCTCGTCCTCGCTGTTTGTGTCCTCGGTCCCGGCGTCAGTCGATTCGTCGCTCTCTGAAGAGTCACCCGTGTCTTCGCTGGCCGAGTCGGAGCTCTCGCCGGACTCGTCCGTGCCCCCGTCGAAACCGCCGGTCTCTGAGCTCGATTCGTCGCCCGACGCAGCCGAATCGAGACTGCAGCCCGCAGTCCCCAGGCTCAACGCGAGAGCGACGATCAGCCACCCGGGAGTTTTCCGCGCATCGTTCATGGAAAGCTTAAGTCGACAGTCTGAAAAACCAGACGACATCTGCGTATCACGCGTCTGCGACCCCGACAAATACCCACAGACGACGATTTTACACGACATCTGTGTCACGTCTGTGAGTGCCGATCTGTGGTCTTTGGCCCGATCTCCCGGCGTCCCTGACACAGATGTCAGAGTGATGTTTTATTGCCTACAGGAGCCCCCATACCCACCTCAGTCGGGTCGGCGCCTGTGGCGGTGAACAGGCGGACCAAACTCGTACGAACCCACTGTGGGTGATCGTAGTCAGAGGCATCACTCACCAGACGGGGAGCGACGATCCGCGCGACCACGTGATCACGCGGGTCGTGGGCTTCGGGTGGTCGCTCGACCAGGTGCACACGCAGTGCGCTGCATTCGGTGCATTCGGCCAATTTCCGGGCTCCGGCGTAGCTGTTCTCGATGTCGGCGCGGGTGACCTCGACCGTCTCTGGGACCTCGACCGCGAACCCCGAGCTGTCGACCTCGGCCTGCTCGACCAGGCTCAGGGCCAGGCCAGCGATCAGATCGCTGGCCTGTTGCAACATCTCGGGATCCGGGTCGAGGCCGACGAGCTCGAGGTCGACGACCCCGAATCGACGCATGCCCCGGGTCGCCAGGCGCAGGCCCCCGTCCCGGTCCGGATCGGGGAACGGAACGATCGCTATCTGGTCGGCCACGTTGCCCGCCAAGGCCCGCAGTTTGCGGTTGTCGAAGGCCTCGACATCGAAAATCTCGAGCGTGTCCGGGTCGTGGATCAGCGCGTTTTTGTGGGCGGCCACCAGGCGGACCAGCGTCTGGTGCAGGCGCAGGCCCCGGACGCCGTGTTGGTTGCGGTAGTCGGCGCGCAGGAGCAGGGCCCAGCCCCGACCGGGGAGGGAGTCGCGCTGCGCCTGGCTCAGGGCTCGCGTCAACACCGGGTCGGCGTAGACCTCGCTGGAGATCAGGGCGTCCCTGCCGACGCCGAGGCGCAGGACCTCGATGTGCAGGCCGATCAAGTCGAAGATCCGGGCCCGCTCGCGCTTGGGATCGATGGGTGGAATCCCGAGCTCGCCCGCGTCACCGAGCTCGCCCGTGTCGCTGTCGAACTCGCCGTCCAAGCTCGGCGCCATCAAGGTCCCTGCGTCGGTGGTGTGGGGCTCGGTGGCGATCAGCGTGAGCAGGAGATCGATCTCCCCGTCGTGGCGCCGGTCGGGGAAACTCTGCTCGACCAGGCCCGCCAAGAACGCCCGAGTGGGGGCCTCGGGCCGCTCCTCGCTGGCTGGGAGCAGGAGCAGGTAGCCCATGCTCGTGCGGTCGGCGAAGGGGATGACATGGGCGGCCTCGCCCGAGAGCGCGTCGTCCCCGTCTTCGAACTCTTCACCGTCTTCGAACGCTTCACCGTCGGCTCCCTCCCCACCCGAGCGAGCGTCGTCTGCTTCTTCGGCTTTGGCTTTGGCCGGCGTCCTCGATCCAGCCTCGGTCGCGCGGACCTCCGACCCGGGATCCTGTGTGCACGCGGGTCCGAACACCCCCAAACCCAGAACCAAACCCAGAACCAGGCCCAGGCCCAAGCCCGAGCCCGAGCCCGAGCCCAGTCCCCCGAGCCCAGTCCCGCTCCGAGCTCCTCGACCTCGCCTCACGCCTCCGACCCCCAGCGCAGCAACAGCTCCGCGACCCGGGAGGGATCGACGTTGCCGCCGGTCAGCATCACGCCCACACGCAGCGGACGGTCGACGACCCCCAGTCGATCGCGCAGGGCCGCGGCCTCGCGCAGGGCCGCGGCGACCCCCGCCGCCCCCGAGGGCTCGAGGCCGAGCTTGGCCCGCACCAAGACCTGGACCAAGGCGCGGCCGAGTTCATCGTCGTCGACCCGAAAGCTCCCGGCCACGTCCCGGCGCGCGATCTCGAAATTGAGGGCGCCCACACGCACGGGCTTGAGACCGTCGGCCAAAGTCGGCCCGGGCTCGACCGCCACCCGCTGCCCGGCCTCGAGGCTCGCGGCCATGGCGTCGCAGCCCCATGGCTCGACCGAAAAGATCGCCGGCGCCGCCGAGCCCAAGCCCCGACACGCGAGGCAGGCCCCGGCCAGCACCCCGCCCCCTCCCACAGGCACGATCAGGGCGTCTAGAGCCCCAGACCCAGACCCAGACCCACGGCTGCTGGCCAACAGCTCGGCGGTCGCCGTGCCCTGACCACACACGATGTCCGGGTGGTCGAAGGGCTGGATCAGCGCGGCCCCGGTCTCGGCCACGATCGCCTCGGCGGCGAGCCTGCGCTGGTCGGAGGTCGTGCCGGCAAACACGACCTCGGCCCCGAGCTCCCGGACCACCGCGAGCTTGACCGCCGGCGCGTCCACGGGCATGGCGATGGTCGCCCGGACCCCGAACTCCAGGGCCGCGAGGGCCACGGCCTGAGCGTGGTTGCCCGAGCTGAAGGTCACGACCCCCCTGGCTCGAGCCGCGGGCTCGAGTCGACCGACAGCGTGCATCGCACCGCGGGCCTTGAACGCCCCGATCCGCTGGAGGTTCTCGGCCTTGAGGAACAGCTCGACGGGCCCAGAGGCGAGGGCGTCGAGGCGGGGAGCTCTCAGGGTCGGCGTGTGGGTTACCCGACCTGCGATCCGACCGGCGGCCGCGCTCACGTCGGCGGTACCGAGGCGCTGGGCCCAGGCGGCGGCGTCCTCAGGGCGGTATTCGGCGCTCATCGCTTCGAAGTGTACGGCTTTGGTGGGCGCTCCGGGCGACCGCGGGCCGCCCTGAAATTGCCTACACTGCGCGCCCGAATGTCCGAGCGAAGCCAGCGCATGGCCGAGGCGTTGAGCCGCGTGAGTCCCCGGATGTGGACCCTGCTGCTCGGGCTGACCCTGGTCACCCTCTACTCGATCTCGATCGGCACCTGCGGACCGTGGGACCCCTGGGAGACCCACTACGGCGAGGTCGCCCGCAACATCGTCGCCCGCCACGACCTCATGGACCTGTGGTGGCGACCCGGCTACGGCCCCCAGGGCAAGCGCGAGGGCGTGTTCGCCAGCAAACATGCGCTCCCATTTTGGTGCATGGCCCTGAGCTTCAAGATCTTCGGTGTGGGCACGGGCGCCGCCGACGAAATGGTCCGCTCGCCGATCCCCGAGATCGCCCTGCGCCTGCCCAGCATGATCGCCGGCCTGGGCACGGTCGCCCTGCTCGGCTGGTGTGTGGGTCGGCTGGTCGATTGGCGCGCCGGTCTGCTGACCGCGGCGGTGCTCGGGACCATGCCCCAGTTCGCCATCCTCACCCGCCAGGCGGTCACCGACATGTTCTTGGTCGCCCCCGTGTGCCTGGCTATGGTCGCCTGGGCCATGGCCTGGCTCGAGCCGGAGCGGGCGCTCGAGACCAAGGGCCGGGGCCTCTACGAGGTCCCCTGGGACCGGGCGTTTTGGGGCTTCTTGGCCCTGTTTGTGCTCGCCGCGGTCGTGCCCTTGGCGGCCCTGCACCTGCACGTCACCGACGCCGACACCATCGAGCGCGTGACCCGGTGGAAACGCAAGACCACCGCGACGGTCGACGATCTGCACACGATCTCGCGCCACCTGCTGGTGTACTGGGCGGCGGTCGTCGTCGTGTTGCTGCGCGCGCTGCGTTGGCGACGGCGCAGCCAGGCTTGGATGGGTGTGGTCTACATCGCCGGCGGGCTCTCGCTCATGGGCAAGGGCATGATCGGCCCGGGCATCATCGGCCTGCTGATCTTGGTGCACATGGTGGTGACCAGCCGCCTGAAGCTGCTGTGGACCATGCGCTGCGAGCTCGCAATCGGCGTGGTCTTGTTCGCGCTGACCTGCTTTCCCTGGCACCACGCCATGGCCATCTTCCGGGGCGAACGCTGGGTCAACGAGCTGATCGTGGTCAACAACCTGGCCCGCTTCGCCTCGGGCGAGCAGGACCAGGCCGTGGGCGGGTTCGCGTTTTACCTGCGGACCTTGGGCCTCGCCGCCCTGCCCTGGGCGGCCGTGGTCCCGCCTGCGCTGTGGGCCGCGGTGGTCGCGTTTCGACGCGCCTCCGACCGGCCTGGTCGGTCGAGTCAGTCTGAACAGGCGAGTCAGGCGAGTCAGGCCCCCGGCGTCGCCCTCGACGCGAGCGGGTGTCCCCTCGACGCGAGCGGCTCCCTGCACCGCTTCGCCCTGCTGTGGTTCGTGGTCAGCTTTGGGCTGATCACCTACAGCGTCACCAAGTACTACCACTACCTGCTCCCCTGCCTGCCGCCCTTGGCGGTGCTGATCGGTATCTGGATGCACAGGCTGATCGCCGCCCGCGAGCAACCCGAGCCCGGCGCAGTTCAGGCAGATCAGGCAGGTCAGGCAGATCAGGCAGGTCAGGCAGATCGCCCGCGCGAGCTGCCCACGGCCGCCGTGTTGGCCTGCGCCCTCGGAGGCTGCGCGATCATCTTCATGGTCGTGCGCGCGACCCTCGACGAGCCGGCCTGGATCGCCCACCTGAGCACCTATCTGTACACGGGGATGTGGCGCCAGGGTGCGGCCTCGGTCGACCGCCTGGCCTGGTGTGTCGCTCCCTTCGGCCTCGCCCTGCTCGCCTGGGTCGCCCGCCGCAACAAGCTCGCGGTCGCCGGCATGGTGCTCTCGGGCCTGCTCACGACCGGGTGGGTGATCGACGACTACCTACCCGCGACCAGCGAAAATTGGTCGCAGCGCAACGCCATGCGCGTCTATTACGACAACGCCGAAGAGGGCGACAAGCTGCTCAGCTGGTGGTTCTACTACCGCGGCGAGACCTACTTCGCCAAGCGCCGGATCTGGGTGTCCATGGAGCCCAACCGCGAGGCCCTGCACACCTTCATCGACGAGCACCGGGACCAGGGGGTGACCTTTTGGGTGATGACCACGGTCCGCCACGCCGACCGGGCCAAGTCTCACTTTCCCCCGGACATGCGCCGCAACATCGAGGTCATGTACGAGAACTTCCACTACGCCCTGCTGCGTGTGCCCGTGCCCTGAATGGCGAGGGAATGGCGGGGCAGTGGCGAGGGCCGCCGCCGCGTGGTCTATTGACGGCGTGTCGCTCCCCCGCCTCCGCTCCAGTTTCATGTCCAGTTTCATGTCCGGGTTCGTGATCGGGTTCGGGTCATGCTGATCGTCGCCGGGACGCCGCGCTCGGGCACCTCCATGTGGATGCAGATCCTGGTCGCGGCCGGCTTCGAGGCGATCGGCGAGCCGTTCCCGGGCGACTGGCGGGCGCTCCTGTCCGAGGCCAACCCCGACGGATTCTGGGAGTCCCAGCTTCTCGGCGGCGTCTACTACCGGACCAACCCGCACCCGATCACGGGCGCGTTTTTGTTCCCGGAGCAGACCACTTTTCACGCGGTCAAGATCATGATCCCGGGGCTCGTGCGCAGCGACATCGCCTACCTCGATCGGGTCATCGGGACCGTCCGAGAGTGGCGGCAATTTTGCGCCTCGCGCCTGCGCCTGCGGGCCCTGTACCGAAACGCCACCGGGCTCGAGCCCCAGGACGACCTGTTCCGAAACCAGCTGGCTCCTGCCCTCGAGTGGTGGGTCGACAACTTCGCGCTCCTGCGCGACGTCGCAACCCGGCGCTACGCGGCCCACGTGTGCTCCTACCAGTCCCTGCTCGACGACCCGGAGCGGGCCATCGACGAGGTCCTGCGCTGGCTCGGGCGCGGCGACCGAGAGCGGGCCATCGCCGCGGTTCGACCCCAGCGCCAGACCCAGCGCGCCGAGGTCCCGACTCCGGATCTCGAGCCCGAGTTCGTTCAGACCTTCGACGACCTCTACGCCCTGATCCACGAGGGTCGGCCGCTGAGCGCCGCGTTCCTGGCCAAGCTCAACGAGACCGACCGTGCCCTGCGGCCGCGCCTGTTGGCCCACGAGGCCCACGCCCGGATCGCCGCCACCCGCTCACTCCTGGACGCGGAGCCGGCTGCTCCCGAATCCGGGCCAGAACCCACGCCAGACCCCCGCCAGCCCCCCCGGCCCGCGGGCAATTGAACCGATCCGGCTCGGGGTAGACTAACCCGAGGTCCGCCATGCCGCTCGCCACGAGTTCCCCGCAGCCCCCCCTCGACGTCCTCACCCTGCGGTGCCGGGACGCCGAGTGGCTCGACCGGCCGGCGACCGTCGGCGCCTTCCGCCGGGCTCTCCCCCGCAACGACACCCGGCTGAGCAGGCACAAGTTCGCGCCTCTGGTCGAGGTCCTGACCGCAGACGCCATCGCCCGGATCCACTTTGGGCTCCAGCGCGAGGTCCACGGCCACAGCTTCCTCAGCTGTGAGACCGCCCGCTTCGAGATCCCCCGGGCCGAGCCCCGCCTCGACGCCCGAGTGAGCGACTGGCACATCCGCGCTGAACTTCAGGGGGAGCTGCTCCAGCACGACGGCCACTCGGGTCTGCGGGCGGCCTCCCTGCGCATTCAGAAGCGATTGGTCGCGGTCGCCGGCGCCCTGCCCCTGCTGCTCTCGCCGGCCCTGGCCCACGCGGGCGAGGGCGCCCTGCAGGCGGGCCAGACCCGCACCGACAGCGACGCCGACGGTACAGACGCCCCCGCACCTACGAGCGCCCCGACACCCGCCCGTCCCGACACCCAGGTCGACCCCGCGCCCGAGCTCATCGCCCCGCCGCCCCAGGTCGTCGCCCCGCCACCTCGGGTCGTCGCCCCTCCGCCCCGGGTCGTCGCCCCTCCGGCCCAGCTCGACCAGACCACCCTCTCGCTCGCCGGCGAGAACATCTGGACCGGGCTCGCGGGCAAGCGCGTGACCTTGACGATGAAAAACGGCCAGAGTCTCGCGGTCCTCATCGTCGCCCAGTCCGGCCCCAACCTGGCGGTCGCCCGGGCCAGCGACGGGGCCGTGGTCTCGGTGCCCAAGGCGGACATCGCCGGGGTCCAGATGCGGGCCGAAGCCCAGGTGGGCTTGGGCGCCGCCGCTCTCGCCATCGAGCCCCGGACCCACCAAGACGGCTCGCGCCTGGTCGCCGGTGGCTACACCATGCTCGCCCTCGGTGGTGTGGCGACCCTCGCCGGCACGCTCATACTGGCGATCTCGCCCTACTACCTCCACATCTCCCTGCCCCTCTTGATCCCGGGCCTCGCGGTCGTCGGCGGGAGCGTCTCCCTGCTGCGGGCCGCCAAAAGGAAACGCCGGGCCTACAACCGATCTTGGGGCCTACCCGAGATGGCCCACATCCAGCTCACCCCGACCCTCCACGCGGGCCGCAACGGCGGCCAGGCGGGCCTCGTGCTCCGGTTTTGATTGCGAGACCACCATGCCCCTCCCCCCCACCTCCGCCCGCCCCGTGCTCCCCGCCCTCGACCTCCGCTGCCGCGACGCCGAGTGGGTCGACCGCGCCCAGACCCTGCGCGAGTTCGCCGGGCTCAGCAAATCTTCCCGTGCACACCGGAGCGCCGGGTTGGTCGAGCTCCTGCTCGCCGACGTCGCCGCCCGGGAGCACTTCGGCCTCGAGACCCTGGCCCGCGAGCGCCCCGTGCTCAGCTGCGAGCTCCCGCGCAGGGGCATCCCCACGGCGCCCTGGGATCCCACCCGTCCCCTGATCCAGGACTGGCGGATCCAGGCCGAGCTCGCCAGTGAGCTGCTTCCCTTCGAGCAGGTCAGTCAGGTCAGTCAGGTCAGTCAGGTCAGTCAGGTCAGTCAGGTCAGTCAGGTCAGTCAGGTCGGCCGCGACTCCAGCCCTGTGCGCCGCGTGCTGATCGCGGCCGCCGGGGCCCTGCCTCTGCTCTTGAGCCCCGCGTTTGCACAGGCCGCCCCACCCGAGACGGCCGCCGCGATGACCACCGGGGCCACCGCGACACCCCCCTCGTTGCCGAGCGACCCCAATCCCGCACCCGCGCCGACCCCCGGACCGGCCACCGGACCGACCATCGCTCCCTCGATCACCCCCGGCGAAGCGGGGACCCCCGCGGCCCCGCCCCCACCTCGGGTCGACGATGACCTGGCCCTGACCGGCACCCGGCTGTGGGCGGGCCTCATCGACAGCCCCGTCAGTCTGACCATGCGCAGCGGGCAGAGCCTCGCGGGCGTGCTCGTCGCCCAGTCCGCGGGCGAGCTGGCGATCGCACGCAGCGACGACGGCAACCTCGTGTCTGTCCCCAAGGCCGAGATCGCCGGGGTCCGCGTCCAGCTCAGCGCCCTGGCCGACCGCGGGACACCGATGGGCGTCGGCCCGATCGCCGAGCGCCCCACCCGAGATGGCCGCGGACTCTACGGCGGCGGCATCGGCCTGGTGACCACCGGGGCCATCTTGACCCTCGCCGGGGCGGTCATGTTCTCGAACTACCCCTCGGGCCTGCATATCAGCATGCCCCTGCTGATTCCTGGGCTGCTCGGCCTCGCCGGGGGCTCGACCATGATTGTCTTCGGCAAGAAGCGGCGCACGGCCTTCCGCGCGGCCTGGGGCCTGCCCAACAGGGGCCGGCTCCAGGTCACCCCGACCTTCGGCGCGGGCCGAGACGGCGGCCGAGCGGGCCTCGTGCTCCGGTTCTAGATCTAGTTTCTAAATCTGGGTTCCAGAACAAACTCGGGTTCCAGAACAAACTCGGGTTCCAGAACAAACTCGGGTTCCAGAACAAACTCGGAACGGGGCCGCCCGCGGGGTCATCGAGGTCGGCGCCTCGATGACCTGCGCCTCCGGTCATTCAGTGCTGAGAGACGGCGGCTTCGACCACGTCACGCATGCGCGTCGGAGGCCGCCCCAACAGTCGCTCGAGCGTCGGGTCGAGCGCTGAAAACTCGCCCTTGCGACTGGCGGCGTAGAAGCCCAGGACGATCTCGACCGCCGTCGCGGGGACGCCTCGACCCACGAGCCGACCGCGCAGCGCGTCGTCCTCGAGCAGCGTCCGGACCACGGGATCGCTGAGCAAGTCGGACGCGATCACGGCGAAGTCGGCGAGGTCCAGGGCCTCCGGACCGGTCAACGGTGGCGTCGGGCCATCGAAGGTGTGTTCGCCGGCCAAAATGATCGCAGCGGCCTCGGCCAGGTCGGCGTGGGCGGTCCATGACACCTTCCCGTCGGCGGGCGCGGCGAGGACCCCCGTCTCGAGTGCGTCACCCACAAACGCGAGCCCGCTCGATGCATAGAACCCGTTGCGAAGCGCCGTCCATCGCAGTCCCGACTCCCGGAGCATCTGCTCCGTCGCATGGTGGTCGCGCATGGGCGGGAAGGCCGAGTGCTCGCTCGCCCCCATATGACTGGTGTAGAGGACCCGCTGGGCCCCCACTCGGCGGGCCGCCTCGATCGCCGCCCGATGCTGCGCCAAGGGATCCCCGCCGTAGCTCTGGGCGTTGGACGAGACGATGAGCAGCTGCGTCGCCCCCTCGAAGGCGTGCAGCAAACTGTCGCTATCGTCGAAGTCCCCACGCCGGACACGGACGCCCCCTGCGCTCAGGTCGGCAGCCCGGTCGGGTTCACGACAACTGACCCCGACCCGACTTGCGGGCACACGTTCGACGAGCTTCTCGACGATCGCGTGCCCTAGTTTTCCGGTGGCTCCTGTAACGATGATCATACAAGTTTTTTCGATGAAAACGAATTCTAGTTATCAATGATAACCGCTGCCAACATAGCGGGAGTATCGGTGATGTCAACATTTACGTATCGTCGGAATTCTTGGGCTAGGCTGCACCGATGGGCGACACGCCTTCGATCGCCGACGACCCCGACACCCGCGGCGACATGCGCGCGCGCATCGTGGAGGCCGCCGCCGACTTGATCGCCAGGGGGGGTCGGGACGCCGCGACCACCCGCGCCGTCTCTGCCGCGGCGGGCGTCCAGCCACCGACGATCTACCGCCTCTTCGGCGACAAGCGTGGACTCCTCGACGCCGTCGCCCAGCACGGCATCGCCACCTATGTGGCAGAGAAAGCCGCGCGCGAGCCCCATCCCGACCCGGTTGAAGACCTGCGGGAAGGCTGGGACACATACGCGAGCTTTGGCCTCGCCCACCCCGACCTGTTCATGATCATGAGTTGCGACCCGCAGGCCCATCTCACCTCGCCGGCGACCGCAGCAGGAGAAGAAGTCTTGCGCACGCGGGTTCGCAGGATCGCGCAAGCCGGACGCCTCAAGGTCAGTGAAGCGCGCGCGGTGGCCTTGATTCAGGCCGCCGGCGCAGGGACGGTGCTCACCCTGCTGCGCCAGCCGGAGGCCACGCGCGACCTCGAACAGTCGGCCTTCGCTCGCGAGGCGGTCCTCGCTGCGATCACCGACGAAGCGGTGACTCTGGACGACCTCCAGCCCCGCCGCAGCGCGGCCGCCCTCTCGGCCAGCCTGGATCAGACCGCCGTGCTCACCGATGGAGAGCGACATCTTCTCGCCGAGCTGTTGGAGCGCATCGCCGACGGCGGGACCTGATCTGGGCCGCTCACGGGGTCATCGAGGTCAGCGCCTCGAGGACCCGCTCCAGCCGGACGCCCCGGCTGGCCTTGAACAACACGGCGCCCGGGTGCCCGGGGTCCAGCCGCCCGCGCACCCAGCTCGCCGCCTCGGCCACCGCCTCGACCTCGCAGGCCACGGCGGCCACGCCCCGAGCCCGGGCCGCCTCGGCGATCACGGCCCCGAGCGGCCCGACCCCCAACACCCCATCGAGGCCCAGGTCGGCCGCGTGGACCCCGAGCGCGGCGTGCAGCAAGAGTGTATTGGGGCCGAGCTCGAGCATGTCGCCGAGCACGGCGATCAGGGGGCCGGACCGGGCCTCCCGAAGCAGCGCCAAGCTGTCGAGAGCCGCGACCATCGAGCCCGGGTTGGCGTTGTAGCAGTCGGCGATCAGGGCGTGTGGACCCCAGGCGCGCAGCCGGCCGCGGTCGCCCACGGGCTCGACCTGCGCCAGAGCCTCGACCACCGCCGGCAGGGGGATGCCCAGGTGCATAGCGACCGCGAGCGCGGCCGCGGCGTTGCGGGCGTTGTGGGCTCCAAACGCCCGGACTCGGATCTCGACTCGCTGCTCGCCGACCCGCAGCCGGGCCCAGGTCCGCTCGCCCACGGACACCGCCTCGATCTCCACATCGAGGGGCCCGCCGACCGCCGCATCCGCGCGACCGAAACGCAGCACGGTCACCCCGCGCTCGGGCCCCGGCAGGTGCGGCACCAAGCTGGGCTCGTCACCGGGCACGACCAACAAGGGCCGACGCGGGGCCCCGTCGGCCCCGGGCCCGGCGCGCAGGTGGGCGATGGGCTCGGCCTCGGCAGCGGCGATCGCCTCGAGCGTGCCCATGAACTCCAGGTGCTCCAGGGCGATCGAGGTGATCACGTGGACCGAGGGCCTCGCCACCGAGGCGAGATGGTCGTTCTCTCCAGGTGCGCTCATGCCCAGCTCGAGCACGGCCGCGTCCGGGATCTCAGGGCCGTCGACCAGGGTCAGGGGCAGGCCCAGGTGATTGTTGAGGTTGCCCTGTGTACACAGCACCCGCTCGAAGCGCGTGCCCATGGCGGCCTCGATATAGGCCCGCGTGGTGGTCTTCCCGTTGCTCCCGGTGATCGCCACGACCGGACCCTCGATCTGTGCTCGCGCGTCACGGGCGAGTGTCGTCAAGGCGACAAAGGTGTCCTCGACCTCGACGATGGTCAGGTCGCCCTCGGGCGGGGGCCGGCCGAGGGCGAGCAGGGTCGCGCTCGCGCCCCCCTCGACCGCCGCCGAGAGATACGCATGGCCGTCGCGCGCGGCCACAGGCGCCGTCAGCGGGACGAAGAGCGCGTCCTCGCGTGCTCGTCGGCTGTCGATGAAGGCCGCGGCGATCGGTCGGCTGCCTCGCCGCAAGAGACGACCGTGGGCGGCGGCGGCGAGGCTCTCGGGCGTCCAGCGCATGGTCGGGGTTATACCCCCCACCCCGATCGGGTCGGCCCGCGATCGCTCGGGCGCGGGCCTGTCCCCAATTGCCGTGCTAGGGTCTGCCCCTTAGCAATGTCGGATGTTAGAGAGAGACGGCTGAGAAGCCAGTGTCTGGTCGATAGGGGCATATTTGGGCCGACCAGACACGTACACACGCCGCTGTTTCGGCGCCCGAGTTGGATAGAATCGTGAGTATCAGAGACACCTTGTTGCTCGATCAGGGCTACCAGGCGCTGCGGGTCATTCCCTGGCAGCGGGCCATCTGCATGAGCTTCCTCGACAAGGTCGAGACCGTGGCCACCCACGCTCAGCCGATCCGCACGGTCGATCGGGACTTCCCGGCCCCCGCTGTGGTCCGCCTGCTCGGCCCCTTTCGGCCCCAGCAGTACATCGTTCGTTATTCCCGCGAGGGCGTGCACATCCGCGATCGCTACACCTGCCAGTACTGCGGCGAGCGCCCCTCCAAGCGCGAGCTGACCTTGGACCACGTGTTTCCGCGCCACCGCGGCGGCCCGACCTCCTGGGAGAACATCGTCACCGCGTGCTCGCCCTGCAACCTCCGCAAGGGCGGACGCACCCCGCCCGAGGCCAAGATGCGCCTCCACACCGAGCCCCGTCGACCCCGCTGGATGCCACCCTCGAGCGCAGCCCTGGGCCTCGAAGAGGTGCCCGAGCCCTGGCGAGACTGGCTCCCGGCGGGCGCCACCGCCTGACGACCGGAAGCCCGCCCCGTCGTTCGGGCCGAAGCCCACCCCGTCGTTCGGGCCGAAGCCCGCCCCCTCGTTCGGGCCGAAGCCCGCCCCCTCGTTCGGGCCGAAGCCCGCCCCGTCGTTCGGGCCGAAGCCCGCCCCCTCGTTCGGGCCGAAGCCCGCCCCGTCGTTCGGGCCGAAGCCCGCCCCCCCGTTCGGGCCGAAGCCCGCCCC
>Ga0256845_1001145_pt1 | contig 22133 bp, 25 predicted proteins | sample RiftiametaG_FD_189101 | JGI IMG/M metagenome (GOLD analysis project Ga0256845, IMG submission 189101) | Tube worm associated microbial communities from hydrothermal vent at the East Pacific Rise, Pacific Ocean - Riftia | ecosystem: Host-associated > Annelida > Integument > Unclassified ... | reverse complement strand
TTGTTTGTAGAAGATGAATTATAGCTAAACTTACCTTTAAGTAAAATAGGTATAATATTTTTAAACATAAATATACTAGATTATATATTTTTTTAAGGATTACAAGGAATGAAATTAAAACTAGCAAGGACTTCAATAACAGCTAAACCCAAGCAGATAGAGCTGTCAAAAATTGAAGAGGATTTGGAAAAGAGGTCTATATTTTATTTTGATAAGGAGAACTCTCATAAAGACTTGAAGGCACTTATCGAGCATTTTGAAGAGATGGAGTACTCTGTATATATGCGTGAAGTAAAGTTTGGACTAAATGAAAATGAGTTTATATATGAAGTACATATAGTTAAGTAGGTAGAGTTATATCTTAATGAAAAAACTTTATATAGAGACCTTGGGGTGTGCTATGAATGTCCGTGATAGCGAACATATGATAGCAGAACTAAATCAAAAAGAGCCTTATGAGTTAACAGGGGAGCTTAGTGAGGCTGATTTGATTATCATAAATACATGCTCCGTGCGTGAAAAACCAGTATCCAAACTCTTTTCAGAGATTGGCGTTTTTCGTAAATACAAAAAAGATTCTGCAAAAATTGGTGTAACAGGTTGCACCGCCTCTCACTTAGGAAGAGATATTATCAAACGAGCTCCAGTTGTTGATTTTGTCTTGGGGGCTAGAAATGTATCTAAACTATCAAAAATTATCGATAAAAAACATGCCGTTGAGGTTGATATAGACCATGATGATAGCAGATATGCTTTTGGAGAGTATAGAACAAATCCATTCAAAGCGATGGTAAATATATCTATGGGGTGTGACAAATCATGTACATACTGTATTGTTCCTGCCACAAGAGGAGATGAAGTCTCTATACCTGCTAACTTGATTATTGGTGAGATAAAAAAGGCTGTAGCACTTGGAGCCAAAGAGGTTATGTTACTTGGACAAAATGTTAATAATTATGGTAAGTATTTCTCATCAGACCAAGAGAAGTGTAATTTTACAGAGCTACTAAGAAGAGTCTCTGCTATAGATGGATTAGAGAGAATTCGTTTTACATCTCCACACCCTTTTCATATGGACGATGAGTTTTTAAGAGAGTTTGCTACTAATCCTAAAATATGTAAACAGATTCATGTACCTCTTCAGAGTGGTTCTACCTCTCTACTTAAAGCGATGAAGAGAGGTTACACAAAAGAGTGGTTTATCAATAGATGTAAAAAAATACGAAAACTATGTCCAAGAGCTACTATCTCCACAGATATTATTGTTGGCTTCCCAAATGAGAGTGATGATGATTTTGAAGATACAATGGATGTACTTGAAGAGATTCGATTTGAACAACTATTCTCATTCAAATACTCCCCTAGACCACTTACTGCAGCTGCAGAGTATAAAAATCAGATACCCAATGATATAGCAAGTGCTAGATTGACTCGATTACAGGCGAGACACACAGAGATAGTAGATGAGATTATGGATGCACAAATAGGAAAAGAGCATATGGTATATTTTGATGAGTTAAAATCTAATGGTAGAGTATCAGGTAGAGCAGATGATGGAAAACTATTTTTTGTTGAGGGTAGTGAAGAGTTGCTAGGAAAAATAGAGAGGGTAAAAGTGATTAAAACTTCAAGAGGTGCATTGGAAGGTGAGCTTATGATGGTGAATGTTTAATTGAAAAAAAAATTCTTTAGATGGGTAGGGGTAATTATCATACCTATTCTACTCTACTCTCTTATGCGTCTTTTATGGTTAACCTATAGAAAAAAATATCATTTTATAGATGAGATTATAGAGGAGCAGTGTATTGCTGTGACATGGCATGGAGAGCTTCTTGTTTCACCTCAAGTCTATAGAGAGCTTAGAAAAACTCAACTAACATCAGCTATTATCTCTCAACACTTCAATGGAGAACTCATCGCTAGAGTATTAGGTTTTTTTGACATTCTAGGACTTCGTGGCTCTTCAAAAAGGGGAGCAAAATCTGTACTTATAAATGCTATAAAAGCGATAAAAGATGGACGAACTATAATGATAACACCAGATGGACCAAGAGGTCCTAGATATAGTATGAGTGATGGTGCAGTAGCCTTGGCTCTTCGTTCAAAACTCCCTATTATGGTTGTCAACTATATTCCTAGCTCCTATTGGCAACTCGGCTCTTGGGATAAATTTCTAATTCCAAAACCTTTTTCTAAATTAGAGATATATCATCAAATTATAAATCTCGAAAATATGACTAAAGATGAGGCAAAAAAACATCTAAAATCAGCAATGAACAGCTACTCACTATAAAAATATAAATTATATGATTAATTTTTATTTTAAAGCTTAATATAAGATTAAACTTAATATTATATAAAAAATTATTAAATCACTATATTATAGATAAATATAAAAAAACAACTATTAACACAAGCTGTTAAATATGAGAAATTTGTTATAATAATATATAGGAAGTTAAATGTTATTTATAGAATTATTAAAGCAGGAGAGAAATCATGAGTAGTAAAGAGCCGTATGTAACTATCACCCACTATAAAGAGAGAGAATTCTATTTTTTAAATTATGCTATTCAGACAAAAGATGGAATAATTCCAAAAGAGATAGAGCAGTTTCATGAGAGTGATAAAAAGAAATTTATTGAAAAAATCAATATACTCCAATCACAATACCCAAACAATCACATAGTATCCATATCACTATTAGCAAACCAAACCACTAGTCAAAATGATGATAGAAACCGAGCTACAGCTAGAGTCTTTAACAATAATTTTGTTACTCAAGAGAATATAGATGTAGGAGATATACCTACTACACTATACTTTTCACCCTTTACAATACTTTATCAACAGTACAAAGATATATTAGATGATAAGTTAACTCTATTAATTGGTCTTTTTGATAGAAAACTATTTATGATGTTTGCTACGGCAGATAAAATTCATCAGAGTTGGACAATTGGAACTAGAGGTTTATCAGAGAAACAGGTTGCAGATAGAGTATACAAGAGTATGCAGGCCTATTATAAGATTTCATATAGTTTTGCTGACCATATAGAGATGCTCGTCTCTGATGATTCTCCAAAACTTCTTAAAGTCCTAAGAGAGGAGCTATCTCTACATATAGAACTCCACCAAAATAGCATTCACAATCTGCTACACAATATGGCATCAAAACAGGAGATTGCCCAGAGTTCATATATAAAATCATTTAAAAAGATAGAAATCTCCAAAAAGAGAGTAAAAGAGAAGCCAATTAGTAGTACTCACACTAATTCTAAAAAAATTTCACCAGTTCAAAGTGACAATTTGAGTGATATTAAGATAACAGATAAACAATCTAATGGTGCATTGAACTCTATAAAATCTATCTTTTCTGGTTCGTCTATGGTCTCTGCTATTCCTCTTCTAGTTGTATTAGCCGTGGGTGGATTCTTTTCTATCAAAAATAGTGAAATATCAAACCAAATCGCTCAAAAGAGCAAACAGATTTCTGCACATCAAGCAAATATTGAGTTAGTTGAGGTCTCTAATAGACTCTTTAAAGCTATGGGAAAAAATGGTGAGCTAAAAATTGCAAATATCTCTACAAAAGAGATTGAGATTAAAGGTGTGGTTTGGGGTATAGAACCACTAAAAAATAGTCTGAACAAGTTATATAAAGATGGAAAGTTTGTTATCAAACCACTTGAAAACTTTATGACAGAGTTCTCTTTCACAGCAAAATAAAAAAGGGAGTAAATAGATTATGAACACAAAAACACTATCACCAATAACAAAAATTTGGTTTGTTATATCACTACTAGTACTACTTTTATGGGTTATTCCTAATATGGTATCATATTACAAAAACCAAAAAATATATAATCAAAAAGTCTCTCAACTAGAGACACTTGATAAAAGAGAGAATAAATTAGATGCTAAAAAATTTCACTCAGAGGTCTTTAGAGGAGATGCCCAAAAATATTTTAATCAAGTTCAAGTAGTCTCTGCTTCTGATAATAGCTACAAAGTTACCATGCTTTTTGACAAAGAGTCTCTACCTAAATTTCATAATTTCTTAAAAGAAATCTCTCTAAACTATAAAGTCTCTCTCAAAGATGAAATAGTATATAGGGAAGTAAATAAATCTATAGAGGCAGATATAGTTGTGAAACCTTTTTAAGGTCTAACTTCTCCGTATAGTAGTAACCTCTAACTTTTGGGGGTACTTTTGCTATACGGCAACTCTCTTTGAATCTTTTTGGCATAACCTCTTTGAGATATGGTGCAATATATACTCTGTTATCAACTCTCTCAACAGCCCACACCCCACCAAATACTATAGATTTTTCTCGTACCAAGTCATCTCTTTGAGCAGAAGAGAGTAGATAACCCAATTTTTTAAGATACTTATCAACTATACGCACAATAATATCACGATTATCTATCTCCAAAATATAGAGTTTATTATAATGAAAAAGCTCTCTATATCCACTCATCAAAATATCTTTATCCTGCTGTAGATACCTAAAACTCTTCTCTATCCCACTCTTATATTTCTCTATCAACTCATTGGTAAACCTATTTCTAAAATAGTTTCTCTCATACTTCTCATCACTATTGCTTTGGTCAACAAAATATTTATAACTATTTCCCTCCAAATACCCCATAAGCTCATCTTTTGAGTGATGAAGAACAGGACGAATTAATCTATACTCCTTTCGCATAGATATAGGCTCAAGCCCCACCATCTCATTAACCCCTGCCCCCTTGCTTAATCGCATCAAAAGCCACTCCAGTTGGTCATTAAGTTGATGTGCTGTAATTAGATTATCATAACCATACTCCTGCATTAAACTATCAAAAAAGCTATACCGAAAATCTCTCGCATTTTTTTCAAAATTACTACTAAAAGAGGGAGCTTTGGTTATATGGGCTTTGAGATTATATTTTTGAGCTAACTCTATAGCATACTGCTCCTCCTCTTTGCTCTGCTCTCTTATCCCATAATTTATCAAAGCTATATCAAAAAAGATTTGATTCTCTTGGAGTAGATAAAATAGTGCAGAGGAGTCTACTCCTGCTGAGAAGGCTAGGAGGTTTTTTGAGGTTTGTAGTGAGAGGAGTGTCTGTTTTGAGAGGTTAATCATAGAAGTCAACTAAAACACCTTATAATTACCCCGAGTATATCCAAAATTATTTAAAAACATTACTTATCAATCTCCCCAATAACCTATCCCCCACCAATTGGGTAACCTCAACCTCATAGATAGCTCCAAAGACCACCTTTAAATCATTTGTATCATTTATAAGTATATCTCCATCTATATCAACAGCCCAAAGCGTAGGTCTAGCAGAAAGAATATACTCATGCTCGTCACTCTCCCCCTCTAAGATTACTGATATAGTTTTTCCTATCATATTTTTTAGTGAGATTTGAGTTGTCTCATAGGCTATCTCTTCTAATATCTCTACTCTACTCTCTATAATTTTATCCGTTATCGGTTTCATACTAAAAGCAGGTGTAGACTCCTCGTTGGAGTAGTAGAATACATTGAATCTATCAAATTTGAACTCTCTCATAAATTCACAAACTCTATTAAATGCTCTGTTACTCTCATTTGGATGACCTGCTATAATAGAGGTTCGGATAAAGGCATCTTTTTTAGATTTCATATGCTCTAGTAACTCTATGGTTTTTCTCTCTCCAAAGCCTCTTTTCATTATTTTTAGCATACTATCATCTATCTGTTGGATAGGCATATCGTAGTAGGTCTCAAAGATTTCAGAATCAGCAATAGCATCAATTAGCTCAAAAGTTGTAGTACTCGGATAAAGATATAGAACTCTTGCTACTTCGACACCCTCAATAGCCTCAACAGTTTTTATAATATCTATTAGACCATCTTTTAGCCCAATATCTCGTCCATAGCTAGAGGAGTCTTGAGAGATAAAACTAAATTCATAGAAACCTTGTGTTACTAACGCTTTGACCTCTTTTTCTATAGATAGTAGTGTCCTAGAGTGTAGTTTACCTTTGAAGCTTGGAATAGCACAAAATGAGCAAGTCTGATTACACCCTTCGGCTATTTTGATATAAGCATGAGTATTTGAACCTGTAATTACTCTTTGGGAATTCTCATTAACCAAATAGACTTCAGGGGAAAAGGTAGCTCCCCTCCTCTGCGATATAAGCTTGTCTATCTGCTCATAATCTCCCACACCTGTAAATATATCAACCTCTGGTAAATCTCTCTGTAGCTCCTCTTGGTATCTCTCTGTTAGACAGCCACTCACTACCAATATTGAGTCCTCTTTTCTCTCTTCATGTAGACTCAAAATAGTATTGATACTCTCCTCTTTGGCCGCATCTATAAAGCCACAAGTATTAACAATAATCACATCTGAGTCGGTAGCATCATCAGAGATTTCATACTCTCTTAGCCTACCTAGCATCACCTCTGAATCTACAAGATTTTTTGTACAACCAAGGCTCACTAAGTGTAGTTTTTTATTTGACAAATTCCATTCTCCGATATTTTTTAGTTTGGCATTGTATCAAAAAATTGGTTTAAGTACTCTATCTAGCTTGAATATACTATTGTATTTAACAAAAAGATATGATATTATATTGCCCAAAAATTTAAAAGGAGAGAGAGATGAAATACCTATATTTATTAATCGGAATCATCTTCATAGGGTGTAATAGTAGAATTCTGACAATTGATACTACAAAAGCTAAAGAGAGCAAAAATGTAGGGGAAAAATCAAAACCTATTGTCAAGGAACAACCTATTATCTTTGAAGAAGAGGTTGTTGTCGAAGAACCAAAAGTGACAAAAGATATACAACATGATGTTCCCAAAAAATGTACAATGTGGTCAGATGGATGCAATGTCTGTAATAGACTAAATACTAAAAAAGCCTCTTGTACTACATACCCTGCTTGTCATAATAGATTAGTCTCTTGTTTGAAGTGGAATTAGAAGTAGTGAAACAGCTCAAATCTGCTACTATCTTCAGAGATATTGAGATGTAGAGCTATACTCTTTGCAATAGGATAAGTCAAAAAAGACTCCATAGAGTTTGGTCTAACAAGTAGACCAAATTTTACTCTATCTATCTGTTTTATTAGACCCAAATGATAACCCACAGTAAAATCAAATCCCTCTCTATAATTAATAGATAGTGATGGCTCTACAAACAACAGAGTATCAAATATTTTATAACTTTTACCTATCTTGCCCTCCAAATTTAATCCCAAATCTCTCTTTAGCTGAAAATCTATACCCCAAGAGTATGGCTTATATAAATCTCTATGAGGAGATAGGGAGTCAATCTTGATTAGACCCAAACTCTCCACTCTATTCTCTCTCATCTGTAGATTAAAAAATGAGATATAAGCCCCCTCATTAAAGCCATAATCTATATCATATATCTCATGATAACTAGCTCTTACTCCATAGAGTAGCTCCCTGTTGCGAGAGAGACCTATATTGAGCTTGGATGCTCTATCTGCATTGATTGGGTCTATTGGGGATTTTATCTCTCTTTTTTTACCTACTCCCAATCTACTTCTATATTTTAAAATCTCTCTGCTAGTTCCCCTTTTTAGATATAAGTTTATAATATCTATCTGCTCCTGTTTTGGTACTCTTTTTAAAATAGATATATCTCCACTCTCCAAAAACTCTATAGCTATCTTTTTGTTATCTATTAGTTTATATAGACTATCTGCTTTTGAATTTTGAGATGGTCTAAAGATTGATTTTTCTATTAACCCATATCTATTTAACTCTTTTATTGTATCTATAGGAGCTGTGATATAGTTAAAATTATCTACCAACCTCAAATCATTCTCTATTGCTAAATCTATAAACCACAATAGATTATATGAACAGTTTTTAGAGCTAAAATAGTATATAGAGTAGTATCTCTCCATCTCAATCATATGAAGAACAACCCTCTCTATCTCCTTTGAAGTTAGTTTAAGCTTATATTCCCATATATCTCTATGCTCCATATCAGAATATAATTTCACCATCTCATAGTATGGAGCAACACTGTATCTCCCTTTAAAACCACCAAAAATACCTCTATAGGCATAAGAGAATGCTGTAATATTATCATCTATTTGAGCAGAATAATTTAAAGCATAAGAGAGTAGTGGAATTGATTCATTTTTATCAAACCTCAAAAAGGTATGCCCAACCATTGAAGCAGGAGAATTCATATATGATGAGGCATAGACTAGATATAGTGTTTTAAAATCAAATTTTTTGAGATGCTCTTTTAGATATTTACACTCCTCTATACTCTCGTTTGGAAACCTCTCTTTTAACCATCTAGTCCGTGCAGGATATAGACACTGTGTAGAGTTTATATCATTTGGATTACTATTTTTTATAGATTGGAGTGTTGCTTCAAGCTCATCTCTAGGAGAGTTTTTTCCATCTGCTGATAGGAAAAAACTACTATCATCTATCTGACTCTCTCCATCTTTGTAGTGTAATAGTTTGAGCCAATAAGCATCAACTCCCCCAAATAGTGAAACAGATAAAAGTATAGCAAAAACTAAACTAAGGTAGTGCAAGATGCTCGTTGCCTACCCAAGCGAGTAGAATATATATCGTAAGTGTCCCAACAGGGAGTAGTCCTAAATACCAATAAAGCCTATCTCTCAATATATATATTATAAGAGCAACATATGAAATAACAAGTGCTACAATATGTACAAGAAACAGTGGCATAAGAGAACGCATAACATTCCCTACAATACCCAATGATATAAGTCCTACTAACAAAACTGAAGAAAAAAGCATTTTCTTTATATTATTTTCTCTTTTATACATCAAAAATATCAATCCCATGCTAAAAAATATAGCTAAAATTATAATTACTTTCATTTTATATTCCTTTTATCATTAGAAATTATTCCTTCACAAAGAGTAGCCGACTGATGAAGTGAGCCACTAAGAAGCAGAGATTTCAACTCTTTGGAAAAACTCATATATCTCTCTTCTTCCTCTCCAAATATTTTTTTAAGAGCCTTTTTTTCACCTCTATTTAGCTTGGCATCAAATATAGCCGATACCCCTGCTAAACTTCTAAGTAGATGTCTCTCTCTTGGCGTTGTAGAGTCCAAATACGCTAAAAACTCATCCAAATTATCATAATCCTTTGCCTCTTTTATAGCTAAATTTTGATTTAACCTAATTAATAACATAATACTATTTGGATGGTAATTTTTGGATAAAACCATAATAGTAGATATTGCACGAATACAACCCTCTTTGACCGAAGGAGAGTAGCTATTTAGAACCTCTTCGGTAATTATCTCTTGAGATATATATTTTGATAAATGATACCCAAAAAGCCTTAGCTTAGCATCTTGGATAACACGATACATAACTACTGCATCCCATATAGCAGTAACAGGAATAGCAATCCATATAAATTCTACTCTAACACCATATCTCATTGCCACTTTTTTAAGTATAAATCTAATAGTAATACTTGTAAGTGCTATTTTTGCTTTATAAAGTATGGCTCTGATGATTAACCATTTTTTAGAAACATACTTCTGAGGGTCAATTCCTAGATACTCAACAGCAGGGTCTTCTATCTCCAATGCAGACCTCACCATCATATTTGTCACATTATACTCCAAAGGAAGCCCCTTCTCATCTCCATAATCTGTTAAAGATGATAGGGTATATACACTTCTAAGTCCCAACCAATAGAGAATTGATACCTCAACAACCAAAAGAGCAAGAGTAATAATCAAAAGGGTAATATAATAAGAGCTTGGAGTATGACTATCTTTGTAATACATCTCAAATATCACTGCAGGAACAGTTGTCAATGCACCTACTAAAAAAGCTATAATAACTGCATTGATAGTAATATTTTGTGATACGATTTGTAGTACTCTATCAGATGAAATATCTTTTAGTTTTATATCTCTTTCGGCTTTAACTTTAGAAGAGAGACGGAGGAAATATTTTAGACCAATTTTTTCAATAAGCCTATCGGTCTTATTGCTTTTTATCTTTGGCACATCCCCTCCTATTGTGTTACCCCTTTCTATACTGCTTCAGTCTCTAAAAAGATAGCAAAATCATTTTTGACAGAGATAATATCAATATATGGCTGAATCTCGTCATCACTTACACCATACGCCTCTGTAAATCGATAAAATAGCTCCTGCTCTTCTTCTTCTGCAGCTCCATCAGAGAGAAGCACATCTATTAGATTTGCCAAAATAGTCATCTTTTGGTCATCATTTAACATTTTGTTTGATTCTCTTAGAAATACACCAAGATTATTTTTTTTAGCATACTTAGATGCCATATCAATAATCTCTTGTGGGTTACCAAAAGATTGAAGAGTCATAGCCAAATAGTGCATCTCTTCTTCTGCTATCTCACCATCTGACGACATCATATATATCATAGCTGTTGCCACAGCAACTGTTGGGGTTAATTCTACTGTTGATGAAAATTTATCAAAAAGTCCCATTTTGGTATTCCTTATATTTATGTTTATTAAAAAATGAATTTTATCCACCTAACCCTATATTTTTGTTAAATTGAAGAGAAAAATCGGTATTATTCGCGTAATAAAAATGGTTAGGAAAAAATATGAAATTTGTATCAATTGTAATAGGAAGCAAAAGCGACTACGAGGTGATGAAAAACTGTTCTGAGACACTAGAGAAATTTGGAGTCCCATATGAGCTAATAATCTCATCGGCCCACAGAAGCCCAGATAGAACCAAAACTTACATGAAAGAGGCAGAAACAAAAGGCTCACAAGTATTCATAGCAGCAGCAGGAATGGCCGCCCACCTAGCAGGAGCATTAGCCGCAGCAACAACCAAACCAGTAATAGGCGTACCAATGGCAAGTGGAGAGCTAAGAGGAGAAGATGCCTTGCTAAGCACAGTAATGATGCCCTCAGGTATGCCTGTAGGTACAGTAGCCATAGGCAAAGCAGGAGCAGTAAACGCAGCATACCTAGCAATCCAAATCATGGCACTACAAGATGACGAACTAAAAGTAAAGCTACAAGAGGATAGAATCAGCAAAGCTAAAAAGGTAGAGCTAGACTCAAGCACGGTAGAGGTACTATTATAAAATTAAAACATAATAAATATAATGATTTACCTGTACCACCAATAGAATCTTTAGAAAACTCAAATCTAATAAAGAAAATTTAAAAGAGAGTGAAATTACCAAGGAGAAGGATATAAATGAACAAAAATAGCTTAACATTTAGCCAACTACTCCTAAAACTACAACAGTTTTGGGCAGACCAAGGATGCAATATAGTCCAACCCTACGATATACCAGCAGGAGCAGGAACTTTTCATCCTGCTACACTTCTAAGAAGCTTAGATAGCAAACCGTGGTCAACAGCCTATGTAGCGCCAAGTAGAAGACCAACAGATGGACGATATGGAGAGAATCCAAATCGATTAGGGGCTTATTATCAGTTCCAAGCTCTTATCAAACCATCTCCTGATAATATCCAAGAGCTTTATCTAAAATCTTTAGAGTATTTAGGGCTTAATCTTCAAGAGCATGATATTCGTTTTGTAGAAGACAATTGGGAATCACCAACTTTGGGGGCTTGGGGTCTTGGTTGGGAGGTTTGGCTTGATGGGATGGAGGTTACTCAATTTACCTATTTTCAGCAAGTTGGTGGAATCGCTTGTGACCCTGTGGCTGTTGAGATTACTTATGGTACGGAGAGACTTGCTATGTATCTACAAGGGGTTGAGAGCGTCTTTGATATTGTTTGGAACAGACAAGATGATAATATTACAACTTACGCAGATGTGCATAAAGAGAGTGAGTATGAGTTTAGTAAGTATCACTTTGAGGTAGCAAATGTAGAGAAGCTTTTAAAAGATTTTGATGATGCTTCGGCAGAGTGTAAATTGTGTCTTGATAATGGATTACCTCTTCCTGCTTATGACCAGTGTATGGTAGCCTCTCATGCCTTTAATGTTTTGGATGCTAGAAAAGCTATTTCACAAGCTCAAAGACAAAATTATATATTAAAAGTTCGTGAATTATCCATTGGATGTGCGAAATTGTATAAAGAGCAAGAAGCAGAACGAAATAATCGCGTAAACGCGTAGGTCGGGATGCCCCAATCCCGACACAAACATGGAATCAAATATGAAAATATCAGAAATATACCAAAAATTAAATCAAATAAGCCCCTTTGAACTCCAAGAAAAATGGGATAATTCAGGTCTACTTATAGGCGATATGAACCGAGAGTTTAAGCAAATTGCCATAGGGTTAGATGTAGATTATCATACTCTAAATCAAGCCAAAGAGAACACTCTATTTATAGTCCATCACCCTATAATATTTTCAGGATTAAAACAGTTGGATTTTTCTACCTATCCGAGTAATCTAATAGAGATAATGGTCAAAAAGAATCTATCATTAATTGCAATGCACACCAATTTTGATAAAACACATCTAAACAGTTTTGTTTTTGAGAAGGTTTTGGGATTTAAAAAAGAGTTTGAAGATGAGTTTATCTGTAGAACTACAGGTGAGTGGAGCAGAGATGAACTATTAAATCATCTAAAATCAAAGCTAAATTTAGAGACCTTAAGGGTTGTATCGCCAAAAAACAGAATCACCTCAATAGCACTAACTACAGGAGCAGGGGCTTCACTCATGGATGAGGTTGAGGCTGACTGTTTTTTGACAGGTGATATAAAATATCATGATGCGATGAAAGCTATGAGTCAAAATCTAATGATGGTGGATATTGGTCACTATGAGAGTGAAAAATTCTTTGTAGATGTGATGATGTATGAATTGAAAAATTTAGGTCATTTAGGTATAATTTCGCAATCACAAAACCCATTTGCAATAATTTATGATAAATAGGTACTACCAAAATATGCTTGAAACCCCAAAGGATAGAGATTGAACAAACATTTAAGTGAACTAATTGAGCTTTCTAAGATTGACAAAGCAATAGATGATTTTACACCACTAATCGTAGCCGCACAGAAAAAACTAGAGAGAAAAGTAACAAAGAGAGATGATATTGCCAAAAGATTAACAGAGTTAAATTTAGCAATAGAGGATGCTAACTCAAAAATTATCTCTTATGAGGAGCAGATTAAAGCCCTTGATGAGCAGTTGACTCGTGGTGTAGCCAAAGAGAAAGAGGTCAAGACAGAAAAAGAGATGAAAGCTCTACAGATGGAGAGTGAACTTGCAAAAGAGAAGCTAAGTCATGCCAACAGCGAGATAGAGAGACTAGACAAGATTCTTGAGGTCAAAAACCAAGAGATTGAGACGGTAACTGCTGAGTTTGAGTCTGCAAATGAGGAGGTCGCAAAGGTTTCTGCTACAGTGAGTGAGAAGCTAAACTCTATTGAGGCAGACAAGGGTAGACTCTTTGCTACTAGAGAGAGTCACACTATGACAATTGACCAAAAAATCCTCTCATTTTATGAAAAGATTCGTATTTGGGCTAGAAATACAGCTGTTGTTCCTGTCAAAAAACAGGCATGTTATGGTTGCTATATGAAACTAAATGACTCTGCATATGCAGCGATTATAAAATCCGAAGAGATTAACACCTGTCACCACTGTGGAAGAATCCTATATCTTGAACCTCAAACAGCAGAGGCGTAGGTAGGAACTCATTTGGATAAGATATTTTTTATCCTCTATACTATTATAGTTACTCTACTTTATGTTATAGCACTCCCTTTTATATTTTGGTTTTCAAAACGAAAACCAAAATACAAAATCTCACTTCCTGCACGATTTTTTCTAAAGGAGAATAAACCCCTAAAATCTAATGGTATATGGTTTCACTCTTGTAGTTTTGGAGAGGCTAGAGCAATATATCCAATAGTAGATAGGCTACCAACAGAGTTGCTACGGCTTACTACTACTACACAAACAGGTTATGAAGCTATCTTTCAAAAGAGCAAAGAGAGCCGTTATCTTTCTTTTGAGACTCTACTTTTTTCTTGGATTAGACCTCAAAAGATTCTAATAGTAATGGAGGCAGAGTTTTGGTATCTACTATTTGCTTTGGCAAAGAGGAGAGGAGCAAAAACACTACTCATAAACGCTAGGATGAGTGATAGGTCATTTCCTAAATATCAGAGAATCTCTTGGTTATACAGGATGATTTTTCTACATATTGACGAGGTATATGCACAGAGCAAGATAGACAAAGAGAGACTAGAGCTACTTGGTGCTAAAAATATCAAAGTTATAGGAAATATCAAACTATCAAATATACCAAAAGTTACCAAGCAACTATCCAAACCGAGAGCTATGTTAATTTGTGCAGGAAGTACTCATAAAGGTGAGGAGGAGTTAATACTAGATGCTTTTGCCAAACTAAAAGAGACAGAGCCACAAGCTAGATTAGTAGTAGTTCCTAGACACCCTGAACGGTTTATTGAGGTCTCCTCTATAGTTGCAGAGTTTGCTAAAGAGTATCACTATAGTTGGCATAACTACTCTAATAATGAGGCATTTAACTCCGATATAGTAGTAGCAGATGTACTTGGAGAGTTAGTAAATATCTATGCTATATCAGATATTGTAATACTAGGTGGTGCTTTTTCCCCTATCGGTGGGCATAATGCCGCAGAGGCAGCACAGTTTGGTTGCAAGATAATATCTGGAATTCACTATTTTAACCAACGAGACATCTTCTCTATGATAGAGGGGATAGCTATAGTCACAGAGTCAAATCTAGCTAGAAGATTACAGCAACATGGGCAACTAATCCCAACAAAAATAATACAAAGAACAGATATAGAACCAATACTAAAATCTATAAATAGTGTTCTGTAGGAGATACAACATGGAAAAAGCATATAAACTTCTTGCGATACAAGAGGATATTTCAAACAAAAAAGCAAAAGAGTTAATAGACCGAGGATTAGTTTATATAACAGATAAAAAGGTCAAAATCGCTAGAGCAGAGATGCCTAATAATACTAGATTTAGAGTTGAAAAGATAGATAGTGTCAAGATTATCTATCAGGATGAGAATATAGTAGCCATAAACAAACCAGCACTACTAGACTCTTATGAGCTACAGGATGCTATAGAAGAGGATGAGACTGTTCTAATTCACCGTCTCGACCGTGACACCTCAGGAGTTCTGATTTTGGCAAGAAACAAAGATTTCTTAGCAGATGCTATAGAGGCGTTTAGACAAAGAAAAGTAAAAAAAAGATATGTAGCATGGGTAGAGGGAGTATTTTATGAAGAGACCAAGATAGATGCCCCTATTGCTACCCATAAACAGGCTGGAAAAGCCTTTTCAGAGATAAATGAGACACGAGGTAAACCTGCTATTACAGTTGTAAGACCCATAGAGATACAGGGTAAAAAATCAAAAGTAGAGATAGAGATTATGACAGGTAGAACTCACCAAATTCGTGTACATCTATCAAGTATTGGTCACCCTATCGTAGGTGATGAGAGATATGGTTCAGTAACTCGCTCCAAGAGGATTTTATTACACGCCAAAGCACTATCTCTGCTTGGTTATGCCTTTGAAGCAAAAGAGCCTAGAGATATACAAAAATATAAGTAAAATAGAGATAGCTAGAGAAAAGAGTCTACTAAAACTCCTCTAGCCTACTATTCTCTAATCTATATCTCTTGTCACATAGTTTAGCCATACTCTCATCATGTGTTACGAGTACCATTGAGGCGTTGTTCTCTTTGATATAGTTTAACAATACCTGCATTACTAGGTTCCCTGTCTCTTTATCAAGATTCCCTGTAGGCTCATCGGCAAATATAATTTTTGGCTTTTTACTAAGAACTCTAGCAATAGAGACTCTCTGCTGTTGTCCACCTGATAGCTCACCTATTTTCTGCTCCATTAAATCTTTTATCTCTAGTTTTTCTAGTAGAGTATCATCAATAGTCTGATTTGAGAGAATAGTAGCAATCTCTAGGTTCTCAATAGCTTTCATCCCCTTAAATAGATAGTGAGCTTGAAATACAATTCCTAAATCATCTCTGCGAATAGTCTCTATCTCCTTATCTCTTAGTCCATATAGATTGTGACCTAGTAGATGAACCTCTCCTCTATTTGGTACTATAAAGCTAGAAAATATATGAAGTAGAGTCGATTTACCACATCCACTTCGTCCGAGTATCGCAATACTCTCTCGTGGGTGTAGTTCAAAATTTATATCTGAAAAGAGTTGATAATCAAATGCGTGAGCTATATTTGTGGCTTTTAATAGAGGAATGGACATTTTTATCCTTTGTATGATAATAAATCGTAGGGTTGGCTTTAGCCAACCTCACAATCAAATGAAGTAAAAATTACGCCATCTGTTTAGCAACTTCTGCCGCAAAATCCTCTTCAACTACTTCTATACCTTCTCCAACCTCTAGTCTAATGAAATCTGTAATAACAGCTTTTCCACCAGAGATTTTAGTAATATGCTCACCAACGGTCACAGAGTCATCCATCACATATTTTTGGTCAAGAAGTGCCAACTCTTGGTCTAGTAGAGTATTATCAGAGATAAATCTAGCCAATTTACCTGGTAAAATTCTATCCCAAATCTTTTCAGGTTTACCCTCTGCTTTTAGCTCTGCTCTAATTGTCTCTTTTGCTTGTTCTAGTATCTCATCTGTTAGTTGTACTCTACTCACATAAGAAGGAACATTTTTTAGAGTTTTTCCAAGTCTAGCCAACTCTTCATTCTCTTTTTTGACAACCTCGATTCTACCTTTTGTCTCTGATTCAACAAAATCTGCATCAAAATCTCTATAAGATAGAGTTTTCGGACTCATAGCTGCTGCGTGCATAGCTATATTTTTAAGCTCTGCTTTTACTTTTTTAACAATAGAAGAGTTCTCACACTTTGCAGCAAGAAGAACAGCAACTCTGTTATTTGCATGTAAATAACCATTGATAGCTATATTTTCATCATCAGATGCAATCATTCCAGCTCTTCTGACTACTAGATTTTCACCAATAGTAGCAATTTTGAGAGACAGATACTCTGCAAATGGTTGACCATCAATTGTAGATGAGTTGATAGCATCAGCATCAGCTAAACTATTATCAAATGCGTGTTTGGTAATCTCTGCTACAACACCCTTGAATACATCATTTTGAGCTACGAAGTCTGTTTGAGAGTTGATCTCAACAACAACAGCTTTGTTATCAGAGACCTCAATAGATACAACACCCTCAGCTGCTACTTTTGATGATTTTTTAGCAGCTGCTCCTAGACCCTTCTCTTTTAGCCACTCTACAGCTTTGTCAAAATCACCATCTGACTCTTTTAGTGCATTTTTACAATCCATCATCCCTGCACTAGTAGTCTCTCTTAGTTTTTTAATATCTTTTGGTCCAAATTTTTTTGCCATCTCTTACGCTCCTGCTAATTCTTTTGCTTCTGCGATAGCTTCAGCTTTTATTTTTGATGCTTTTGCTGTCTCTTCATCCATTTTTGCAATTTGAGCAAATGTTGTAATTCCCGCTGCATAGAGATTTTCTTGACTAACTGCACCTATACCAGTAAGTTTTGTAAGCTCATCTTTTTGTGCTTCACCCTCTGCTACAGCCTCTGCAACAATCTCTTTTTTCTCCTCTTCTGTAGCTTCAGGAGTCATCATAGCCTCTGCAAATTCTGCATCTGCTGATGGAGCATCTGTCGCCTCTGCACCCTCTTTTTCTGCTAGTTCTGCTTTTCCTTCGATAATCGCCTCTGCCATCTCTTTACAGAAAAGATTGATAGAACGGATAGCATCATCATTCCCTGGGATTGGATAGTCTACTACATCTGGGTCACAGTTTGTGTCCAATGGAGCGATAACCTTCATACCCATTCTTCTAGCCTCTTTTACTGCGATATGCTCTTTTACAGCATCAATAACAAACATCATATCAGGAAGCTTTTTCATATGTCTGAAACCTTCAAGATAAGAGGATAGTTTCTCTTTTTTTCTTGAGAGCATTAGAGCCTCTTTTTTAGTTAAAAGGTCAAGCTGTCCACTCTCCTCCATCTGCTCAATGATTTCAAGTTTTCTAATAGATTTTTTCATTGTTGGGTAGTTTGTAAGCATTCCACCTAACCATCTAGTAGATACATATGGCATTCCACATCTCTGAGCATGTTCTTTGATACCTGAACGAGCCTGTTTTTTAGTTCCTACAAAGATAACTGTCTGTCCTTGAGATGCTGCCTCTTTTACTACACCATAAGTATATTTGAAGTATCTAAGAGTCTTCTGTAAGTCAATAATATAGATGTTTTTTCTCTCACCAAAAATAAACTTTTTCATTTTTGGATTCCATCTTCTTGTTTGGTGACCAAAGTGTACACCACACTCTAGTAAATCTTTCATTGTTACCATATTTTGCTCCTTGCAAAAGTCCAAAAATAGATAATTTTATTATATATTTCAAGACAAAAATAATATTTTTAGAGACCGTAGTCTATAGGTTTGTTTCACTGTAGCCCTTAACATATCAAAATGCAACCATTCAAGGATTAACTACGAGAGAATTTGTCTGTAGAGTTTACAAACGCGAAAGTATATCTGAAAAGAGATTAATATGTTATAAAACCTTTGACTATAATCAAAAAAATAGATTTTATAAAAAAAAAAGTCACACACTGCTATAATTCCAAAAAAAATCATAAGGTCTTAAAATGTCCACATATATATTTGGTCACACTACACCAGACTCTGACTCTATTGTTGGAGCTATTGCACTATCTTACCTCAAAAACCAACTAGGCGAAGATACAACCCCATCAAGACAAGGAGAGATTAATCCTGAGACACAATTTATTTTAAATAGATTTGGGTTTGATGAGCCTATACTTAAAACTGAATATAGAGGAGAGAGCGTATATCTTGTTGATTTCATGGAGAGTTCACAAGCACCAGCAGATATAGCAGAAGCTACTATATTAGGGATTGTTGACCACCATAAATTAGGAGATATTACTACTGCGACTCCTCTTGAGATGTGGGTTCGCCCTGTTGGTTGTTCCAATACTATTATTAAGCAGATGTTTGATTATTATAATATAGAGATTCCTCAAAGTTTAGCAGGAATGATGATGTGTGCTATTCTAAGTGATACAGTAATATTCAAATCCCCAACATGTACAAAAGAGGATACAAAAGCTTGTAAAGAGTTAGCGAGTATAGCAGGAGTAGAAAACCCAAAAGAGCTAGGAATGGAGATGTTTATAGTCAAATCAGATGTATTAACTGATACAAAAAGAGATTTGGTACTAAGAGACTTCAAAGATTTCAATATGGGTGGAGTCAAAATCGGAGTAGGTCAACTTGAAGTGGTTGATTTATCTGTATTTGATGAGATGAAAGATGAGCTATTTGAAGCTATGACTCAACTCAAAGTTGAGGGAGAGAGAGATACTATACTATTGATGCTAACCGATATTATGCAAGAGGGTACACAACTACTAGTTATTAGTGATAACCCTAGTCTAGTAGAGAGAGCATTTGATGTTACTCTAACAGATAATCAAGTTTGGTTACCAAAAGTTATGAGCCGAAAAAAACAGATTATTCCATTTTTAGAGAGCCAATTCTAATATCTACAAGGGTAATCATCTATGGTTACCCTCTGTTTATTAATATTATTATGATATTATACAAAAAAAAAAGTAGTTTGCATGAAAGATCACTATTTCTTATCACAACCACATCAACCATTTTTTGTTTTAGGCTTCGTCAATGCTATAATATCTATGTTGATATTTATGTTTATCTTCAAAGGCATAATCAAACCTGAAATAGCAGGAAGTACATATCACGCCTATTCATTGATATATCTGATGTTTACCCCTGCTTTTATCGCATTTTTACTCACTACATTTCCTAAATTTTCGGGAACTATGGCTATTCCACAGGAGCATTTTATTGGAGTAGTTATACCATTTGTAATTGGAAGTGTTCTTATACTAATAGGATTATTTTTATCTAGTATAGTTGTGGGAATTGGAATGTTTATGATTTTTTTTGGACAGTTATCATTTGGGAAGATATTGCTAAATGTATATCAAATCTCACCAATGTTAGACGAAGATAAAACAGACCAATATTGGATTTTAGTAGCTATAGCTTTGGGGCTTGTCTCTCATCTATTTTTTATACTATCCGTATGGTTACCAAGTCTACATACCATCTCCGTACAGATGTCAATATATCTATATCTTTTTCTGCTAACTTTTACCGTAGCTCAACGAATGGTTCCATTTTTTTCAGGAAATACTACTTTTCAAAAACATATGGATAGATTCAAAGTAATTGTAGGGCTACTATCACTAAGAGTTCTTTTAGAGTTGCTTATACCATATTCATCTTTTTTGACAGATTTTATTTTGAGTTATCTAATGACAAAAGAGATTATGCGTTGGAAACTACCATTTCCACACCCTAACCCTATGATTTGGATTTTAAATCTAGCTCTATTTTGGATTCCTATTGCTTTTTTTATATCAGGATTATCCAATCTACTAACATTAATAGATAAAACGAACTTCTTGTTTCTTGATTTTCATACTCTTATTTTAGGCTTTATTTTTACTATTTTAATAGGGTTTGGGACTCGTGTAACACTCGGTCATTCAGGACAAGAGATAAAAGCTGACAAGTGGACTGTACTGCTATTTTATTGGACTCAAGTGGTTATTATCACTCGTATTTTAACCTCTCTTGCTGTCTCTAGTGGTTGGGATTTTTTTGTATTTTTTGATATATCTGTAACTGTATGGTTGGTTATGTTTGGTCTGTGGGCTAGACGATTTTTTGGTATTTTAATTTTTGGCAAAAAAATAGATGATAATGCAGTTTAATAAAAAATAGAGTGGTACACCCAACATGTACCACATTGTAACACTTGAAGCCCCAAATATAGGTATATAGCTAATCCATTAAAAAAATATGACTACTAAAATGACTACCTTTTGATTTTCTAAGAGTTATTTTTGATAAAATTTAAAGATTTTTGTAAGAGTTTGTAGAGTGCTATTATAGCATAAAGCAGAAAAAAGACCAAATGAGTTTAAAATAAAAAAGGTACTCCGTGAGCTATCTCACTTATACGGTTCATAGAATCCCTTTTTTTAGCTAGATACACCCTAAAAAACCATGTTACGGTGTTACGGTTGTAAAGTGGGGCTTTTTGTGAGTAAAGCCCTATATTTCTTTATTTAAGGGTGGTTTGTTACTGTTTTTAGGCTTAACATAGTGTCAAATTTATGTAACATTTATTTGACACTATATCTTTTTTCTAATTTCAATTATCTTTCATTACATTAGTTAACTTCAAAGATATAGTTTTCAACTCTTTTACTATCTGTTCATTCAATAGCTCCATACCATCTATTAAACTAAATCTCTCTCTTTTATCATTGGTTATCTCTTCTAATAGTTCATTGGTGTATGCCTTATTAGTTTTCAATAGGTATTCTATTTTTAAAATTAAACACTCATACTCTTCTATAATATCATATAACATTGCAATCTTTTCCTTTAATATTCTTACTTACTTATTTAAAAAAAGTAGGTTTCTAAAATTTAGGAGGTCGCCCAAATTTCGGTTACCTCCTAAATTTTGAAAACCTACTTTTTTTAGTTGCTACTTATTACCCTTTTAGATGAGGTCTAACACTTCAAACAAATATTATAACTCTCATCACTAATCCTATCTAAGAGAGTTTCTATATTTGGATTATCACGCCCTCCCCTCTTAAGAGTAGATACCCTCTTTTGAATTCTCTTTAACTCTAATATAATCTCTCTAGTCTCTTTCAACTCATCACCAAACACTTTTTTAATTTTGGTTTTAGTGCTTTTGTTTTTTTTGCTCTTTTTTATCTCATTATCTTTTTTGATTTTCCACCATGCCATAATATCACTCCTCTATTTTGATTTAATCATATTTTCAATTGTGCATAGACTTCTGAAACCACCTCTAAACTCTATGTAACCCAAATCAGCCAACATATCATAAGTGTTTTCTACATCTCTATGACTGATTACGCCATCTTCTGAAAACTCTTTTTTAACATGTCTCTTTGATACAAGTCTATCACCTACTCTTACTCTACCCTG
>Ga0256845_1001144_pt1 | contig 22144 bp, 16 predicted proteins | sample RiftiametaG_FD_189101 | JGI IMG/M metagenome (GOLD analysis project Ga0256845, IMG submission 189101) | Tube worm associated microbial communities from hydrothermal vent at the East Pacific Rise, Pacific Ocean - Riftia | ecosystem: Host-associated > Annelida > Integument > Unclassified ... | reverse complement strand
AGGATTTGGAGGGACCTTGAACCTTATATTGAGTCTTGGTTTCATGGTTGTGAGCATTGTACCCACAGGCTTGATACTGCACCTGGGGATTATTGCAAAAATAACCCATCAGGCAGAAAACACTCTTCTTGTAATTACAGGCATATGGCTTTTCATAATTGTTTTGAGTTGTAGTATTCTGCCTTTATTTGTTGGTATAAAATCATTAAATAAAAACAGAGGAATATGAATCTGTTATATTACGAAAAAAGGTGACTAAATATTGTCATCAGTGAACCATCAATGAGACGAAGAAGTTTCGTCGCATTGGAAAACCAATTTGTTGCATACCCTGTTCTTTACACTTTAAATTTATTCATCATTTCAGTAAGGTTTTGTGACAGCCCTGCAAGTTTTTCAGCATCTTCTTTAATATTGGAGCTTGATTGTGCTATCTCCTTGGAGGATTGATCAACTTCAGCTATTTCATTTGTTACTTCCTGGGAGGCAGTTGATCCTTCTGAAACATTATTATTAACTTCTTCAATACCAGACGATACCTGGGCAACGTTCTCATTGATCTCTTTTGTGGTGGCAGACTGCTCTTCAACTGCTGTTGCAATGGTGGCAACTATTTTATTTATTTCAGCCACAACTTTGGAGATGCTGGCAATCTCAGTTATTGTATCATCCGTTGAATTTTGAATTCCTGAAACACGCTCTTTAATCTCATTTGAAGATTCGGCAGTCTGGTTTGCAAGATCTTTAATCTCATTTGCTACAACTGCAAAGCCTTTTCCTGCCTCTCCTGCCCTGGCAGCCTCAATGGTAGCATTAAGAGCAAGCAGATTAACCTGCTCTGATATGTCTGTTATTGATTCCACAACCTGCCCAATCTCCTTTGCAGCTTTACCAAGTTCACCAATTTGAGTTGAAGCATTATCAGTTTTGATCACAGCATCATCAGTTATTGCCCGTGCTTTTTCAGCATTTTGTGCAATTTCATTAATGGTTGAGGACATCTCTTCGGACGCTGAAGCCACCATATTCACATTTGCAGTTGCCTGTTCCATGGCAGATGCCACAGAGTTTAAATTGGCAGTCATCTCCTCTGATGCTGCTGCAACTGTATTTGCTTTAGATGAAGTGGTCTCAGCAGAACTACTAAGTTGTTTGGATACTTTTGACAAATTCAGTGATGAGTCATTGAGTTTTTTAGAGTCCTGCTTAACAATTGAGATCATCTCCTGTGTATTTTCAATGAATTTATTGAACCACTCTGCAAGTTCCTGGATCTCATCTCCTGATTTGTATTCAATTCTCTTTGTAAGATCGCCTTCACCTTCTGCAATGTTTTTGAGCATTGCGATTATATTTTTTATGGGACTTACAACACCTTTGACAATGACAAAATAAGAAACAATTATTGCCCCTAGCATAACCAGTAGAACAATGGCAACTATTTTGATTATTTCTTTAGTTATCTCTTTTTTGATTTCTTTTTCTCTTTTTTTAAGGGCAAGTTCGATATCGTCAATATAAATACCAGTTCCGATATCCCAGTCCCGATTTTCAAATCGTTTGCAAAAAGAGAGTTTTTTGACCGGTTTATCTGAACCTGGTTTTGGCCACATATAATCTACAAATCCACCTTGCTTATTTTCGGCAGCAGCTTTATTTAATTCTCTAAATAGATATTTTCCATCAGGATCAGTAACATTGAACATGTTCTTTCCTTGAATTTCAGGCTTTACAGGGTGCAGTATATTAACTCCTTTTGAATTCTGGATAAAAAAGTAACCTTTTGCTTCTTCGCCATAGCGTATGCTGCCAATGGCATTGAGAGCATTTTGTTTATCGATGGAGCGGTCATAATTGTTTTTTGCTATGCTATATGCTACGTTGACCATATTTTTTAGAAATTCTTTTTTTCCCTGCATAATACTTGTACGATATTCATTGATGGCAATTTTCCCTTGTTTTTGAAGAGATGAGATTGAAAAAAAGAGAGACACTCCGCCAACGATAAAAAGGGCAGCGATTAAAAGAAAATTTACCTTTGCACCAATTCTAAGTTTCATGGTTTCCTCCGATTGACTTATGATTCAATACTTAAACTAAATATTTTTACGAATTTTGTTGAATTATGATTAATTATAATATCGTGGATTGTAACTAAAAGCAAATACTTTAATTTTTTAGTATCTATTTTTATTATAGAAAAAGGAAGGTTTAATGGAGGGTCTTCCATGCTTGGCAGGGATAATAGAATCAGTTTTGGGAAAAAAGCCAGGTATGTTGTCCTGGCCTTTTTCCCAGGAAAGATTTATTTACTTTTATTCACCTTCAAATTTGGTAATTGAGAACACTTTGCAATTTTTTATCTTATCTCTGCCTTTAAGATCTGGTAATTCTACAATAAAGGCACACTCTATAATTTGGGCGCCCAATTTTTCAACTAAACTTACCGTAGCACCAACAGTTCCACCAGTTGCAATCAAATCATCTGCAATAATTACTTTATCACCTTTATCAAGGGCATCTTCATGGATCTCAAGTGTATCTTCACCATATTCAAGACTATAGGTTTCCTCGATGGTCTTATAAGGTAATTTACCTTTTTTACGTACCGGAACAAAACCAATTCCAAGTTTATAGGCAAGTACAGCACCAAAAACAAATCCTCTTGCATCAATACCTACAACTTTATCAATATTTTGATCTTTATATCTCTCATATAAAATATCGCATGATTCTCTGAACGCATCCGGGTCTTGCATTAATGTAGTCAGATCTCTAAATATAACACCTTTAATTGGCCAGTCTGTAATACTTCTGATAGTTGCTTTTAAATCCATTTTCACCTCAATTCACTATGTTTTTTATTTTAAAAGGCTGAGTTAATCAGCCAATTTGGCTATTGTTTTTATAATCAAACTTTTAACATTACTTGCATTTTGATTAAATACTTTTAATATTTCATCCCACGTAACAGGTTCTTCATCTTCTTTCCAGCAATCATAATCAGTTGACATGGCAACAGCAGCATATGGAATTGCTGCTTCACATGCAAGCATAGCTTCCGGAGCTGTGGACATGTTTATAACATCTGCTCCCCATAACCTGAACATCTTTGATTCTGCTATGGTTGAAAACCGTGGTCCTTCAATTGTAACTACACATCCGGTTTTGTGAACCTTCAAGTTCTCGCTAACAGCAACATCATAGAGATGCTTTCTCAGATCGCTGTCAAACGGTTTAGCCATACCTGTATGACCTGGTCCTTGTTCAAATGAAGAGTAAAAAGTGTTTTTTCTAAATCTTGTGAAATCTAAAAATTGATCGAGAACAACAAGGTCACCACGATCAATTTCTTGCCTTAAACTTCCACAAGCGGTTGTTGCAAGTATATGAGTAACACCGGCATCCTTTAAAGCAGTAATGTTAGCCTGATTATTAACCTGAGTAGGGCTGAATTGATGTTTTCTGCCATGCCTTGCTATAATAACAGTGTCGACATTATTAATTTTTCCGATTGCTAATGGAGAAGATGGTTTTCCATATTTAGTATCGCAATCAATCTCTTCAGAGTTTCTTAATATATCTGGATCGTCAAGTCCAGACCCTCCAATAATTCCAACTTTTATCATTGTTTTCTTTTTACTCCTCTGATAATTATCATTAATTAAGAATAAATTTTATAAATACTTAACATAAAATGCCTAACATAATTGGATTTTCTAATCAAGATTAAGCTTAAAACAAAAGGAATAAACTATGAATGTTGATGGAAAAAATATAAGACCTATCTGGTTTAATGAAGAAAAAGAGATGGTTCAGGTAATTGATCAAAGACAATTGCCCCATGAATTTGTCATTGAAGATTTAACAGACCTTAAAAAAACCAGTTATGCCATCCAGGATATGTTTGTACGAGGGGCACCTTTAATTGGAGCAACCGGAGCATGGGGTGTATATGTTATTATAAAAAATCTTCAAGAGAAATCAGAAAATAACGAAATACTTATCAATGATTGTGAGAAACTGAAAAATTCAAGGCCGACTGCTGTGAATCTTACGTGGGCCGTAGAAAAAGTTCTGGAAATAATACTTAAAAAAGAGACCTTTACTGAACGCTTAGAAACTGCAAAACAAGAAGCAGTTATAATAACTGAATTTGAAGCAGATAATTGCAGTAAGATTGGAGATTTCGGTGTAAAGCTTATTGATGAAATCAGTAAAAAGAAAAATGGAGAAACTGTTAATATACTGACTCATTGTAATGCAGGCTGGCTTGCCTGTGTAGAATGGGGGACTGCAACTGCACCTATGTATAAAGCCTTTGACAAAGGGGTTGATATACATGTATGGGTTGATGAGACAAGACCCTTAAACCAGGGGGCAAGGTTAACTGCCTGGGAACTGTCTAAACATGGTATTAAAAACAGTGTTATCACGGATAATGCAGGTGGGCATCTCATGCAGCACGGTTTAGTTGATATTGTGATTGTAGGCACCGATAGAACAACATATACAGGAGACGTGGCTAATAAAATTGGAACATATCTTAAAGCTCTTGCTGCAAAAGATAATAATATTCCTTTCTATGTTGCTCTACCCTCCAGCACCTTTGACTGGGAAAAAAGAGATGGTATCAAGGAAATCCCGATTGAATTAAGGGATCCTGATGAAATAAAGTATGTCGCAGGGAAACATGATGGTAAAATAAAAAAAGTATTAATTACACCAGAAGATAGTAATGCTGGAAATTATGCATTTGATGTTACACCTGCACGACTTGTTACAGGTTTTATAACTGAACGCGGAATTTGTGATGCAAATGAAGATGCTGTGTTAAAGTTGTTTCCTGAACATAAATATTAAAGCAAATGATCAAAATAAGGAGAGAGAGTATGAGTGATAAGGATCTATTTGAAGAGAGGTATAAGTCCCATGACATACCCTGGGACAATGATGTTGCTGATTTCAACCTTGTAAGCCTTTTTCAAAAAAAGCAAATAACTGCCAGAAAAATTCTTGAGGTAGGATGTGGTACAGGGCAGAATAGCAGATGGCTTGCCCAAAATGGATTTAAAGTGACTGCCACAGACTTTTCCAGCACTGCCATCAAGATGGCTAAAGAGAAGGCAGAACAAGAGGGTGTTAATATAACTTATTTGGAAAATGATTTTTTAAAGGAGAGAGTGAAGGGACATCCGTTTGATTTTATTTTTGACCGGGGCTGTTTCCATTCCTTTGATGATAAAGATCAAAGAAGGCTGTTTGCTGAAAATGCAGCCTTTCATTTATCTCACAAAGGTAAATGGTTTTCCCTCATGGGAAATTGTGATGAAAAACGTGAAGGCAAGGGTCCGCCTCAGCGAAGTGTTACAGAGATAGCAAGTGCAGTAGAACCTTTTTTTGAAATTCAATTTATTGCATCGGGCTTTTTCCACTCAACACAAGAAACTCCTGCAAAGGCATGGATATGTTTAATGCAAAAAAGATAATACTTGACAACCATGCTATAAATTTTTAAATTTCAATTTATGATAACTCAACTTGAAAAAAAAGTAATAGCAGCACTTCAGGGAGATATTCCTGTGATAGAACGACCATACCTTAAACTTGCCCAGGATATTGGAATTACAGAAGATAAGTTTTTAAAAGTAATGAATAATCTTAATGATAGAGGTTTGATTAGAAGATTTGGTGCTACTTTGAAACATCAAAATTCAGGATATAATGCCAATGCCATGGTTGCCTGGATAGTTGATGAAGAAAAAGCAGTTGAAACAGGAACAATCATGGCATCTTTTACTGAAGTTTCCCATTGCTATAGAAGAAACCCTGTGCCTGGATGGGATTATAATCTTTATACAATGGTGCATGCAGCAGATAAGCAGGAGTGTCATGCAATAGTTGAAAAGATTTCCAAAGCTGTGAATATTGATAATTATTCCATTTTGTTCAGTAAAAAAGAGCTTAAAAAAACATCCATGAAATACTTTGTTTAAGTGAGCTTGAAACCACCACATATTTTATGTGTCAACCCCTACATACATGATTTTGCTGCCTTTGATTTCTGGGCAAAACCTTTAGGGCTTATGCAGATTGCAGCAGTCTTAAGAAAATATGGGCTAAACGTGGATTTCCTTGACTGCCTTGACAGATTTCACCCAAAAGAGACTAAGCCACAAAAAACTCTCTTTGATGGCAGGGGTGCCTATCGCAAAACAGAAATTGCACTGCCCAAAGGTGTTGAAGATATCCCCCAGCGATATTCAAGATATGGAATTGAACCAGATTTGTTCAGGCATGATCTTAAGAAACTTAAAAGCCTGAGAAAAGTTGATCTTATCCTTGTTACATCCCTCATGACATACTGGGCACCAGGTGTAAAAGAGACAATCAGCATAATAAAAGAGGTGTTTGGTTCTGTGCCTTTAGTACTTGGCGGCATCTATGCAACTCTCTGTACTGAACATGCAGAAAAAGAGTCAGGAGCAGATATTGTTGTAACTGGTTCTGCCTTTGGAGCTTTGAATACAATCATTAAAAAATACACCGGGTTTGACATGGGATTTGAGTATAAGAAAAATGACCTTGATGATCTTCCATATCCTGCCCTTGATATGCAGCATAAAATAGCATATGCACCTATTTTAACATCCATTGGCTGCCCTTTCTCCTGTGATTATTGTGCTTCATCTTATCTTGTACCAAAATTTAAAAGGCGCTCTTCTGAATCTGTTTTCCATGAGATTAACCACTGGTACTATAAATATAAAGTTAAAAATTTTGCTTTTTATGATGATGCCCTGCTTATTAATGGTGAAACCCATGCTTATAAATTATTTGAAAAAATAATAGAGTCAGATATGAAACTGAAATTCCACACTCCCAATGCCCTGCATATAAAAGAGATTACAGCAAAAGCTGCTGGGTTGATGTTTAAAGCAGGTTTTAAAACCATAAGGCTTGGTCTTGAAACAACAGATTTTAAAGGGAGACGATTTGACAAAAAAGTAAAAGAGGATGAATTTTATAAGGCTGTTGCAAACCTTAAAGCTGCAGGGTTTAAAGCTTCCCAGATAGGGGCATATTTATTATGTGGACTTCCGGACCAGGACTTTGGCAATGTGGAAAAATCATTTATTAAAGTGAAAAAATGTGGAATACAACCAACCCTTGCATATTATACACCCATCCCCCACACAAAGATGTGGGAAAAAGCAAAACAGTTTTCAAAGTATAACCTTGAAGAAAACCCGATATTCACTAACAATACTCTTTTTCCCTGTACCTTTGATAAAAATCCAATAAAACAAATTTCCAGAATAAAAAATTTGCAATAGAATATGGCAGTTGCGGTTCTGTTGTCAGAAGTGATTGCTTTTAGAGGTTAAGAACTCCCATACCAGTAAAATTACAATTTCAGTTAGAAAATATTTCAGTTAATTTATTCAAGCCAGCCATTTATCTAACATATCAGAAAGTCCCTGGGGTTTAATCGGTTTAGGAAGATAATCATTCATACCTGCTGCCAGGCATTTTTCCTGGTCACCTTTCATTACATTGGCAGTCATTGCAATGATTGTAATCCCATGGTCAAGCACATTTGATTTTATATCTCTGATAATATTGACAGCCTCATACCCATCCATCTCAGGCATCTGGCAATCCATCAGTACAATATCATAATGGGTTTGTTCCAATGCCTTGACTGCTTTTTTACCATTGTCAGCTATATCAGCACTGTAACCTAATTTTTTCAATATATGCAAGGCAACTTTCTGGTTAATCTTGTTGTCTTCTGCCAGGAGTATGCGTATTTTATGCCTTTGATCATCTGCAAGGGAGTGTTTTGTGATAATTTCATCGGGTTTTTTTTTGTCTATTTTTTTTTGAACATTTGAAACCTTTGCCAGGCAGTCAAAAAGTTGTGATTGTCTGACAGGCTTTATCAGGTAGGCTGCAAACCCTATCTCTAATAATTGCTTTGCATCGCCACGTTGACCCATTGATGACATCAAAATCAGGATGGTTTTTTTAAGTTCAGGATTCTGTTTAATATTCTCACCCAGAGTCTTTCCATCCATTTCAGGCATCTGCATGTCAAGAATTGCTATTTCAAACGGGTCATTATCACTTACACCCTGTTTAAGTTCCTCCAGTGCCTCTTGCCCGCCGGAGGCTTCTTTGTAACGGCAGTTCCAGATTTTCAGCTGCTCTCTTAAAATATATCGGTTTGTTGCATTGTCATCAACTATCAGAATACGCTTATTACTGATATTTTCAGGGATAATTATATTTTTTGCTCTATCTTCAGGTTGTTTTTTAAAAATTGCAGTGAACCAGAATGTTGACCCCTTGCCTTCTTCACTTTCAACACCTATTTTTCCGCCCATTTTTTGGGAAAGTTGTTTTGAAATGGTTAATCCAAGACCAGTGCCACCATATTTGCGTGTAGTAGAATTGTCCACCTGGGAAAAGGATTGAAAGAGTCTGTCCATACGATTCTCGGGTATACCAATGCCCGTGTCAATAATGCTGAAACGCAATGTTACATGTGTTGCATCTTCATGGTCAAGTGTAGTATGAATACTCACTTCACCTGTTTTAGTAAATTTTATTGAGTTGCCTGAAAGATTGATTAATATCTGTCTCAGTCTGCCTGGATCTCCGCACAAGAGTGATGGAACATTATGGTGAAACATATTGATAAATTCCAGGTTTTTTTCACCTGCTTTTATAGCAATTAATTCAGACACATCATCCAGAGTAACTCTCAGGTCAAAATCGATATTTTCCAGTTCAAGCTTCCCAGCTTCAATCTTAGAATAGTCAAGAATATCATTGATGATATCCAGCAGAGCATCACCACTGGTCCGAATAGTTTCTGTGAATTCAAGTTGTTCCGAGGATAAGTTTGTCCCTAAAAGCAGGCTTGTCATACCGATAATTCCATTCATGGGTGTACGGATTTCGTGGCTCATGTTTGCAAGGAATTCGCTTTTGGCAATATTTGCAACTTCAGCCTTTTGGGCAAGTATATTAGCTCTTTCAATGGCTATTTCAAGATCTTGATTCATTTGACCCAGGTCATTGCGAGCCTGTTTTTCCCTTGATATATCCTGTAAGTTAACCACGATGCCACTGGGTTTTCCAAGTGTATCCAATAGTAATGCAGCACCGACTCTGATCGCGATCAATTTGTTGTTTTTAGTTTTTCGTATGGTTTCAAATCCTGATAAATTTTCTCCCTTAAACACTTTTGCAATGACCTGTTGTGTTGCCAAAACTTCTTCATCTGGTACAAAGTCAATTTTTTTACCCATAAGTTCATCTGAACTCCAGCCAAATACACGGGTAAAAGCAGGGTTCAGATATGTTACTTGTCCTTGCTTATCATATACCACCACTGGATCCACAATGGCTTCCATGACAGTTCGAAATCTTTCTTTACTCTCCTTAAGTTCGTTTTCTGCCTTTTTAAGAACACTGATATCCATGAAAGCTTCGATTATCACCTCTTGACCATCAAGTTTCAAGGGGAGTACTGTTTTGTAAACCGAAATTTTTTCACCATCTTTACAAAGAATCATTTTTTCTGACTGATTGATGGTCTGGGCTAAATCAGTGATTGGGCATTGAGCTGTATTAATGGAGCAGATGCTTTCATGGCAGAGACGTCCAATGATCTCTTCTTTGGAATCATAGCGTGTTATGGCAAGTGCTGCCCTGTTAACCCGCTGTATAATTTTATCTTTTCCGATAATCATTATACCAATTGGAATATTGTCAATGATTTTTTCAATGTTTCTAAGGGATTGTTTTAGCTTTTCCTCGATTTTAAGCTTACTGGTAATATCCTTGTCCACACCCCTATAGCCTGTAAACACGCCCTCACTGTCAAAGATAGGTACACCATTGGTCAAAAGGCAGATTCGGTGACCATCTTTTCTCAGGTTCCAGTTTTTCAAATCAACTATGGGCTGTTTATTCTTTATGATGTTTTTAAAATAACCTCCTATTTTTACAACTTCATCCTTTGGCATAAAATCAAAAGGAGTTTTACCAAGCAATTCGTTATTTGTATATCCAAGAACTTTTTTTGAATTACCTGCTGAAAAGACATATTTACCCTCTACATCCACTTCCCATATCCAGTCAGCCATGCTTAAAGAGATGTCTCTAAAGCGTTTCTCGTTCAATTTAATAATTCTTTCTGCCTTTTTTAGCGCAGCCTCGGATTTTTTATAATCTGTGATGTCGTTTCCTGAACTTAAATATTTTTTAATATCGCCATTACAGTCTTTCAATATGGTGTTATGCCATGCAATAATTCGTTCAGTTCCATCTTTTTTCAAAACTGAATTTTCATATTGTTTAACCAAATCAGCTCTGCCTGCCAATAAATGGGTGAAAACCCTTCTGGTTCCTTTGCGGAATCGTTCCGGTAAACAGGTTTCAAACCAGTTCTTACCAAGCAGCTCCTCTTTTTGATAACCTAGGGTTTTAAGTCCATATTCATTGATAAAAGTTATGTTTCCTTTTGGATCAAGAGCTACAAATAAGACTCTGGTAAGGTCAAGATACTTTTGGACATGGTATTCTCTTTCATTGGACATGTTTTTCTCCATTTATACACTCCCGGGGTATAAAGAGTTGAAAAAAAAGTTGTTTTTTAAGTTTCCACGGTTTCTGCCAGTATCAATGGATATTTTTCCATGGCATGATATTAATAGTCTAATTTTAAGTGTCTTTTGTCAAGCGAAATATCGTATTGGAAATAATCGATATTATATTTGTTTGCATGGAAAAAAAATTATACACATACAACGCATAGAATTGATTTAAAAAAAATATTTCAAAGGGCGCTGGATAAAGAGATAATTGGAAAACCTGAATAAAGGCTGTAAAATAAATTGCCATGATAAAGGTTTTATTATATGGTTAATTATTATATGTGTATTTTTATATTATAAAAAGTATAGGGTGGGCATGGCAAAAGCAATATGATTATATTTGATCTTGAATGTATAAATGGTCACACTTTTGAAGGCTGGTTTGATAATAAAGAAGATATGGATGATCAGCAGGAACAGGGCATATTGACCTGCCCTGTATGTGATACAAATGCAGTTACCCAGAAATTATCAGCTGTAGCAGTCAGAACCAAATCAGCAGTATCTGCAAAAGAGCCTTTGCTGGACATGAAAGCCGTTGAAGAACTTGGGCAAAAAATTTCTAAATTTGTGGAAAACAATTTTGAGAATGTTGGTGCAAAGTTCACAGAAGAGGCTTTGAAAATACATTATGGTACTTCTGAGGCAAGAGGTATCAGAGGTACAACAACTAAAGATGAAGATAAACTACTGGAAAAAGAGGGCATCTCAACAATTAAAGTCCCCCTTTTTAAAACCTCAAAAGAGGATATGAACTGAATTTTTTCTGAACCTTTTTCTTCAATGACACACATAAATTTTAGAGTGCTTGAAAAGAGTGCTTGCTTAATATGGTTATTTAATTTGGAGGAAAAAAATGAAAAAATTATTACTATTTTCTCTGTTGGTTATTATTGTGTCTTTCTCTTTAAGTTCGGCACTTGCCGATGATTATCCAAATCTAGTTATCACAAATGCAAAAATAACTCCCCTGACATCAGGCACAAATCAATTTTCAATCACCTATAAAGTAAAAAATATTGGGTCTTTATGTGGGCAGGGGTTTAATGCAGGTCTTACTCGAAATGGTACTGTTATTAAACAGGTGTATATAAAGGCTCTTGCACCCAATGAAGTTTATGATGGAAACATTGTCTTCTCTTCACAGCAGGCAAATGCAATAATTGTGCTCAGGATAGACCTTTATAATGTTATAAATGAATCCAATACCGGGGAACAAGATAATAAATGGCAGGGAGTTGCAAGACACCCTGTATCCCTTAGGGCACCGTCTCCAGTCCCGATACCAGATAATAGCCCCTACGATCTTGCCCTGGGAACTCTTACCCTCACAGGGCAGAATCGTTTGAAAATTACAATCACCAATGCAGGACCTCCGATTTCCCAAAATCAGTTTAACAAATTGGGACTTGCAGTGAAAATTAAGAACAGTGCTGTAACTCAAAATATTTTTAAAGTATTGCCCTTGACCAGAGTGGATCCAAACGGAACCTTGAAAACTCATGGAAACCCGCCATGGCAAGCTTTTGTCTGGCCACTGCGTTCCACTGATTATGGCAAGGGCATTGATCCGTTTGACCGTCGCAACCTATATGAAGTTAAAGTTTCCCTGGGTGTTATCTCTCCTGGAGGTAACAGCCTTAGACTTGGTGCCCCTGACTCAAACCCTGTAAATAACACAATAACAAAAAGGTTTGGCGGCAAAGCCGATCTTGTGGTGTGTTTTCGAAAACAGGTACATCATACCCGTGCCAGTCGAAGATATACATACAGACCAGTGGTGAAGAATATTGGGAGTATTCCTTCAAGGTCTTCCATTTTAAGATTCTATATTAAAGACAAGGGAGGAAAAAATTATCCTGTTCCACCAATTCCCGCAGGAGGGGAATACCGTGGTGTCAAACGAAATGTTTACTGGGCAAGAAGAGGTAACCGCAGATTTAAGCTCACAGTGGATAAAAATAATGACATTGATGAAGCAGGTGGTGAATTCAATAATGTTATCCAGGGTATGATCTATGTCAATAAATATGCACCTTCATCTGGAAATTCACAAACAAAATGTTCCAATGAGCCCGGCATGGCTAATTAATGTAACAAACCAAGCCTGCTGATTAAAACCAGCAGGCTTATTTATTTTGATTATTGTTTTGCAAGTTTTTGTTTTGATATCTCAATAAGGGTATAGAGTGCCGGCACCACAACAAGTGTCAGGATTGTTGAAACTATTAGACCAAAGATGACAACAATTGCCATGGATTTCCACCAGAGGGTTGATTCGCTTGTTAATGACAAAGCCATCACATGGAAGTCATAGCTAATGCCTGTAACCATGGGTAAAAGTCCCAGGATGGTTGTAACAGCGGTCAGCATAACTGGTCTCAATCGAGTAGCTCCCCCTGCAACAACAGCTTTTGTAAGTTCCATGCCCCGTGCTCTCAGTTTATTTATATAATCAATTAGAACAATTGCATTGTTTACAACTACACCTGCAAGGGAGATAACTCCAACTCCTGTCATAATTATTCCAAAGGGAAGCTTAAGCACAAAAAGTCCCAGGAATGCACCGCCCAAAGATAAAATCACTGAAGTGAGTATAATAACAGGTTGCGTGACTGAGTTGAAAAGCGTTACAAGTATGAGAAAGATAAATAATAATGCAATGGCAAAGGCTTTGCTTAAAAATTCCTGGGCTTCCTGTTGAGATTCATCTTCTCCTGTGAATTTAACTTGATAACCCGGGGGCAAATCAAGTTTTGCCAGCATAGGCTCTGCTTTTTTCCTGACAACCGCGCCTGGTACTTTGGTTTCATCTACACTTGCAGTTACCGTCACAGTACGGCTGTGATTTATGCGTACAATGTCACCAATGGAACCGCCATAGCTGATGTCTGCAATAGTAGTCAAAGGGATCATTTTTCCTGTGGGAGTCGGAATCATCAGTTTTTTAAGAATATCCACAACATTTCTGTCATCTTTTGAAAGCTTTACTACAATATCATACTCTTCATCGCCCTCATAATAAGTTGACACTTCAAGACCGTTGTATGCTGTCTTAATGGCAAATCCTATGGCACTGGTTGTAAGTTTGAAAAGAGATGCTCTCTGTCTGTCAATATTAACTTTTATGCTGGGAAGCCCCTTTACATAATCATCCCGGATATCTTTAACATATAGCATATTTGAAAGAGCCAATTTTATTTTTTCTGCGATTTTTCCAAGGATTTCAAAATTATCCCCGGATATCTCAATATTTATGGGTGGACCTGTGGGTGGTCCTTGAGCCTGTTCTTCCACAGTAATTTTTGCACCGGCTATATTTTGCACCCGCTCTCTTAATTTGTTCAGATCATCATTGGTGGATGTGATGCGATCTTCAAAATCCATAAATTGTACACCAATATGGTTTGGCAGGTTTGAACCAAAGGAAAAACCTCCGCCGGAATTTTGTACAGCTTTGGTATAAAGATGTTCTATATTGTTAATGTCAGAAGGTGCCATAAATTTTTCATCTCTGGATGTTTTGTGTTCCTGCAGAGCCATTGCTTTGTTATATGTTTTCAAAGAGTTTTTGCCTGTAAATCCAGATACGGCTATCTCGGTTTTTCGGACAATGTTATCAATATATTCAAGATCAGCTCCTTCTGGTGGATCAATATTTACAAATACCGATGCAGGGTCTACCTTGGGGAAAAACTCATTTGGTTTTTCAATGCCAATGCGTAAAAGCCAGATTTCAAAAAGTATAATAAGAATGGCAAAAGCTGAAAACAGTGTTGTAAGCTTATTATTAAGAACTATTTTCATGGTTTTTTCATACCAGATCAGAATAAACCCTTCAATTTTTATGGGCTGTTCACCCTGGGTTGCAATCTTTTCAGCAAGTTCTTCAGAGCCAACTTTGTCTCTATCTTGTTCTTTCATAAAAATAGCGCAAAGTGCCGGGTTTACTACCAAAGCTACAAACAGGCTTGAGGCAAGTGTAATGATTAGTGTTATGGGTAGATATTTCATAAATTCCCCCATGATACCAGGCCAGAAAATCAGAGGGAGAAAGGCTGCAATTGTTGTAAGAGTTGATCCTATAACCGGCCATGCAACTTCACTTGTGGCTTTCATGGCAGCATCAATTTTTGGTACTCCCTGCTGTATATAACGATAGATGTTTTCTATAATAACAATTGCATTATCCACAAGCATGCCAAGGGCAAGGGTCAGTGAGAAAAGCACCACCATGTTCAAGGTGATACCAAGGGCATATAATCCTGCAAAGGAGAGAAGCATTGAAAAAGGAATTGCAAGCCCCACAAGAAAGGCATTTCTAATGCCCAGGGAGAGGAAAAGGACAATGACAACCAGGATAAGCCCTGAAATTATATTATTTTCAAGGTCAGCAACCATCAATTTTATCTGTTTTGTCTCATCCATAAGTTTGGTTGTTTTTATACTCTGCGGAAAGGTTTTCTCAGCCTCTTTAACAACTATATCAACTCTCTTTGCAACCTCAATAATATTTTCGCCAACTCTTTTTTTAACAGATATATTGACTGCATCCACACTGTCAAGCCTTGATTTACTGATTATATCTTTATTACCGTCAATCACTTTTGCAACATCTTTTAAATAGACAGGGTTTCCATCATGGGTTGCAACAATAAGATGAAGAATTTCGTCTGGTGAGTCAAACTCCCCGGGAATCCGCATTAGGTATCGTCCATGACCAAGGGTTATTGCACCTCCTGAAGTGTTCTGGTTTTCGCTGGAGATTGCTTTTTGAAGGGCAAGTATGGGAATTTTGAAATAGGCAAGTTTGTCAGTATCAACCTCAATCCTGATTTCCCGTTCCACTCCTCCGGTAACATCAGCTTCAAGCACCCCGGGGACAGCTTCAATATCATCGGCTAAATCATCGGCAAGTTTCTTTAAAACCCTGGCACTGCTATCTCCTGACAAAGTATAAATTACAATGGGCATTTCTGAAAAGTTTACTTCATAAACAGAAGGTTCGCTGTCAAGATCACTTGGAAGCTCCTGATTTGCTTCATCTACCTTATCTTTGACTTTAGGTAGTACTTCATCAATATCAGTACCTGGGATAAACTCAATGTTAATTCTGGAAAGACCTTCAGAGCTTACCGAGGTGATATTTTTAACACCATCAAGTCCCTTAAGTTTCTTTTCGATTTTTATTGTGATGCTGTTTTCAATGTCCGGAGCTGAGACACCTCTGTAATTGGTTTTTACAAAGACAAAGGGAATGGTAATATCAGGAGAACTCTCCCTTGGCAAAGCAATATAACAATAGGTTCCTGTTAAGAAAATGATCAGAGCAAGCACCACAACACTTGTGCGATTGGTAATAGCAGTGTCTGAGATTATCATTGAGATAACTCCTCCATGCTTGTTATCTGATTTGTAACATTAACTTTTTCCTTATCTGATATGAATCTCTGTCCCACAACAACAACCTTTTCATGGGGTTTTAATCCGGAAGGGATCTGGATTTTCCATTTATCAAGAAATCCTTTTTCTACCTTTCTAAAAATTGCCACACCATTTTCAACAACATATACTCCATCATTGCCATCTTTATTTACCAGGGCATACATGGGAACAGAGAGTCCGTTTTCAATATTGTGTTTAATTATTTTAACCCTGGAGAACATGTCAGGCAGGATTTTTCCATCAAGGTTATCCACACTTATTTCAAGGTTATAAAGGTGGGCAAAGCTGTTTGTGGTGTTGTAAAGATAGTGTTTGATACCTTTAAAATGTCTGTTATCAAGGGCATCAATATAAATATCAAATTCACTGATTTCTTTTACAACATCAACATCAGATTCAGGAATACCAACTTCTATTTTTATTTTGTCTGTTTGCAAAATATTTAGAATGGGATCTCCTGACCCAAGAAAAGTACCATTTTCAACAAATGTTTTATCAACAATGCCATCCATGGGAGATATAATTGTGCAGCGTGTAAGGTTCAGTTTCGCGATATTCATGGCAGCTTTTGTCTGTTTGGCAACAGCTGTGATATCATCAAGTTGAGATTGTGTTATAAACTTCTTTTTTCTCAAGGCCCCAAGCCGTTTTTTTGATGCCGTGGCTGCCTCAAAAGATGCAACAGCAGAATTATAAGAGTTCTCATAATCTCTTTTGTCAAGTACTGCAAGGACATCTCCAACTTTAACTCTTGTGCCTTCATTGATCGCCTTTTTAACAATTTTACCTCTAACTTCTGCTACAATTGTAAGGGATTTCCAGGGCTTTGCACGCCCGGGTAAATTAATAACTTCCTGAACATGTCCCGGGATAAGTTCCAGTGTTATAACATTGGTTAAGGCTCTTATGGTTTTAGAAGATTTAAGCTCTTCTTGTTTGAGAGCCTGGGCCTTTAACTTTATAAAAATACCTAGTATTAACATTGTTCCAAAAAGAAGGAACACAATTGAGAGAGTTATTATTATTTTCTTTTTTTTACCTTTTTTATTTGCCTGCTGCATTGTAAATACTCCTGTTTAGTCAGCCTTTTTTGAAAAATCTGTAATAATACTAAAGTAAAGAATTATTAAAACGAGAAAAATAGATATACTGAACATAATTTTATACGCATTTGCCTGCATGTCCGAGAGGATATCCAGCATAATACCATAAAAAATCGGCAGCCCCGAGCCAAAGGCTATCGTAAGAAGTGGTGCCAGGGCAAAATAACCAGTAGTGTCTTCTTTGTTGGAAAACATTTTTACAGATGGTGAGAAAATTATATTTCTGGTTCCTCTGCCAAAACCAAACAGACTGCTTGCAGCAAGAAAGCCTGGCAAGGTCGGGAAAAAAATCAGTATTAAAAGAGCTGTGATTGTAAGTATTTTAGTACTTATAAATTTTTGTTTTAAATTAAATAATTGCAGGAAATCAAAGGGACCTAATAAAAGATTTGCAGCCATGGAGCCTGTGTAGTAAAAACTTGCAAAGAGCCCTGTTGCTGTTGATGCTTTTATATCAAAAAACTCTGTTGCATAAACAGCATAAAAGGAGATTGTTGTTATTATAATATAATTATCCAGATCTCCAATAAGGTATTTTAAGAAATTTTTGTTTTTAATGATCTCTATAATTGTATTTTTTGTATGTTTCAAGAATGATTCACTGTTTCTAGGTTCTTTACCATCATCTGAAATCTCTTTGGTAAAAAGAAAGCAAAAAGAGCCTATTAAAAATAAAAGCCCGGCGCTCAGGAATATATATGCGGTGCTGATTGTTGAAACCCCATATTCTTCAACTGTTTTTAAAATGATCAGCCCGCTTATAAGCTTTGCAGTGCTCTGGGCTCCCATCATTATCCCAAAACCTTCAACACTTTTTTTCTCAGAAAAAATTTTAACAAGATAGTTGAGCCAGACAGGCAATGTAAGCCCTATACTTAATGAAAACACAATGTATGATAGGAAAAAGAGTACAAGTATATAAGAGTGATTTTGGACAAAAAACAGAGAAATTCCAAAAAAAATAATGGCAATGGATGATAAAATGTGCAGGTTTATCACAACTTTTTTTTTATGCTTCTTGTTACGCGTAAGGTAACTTGATAAAAGGGGAAATGTAGATACACCTGTAATGAAAATGCATGGTACAAGTCCAATTAAAAAATCCGATGCTCCAAAGGTTTTTAAAAAGATTTGCAGAAAAGTTGACTCTAAAAGGATTGGAAACCCGAGTCCCCAGATAAATTCCACAAGGGAGACACCAGTGGCATTCCTTTTAAAGTATCTGTCTTTTGCTAGATCATTATTCATTTTGTTTACAGATTAAATTGTTAATAGATCAAAAATTATCCCACTTGCTAAAATCAGTGGACACTTATTTGAAAACAGTTGTCCCTGAAGAAATTCCAAGGCAGAATACTATTTTCTTGGGGACAATGTAGTGATGATTTGAAAAAAGTCTATATTATTCCAACAATTTCTTTGCAGTCTTAATAATATTTTCTGAAGTAAAACCATATTCTGCAAGGACTTTGTTGCCAGGTGCAGATGCTCCAAATTTATCAATGGATATGGTTTTGCCATTGGGTCCGACAAATTGCTCCCAGCCCATGGATATCCCTGCCTCTACAGCAATTCGGCTGGTAATTTTTTCCGGAAGAATCCTCTCTTTATAAATTGGTGATGATTTTATAAAAAGCTCCCAGGACGGCATACTCACAACCCTTGTGCCAACTCCATTTTTTTCAAGGGCTTTTGCTGCTTCAAGGCAGATATGTACTTCAGCACCTGAGCCAATAAGAATAAGATCAATCTCATCTGTACCTTTTCCAGACTCTTTTATTACATAGGCACCATTTTTTAAACTGCCATTGCCTTTAGGTGTATCAGGAGCAGAGTCAAGCACATTAAGCTTTTGACGGCTTAAAATAAGAGCTGTGGGGGCATTTGACGACTCAAGGGCAATTTGCCATGCAATGGCAGTTTCATTGAAATCAGCAGGTCTTATGACGTTTAATCCAGGGATTGTCCTCAGGGAAGCAACATGTTCTACCGGTTGATGTGTGGGACCATCTTCGCCCACTGCAACACTGTCATGGGTAAAAACATAGATAACAGGAAGCTTCATCAAAGATGCAACCCTGATTGCAGGGCGCATGTAATCGGCAAACACAAGAAATGTTCCGCCATAGGGGCGGATTCCACCATGGAGAAACATGCCTGACATAATAGAACCCATTGCATGCTCCCGTACACCAAACCTTATGTTTCTGCCTCCATATGAATCTTTCTGGAAGACTTCTTCATTATCAAGAAATGTCTTGTTTGAAGGCGCAAGGTCAGAAGAACCGCCCATGAGTGCAGGCAGGTTTTTAGCAATGGCATTTAGTACTTTGCCGGAAGCAGCCCGTGTTGCAACAGGATCATCTGAAGCAGCAAGTTCAGGAATCTCTTTGTCCCACCCCTTTGTTAAAAATCCACTCACAGCATCCACAAAGCTTGCAGCAAGTTCAGGGAATTCAAGTTTATATTGATCATAAACATTTTGCCATTGATCTTCTTTTTCCTGCCCCTTAATTAATGTTTTTCTGCATTCATCCAGAGTTTCCGGGGGAACATAAAAATCTATGTCCGGGGCAAATCCAAAGTTTTCTTTAACAAGCTTTATTTCATCTTTGCCAAGGGGTGCTCCATGGGCACCTGATGTTCCTTGTTTGTTGGGGCTTCCAAATGCAATTTCAGTTTTGCATTTTATCAGTGTTGGCTTTGAAGTCTCATCAATGGCATCTGAGATAGCTTTATAAATTTCATCAATATCATTGCCATCTTTGATAACAACAACATGCCAGTTCATGCTTTCAAATTTAAGTTTAACATCTTCAGTAACTGCAATATCTGTTTTGCCTTCAATGGTGATGGAGTTATCATCATAAATTAATATGAGTTTTCCAAGTCCAAGATGTCCTGCAAGGGATACTGCTTCCATTGCAACACCTTCCATCAAGTCACCATCTCCGCATACAGCATAGGTGTGATGATCAATAATCTTCTTTTCGTCTTTATTAAACCTTGCAGCAAGATGACGTTCAGCCATTGCCATACCTACACCATTGGCAATCCCCTGCCCCAAAGGACCCGTTGTAGTCTCAACACCATTGGTATGTCCAAGTTCAGGATGTCCAGGAGTTTTGCTTTCCCACTGTCTGAATTGTTTTATATCATCAATGGTCAAACCATAGCCGTGGAGAAAAAGAAGGCTGTAAAGGAGCATTGAAGCATGTCCGCCCGAGAGTACAAATCTGTCCCTGTCAACCCACGAAGTGTTTTTAGGATTGTGTTTTAAAAAATATTTCCACAAAACATGTGCCACAGGTGCAAGTCCCATGGGCGCACCCGGATGTCCAGAGTTTGCTTTTTGTATTGCGTCAATGGAAAGAGTTCTAATTGTATCTATACAAAGCTTATCAATATCTTTATCAATTATGGTCATTATTTTCTCCTAATAGAAATTATAATATTATAGTGCCCTCATATATTCTGGTCTTAATTCGATTTTTCCATCCAATGCATTGGCAATGAGTGACAATGTTTTCTCTTTTTCTTCAGGTAGTTTTGCCCGGATGGGAAGGTAATTTGATGCATGGTTTGCATGGAACAGCCCCGAAGATAAATTTGTTGCAGATATCATATTTCCTAGTTCCTCTAACATCTCTTCACGGTTTAAAAGTTCAAACTCTTTTTTTTCATACTGTGCATGGAGCTCAGTTCCCGGAATCAGCATAAGGCTTAATGCGCCAACAAATTCAGGATCAATGGCAGATAAAACTCTGCCAGTCTCCTTAGCATGGATTTTAGAGCGGGTTTTTCCTGCAAGACCAATAAGAACGGTTATTGAAAGCTTAATACCGGATTTTCTGATCTTTTTGCCCATTTCAATCATCCGGGCTGAGTCTGCCCCTTTATTGATGTTTTTAAGAGTGACATCATCGCCTGACTCTAATCCCATATAAGCAAGCTTGACGCCAAGTTCATAAAGCTCCCTGAGCTCAGCTTCAGATTTCATACCTATACTTTTTGTATTGGCATAAAGGCTGACCTGGTTGACCCAGGGCAGGCGTTTTTGTATCTGTTTCAATATTTTTACGAGCCGTTTTTGGGGTATTATCAAGGCATCACCATCACAGATAAAAAGCTTGTTTATCCTTTGCATATGTTGTGCTGCAAACTCAATATCTTCAAAAATTATATCATCTTTTTTAATATTAAATCGTTTGCCTCTAAATGTTCCGCAGAACGTACATTTGTTGTGGGAACAACCAAGGGTTACCTGTAATAAAATACTTGATGCCTCGCTGGGAGGTCTGATCATGTCACCTTCATAATGCATCTGTTCAAATCCTTAAAAAATTGAGCCTGTAACATATCAGATTCGACGTTGAAAATCAAAGAGTTGTTCAATGAAGGAGTAAATAATTTGTCATGAATAAAAAGCAGTAATCAGAGTGGGAAAATATAAAAAATGGGCTAAAAACCCAGAGGATTTCAGCCCACACAATGATTTTTTTAAACAGGGGGTTTGTCTTATTTTATCAAGCGGAAAATATAGGGGTATCTATATGATTCACCATTGTTAACTTTTATGGAAGCCATGATAGTAAGGACAATATCAGCCACAACCAAGGCAAAGATCAATATCCATCCTATTAAAATAATTATCAACAAGCCTGCGATCAATGCATAAATTGTCATTGATATCTGAAAATTCAATGCTTCTTTACCCTGCTCATCAACAAAGTCATACTCTTTTCCTTTTATTAACCAGACAACCAAAGGTCCGATTATATTTCCAAATGGTATTCCGATAAAGGTACACAGACCCAATAAATGGCACAGCATAGCCCATGTATTTGCAGGATTATTTGCTTTTTTTGCAGCCATACATACTCTCCTTATGAAAAATCGATTATTTTTAGAAAAATAACAAACAAG
>Ga0256845_1001143_pt1 | contig 22146 bp, 14 predicted proteins | sample RiftiametaG_FD_189101 | JGI IMG/M metagenome (GOLD analysis project Ga0256845, IMG submission 189101) | Tube worm associated microbial communities from hydrothermal vent at the East Pacific Rise, Pacific Ocean - Riftia | ecosystem: Host-associated > Annelida > Integument > Unclassified ... | reverse complement strand
GTGGCTTTAATTTTTCTCGTTCTTGGGTTGCAGATACTATCTGCAAAGCTTTGGTGACTTGTTTTTCGCATAGCATAAAGATACAAAATTTTGGAAAAATAAACTACTCACCTTGCAACGGTCTTATTCTCTTCGTTAAAAAAATGTACCGTAACTAGTTATGCTAAATTATTTTAATAATGCAAAAAACAATTCAATCTAATTTAGACGTATATTAAATGGTATTATTAACAACGAGGGATGGTATGAAAGATGCGTATGAATATGATCTTTTGAAACTACACCTTCTTTTAATATCTCCATATCTTACGATCGTTGCAAGGTGAGTTTAGGTACTCCAACATGTTTTACGCTTGACCCGTTTAATAACGAGATTCATCAGAAAAGTTACAAAAAAAATCCTCAACTAGATATAGCTGAGGATTTTTGAATTTTATTTTTGATACTGATTACGATCCACAAGCCTCACATTCATCTGGATTGTCTAGAGAACAAGCCATATCTACTGCATTCTGATCAACACTGAGCAAGTGTTCTTTAGACACAGTAAATTTAATAGCATCTGCTGCTGCTTTAGTTCTTAAGTAGTACATTCCTGTTTTAAGTCCTTTTTTCCATGAATAAAAGTGCATAGAAGTCAGTTTACCAAAATTAGGATTAGCCATATGAACATTAAAACTTTGACTCTGATCGATAAACGCACCTCTTTCTGCTGCCATATCAATCAGGTCTTTTTGAGAAATCTCCCAAACTGTCTTGTATAATTCTTTAACCTCTTCAGGGATCCCTTTGATACTTTGAATAGAACCATTTGCTGCAATTAGCGATTGTTTCATATTATCATTCCACAAACCTAAACGGATCAAATCTTTTAGTAAGTACTTGTTTACAATAACAAACTCTCCTGATAGAGTACGTCTTGTGTAAATATTAGATGTAAATGGCTCAAAACACTCATTATTACCTAATATTTGTGAAGTAGATGCTGTAGGCATTGGTGCTAATAACAATGAGTTACGTACTCCATGTTTGCGTACTTCTTTCTTTAATGATACCCAATCCCATCTTTCTGAGCTAGGTGTTACACCCCACATATCAAACTGGAAAATACCTTTCGAAACTGGTGAGCCTTTGAATGTTTCATAAGGACCTTCTATTTTTGATAGATTCATAGAAGCAGTCATTGCTGCAAAGTAAATAGTTTCAAAAATCTCTACGTTTAATTTTTTTGCCTCAGGTGATGTAAATGGATAACGCAATTTAGCAAAAGCATCTGCTAAACCCTGTACTCCTAACCCAATTGGTCTATGGCGCATATTTGAATTACGAGCCTCTATTACAGGATAGTAATTCACATCAATTACCTTATTAAGGTTTTTAGTAGCTGTATATGCTATCTCATATAGTTTTTGGTAATCAAACTTACCGTCAATTACAAATTTAGACAAAGCAATAGAAGCTAAATTACATACTGCCACTTCATCTGGTGCTGTATATTCTACAATTTCAGTACATAAGTTAGAACTTTGGATAGTTCCTAAATTCTTTTGATTTGATTTATTATTACACGCATCTTTAAACAACATATAAGGTGTACCAGTCTCAGTTTGAGATTCTAAAATAGCAAACCAAAGATCTTGTGCTTTTATTGTTTTACGTGCTCTACCTTCACGTTCATATTTTTCATACAGCTTATCAAATTCTTCTCCATAACATTCATGTAAGCCTGGAGCTTCATTTGGGCAAAACAGTGACCATTCCCCGTCTTCCTCTACACGACGCATAAATAAATCTGGGGTCCACATTGAATAAAATAAATCTCTAGCACGTAACTCTTCTTTCCCGTGATTTTTCTTTAATTCTAAGAAATCAAAGACATCAGCGTGCCAAGGTTCTAGGTATACAGCAATACTTCCTTTCCGCTTTCCACCACCTTGATCCACATACCTTGCAGTCATGTCAAAGTTTCTAAGCATTGGTACAATACCGTTAGAAACACCGTTAGTTCCTTTAATATACGACCCACTAGCTCTCACTTTATGGATACTCAAACCAATACCTCCCGCAGATTGAGAGATTTGAGCACATTGTTTTAAAGTGTCATAAATACCTTCTATACTATCGTCTTGCATCTGGAGTAAAAAACAAGATGATAATTGAGGTTTTGGTGTACCAGCATTAAATAATGTAGGAGTTGCATGTGTAAACCATTTGTCAGACATTAGGTTATAAGTCTCAATTGCGGCGGTCATATCTTCTCCATGAATACCTACAGCTACACGCATCAACATATGTTGTGGGCGTTCTACAATTTTACCTGCACACTTCATCAAATATGCTCTTTCTAAAGTTTTAAACCCGAAATAATCATAATTAAAATCTCTATCATAAATAATAGCTGAATCTAATAGTGCAGCATTTTCTTTAATAATACGAAATGTTTCTTTTGAAATTAGAGGTGCATGCTCTTCTGTCTTGGCATCCACATAAGTATACATTCTCTTCATTGTACTTGAGAATGACTTACTTGTTTCTTTATGAAGATTAGAAACAGAAATCCTAGCGGCTAACTTTGCATAATCTGGATGATTAGTTGTCATTGCTGCAGCTGTTTCTGCTGCTAGCTTGTCCAATTCTGATGTAGTTACACCATCGTATAATCCATCAATTACTTTTTTGGACACTGCGATAGAATCGATATAATCCATATCTAAGCCATAGCAAAGTTTGTCTATTCTAGCTGTGATTTTATCAAATTTCACAGTTTCTCTGCGTCCGTCTCTTTTTAATACTAACATTTTACTCCTTTAAATTGTATATGACTAACTATATGTGTTTTTAGAAATCTTCGTCTAATGAGAATTTGTTAGTTTCCTCATCTTTAGTAGAATCCATTACTCCTGATTTTTGATATTCAGCTACTCGTTTCTCAAAGAAATTAGTTTTTCCTTGTAACGATATCATCTCCATAAAATCAAATGGATTTGCCGAATTATAATATTTTTCACAACCTAATTGTTCTAGTAATCTGTCTGCTACAAATTCGATATATTGAGACATTAACTTAGAATTCATACCTATAAGACTCACAGGCAAAGCATCTACTATAAATTCTTGTTCTATTTCTACCGCATCTATAATAATTTCTAAAACCCTCTTTTCTGGAATTTTATTGATAAGATGAGCATTAAAGAGGTGACAAGCAAAATCACAATGCAAACCTTCATCTCTAGATATAAGTTCATTAGAAAAAGTCAAACCAGGCATAATACCTCTCTTCTTTAACCAAAATAATGCACAGAAGCTTCCTGAGAAGAAAATCCCCTCTACTGCTGCAAAAGCAATTAAACGTTCTGCAAAACTTTCACTATCAATCCACTTAAGAGCCCAACCACCTTTTTTAGCTACACAAGGAATGTTTTCTAAGGCATTAAATAAAAAATCTTTTTCTTTATTATCCTTTATATAAGTATCTATTAATAAAGAGTACGTTTCTGAATGGATGTTCTCTACCATTATCTGAAATCCATAAAAAAACTTTGCTTCTGCATATTGAACTTCTGACAAAAAGTTTTCTGCTATATTTTCGTTAACAATACCATCGCTTGCCGCAAAAAATGCCAAAACATGAGAAACAAAGTGCTTCTCTCCTTCGTTTAAGTTTTCCCAATCTTTAAGATCTTGAGCTAAATCAATTTCTTCTGCTGTCCAAAAACTTGCTTCTGCTTTTTTGTAATACTCCCATATATCAGCATGCTGGATAGGGAAGACAACAAACCTGTTTGGATCTTCTATAAGGATGGGTTCTTTTACTAATGACGCCATTATTTTTGATTTTAACGTAATAATTACTTTTTTAATCGAATCTTTACTTCTACTTCTACCAAATAGATTAAGAAATAGAAATCATGCGTTCAACCTCTTTTCTGAAGCCGTAAACAAATATGATGAAAAAGAGTTTTCTATGAAAGCCCAAGTTATCCACAGGCACTTTTTTTGGTTAAAAAAAAACAACCTATTAATTACTGATTATCAGTAAGTTAATCAATTTTCTTCAAAAGTAAAAGTTTGTTTTTGAAACAAATAAACGGTTTTAAATTAACTCAAAAAAAGTAAAAGTAAATTTTCCACATCGATGTAGAAAAAAAATTATCCAATAAGATTTGATTTATATAAAAATGGGGTTATTTTTGTGACCTCATTAGAAAATTTGAAGAAAATGTACGCGATTGTAGAAATAGCAGGAAAACAATATAAAGTAGAAGAAAAAAAATTCCTTTACGTAGATAAGTTGGACGCTAAAATAGACAGTAAAATAGACTTTGATAAGGTCTTACTAGTAGATAATGGTAGTATAGCTGTTGGTACGCCATCAGTGAAAGGTGCTAAAGTTAGTGCTAAGGTACTTGACCAAGTAAGAGGTGACAAAGTAATCGTTTTCAAAAAGAAACGAAGAAAAGGATACCAAAAAAGCAATGGTCATAAACAAGAATATACTAAAATACTAGTAGAAAAAATTTCAGCTTAAGGTCTTCGTTAAAGAAGATTAGAGATTTTAAATTATTTATTTCGAATTATATTCGAATATATCAACTCCCAGTATGGGATTAAACTAAACTAAAAATGGCACATAAGAAAGCGGTCGGTAGTTCACGAAACGGTAGAGAGTCAGAAAGTAAACGTCTTGGCGTAAAGATATTTGGTGGTCAAGCTGCAATAGCTGGTAACATCATTATTAGACAACGTGGCACAGTTCACCACCCTGGTAAAAATGTAGGACTTGGTAAAGATCATACTATATTTGCACTAGTAGATGGTACTGTAGAATTCAAAAAAGGTAGAGGAGGAAGATCTTTTATCTCTATCATACCACAAGCCTAATAGCTTAACATAACATTATTTTTATTCCTAAAAAGGGGTTGTCAATTTGACATCCCCTTTTTGCGTTATTCGTTTTTTATCGATTGATGGCAGTCTCTTTTAATATCCACAAAACATTATTCTCTGTTGATAAAACGGTCACTACTCTCCCACTTTAATTAGTATATTTGTTAGGTATATAATTTCTGCTATGTATTTAATATTTGACACCGAAACTACTGGACTTCCTAAACGGTGGGATGCCCCTTTTAGCGATACAGACAACTGGCCTAGAGTCGTACAGATTGCTTGGCAACTTCATAATGAGCTAGGAGAACTTGTAGAACAAAAAGATTACTTAATACAACCCGACAATTACACGATTCCTTATAATGCAGAAGAAATCCACGGGATATCTACGAGTTTGGCTCAAGTACAAGGGGTTTCTTTACAAGAAGCACTAGAGGAGTTCAATATTGCTTTAGCAAAAACGAAGTTTATAGTTGGGCAAAATCTAAAGTTTGATACTAATGTAGTAGGTTGCGAGTTTACTCGACTAAGTCTTGATAATCAATTACAAGAACTCCCTGTACTTGATACTTGTACTGAAAAAACGGCACAATTATGTCAAATACCTGGAGGTAGAGGTGGGAAGTTCAAACTACCAAAGCTAGGAGAGTTACATCAATTTTTATTTAGCGAAAGCTTTAGTGAAGCACATAATGCCACAGCAGATGTTGAAGCAACTACACGTTGTTTCTTTGAGCTTATGCGTCAGAGACATTACAGTACTGCTGAACTTCAAACTGAAGAGAGTTATTTTACTGGTTTTTTATCTAAAAACCCAAATACAATACAGTCCATTGGGTTAAAGCACCTCAACCTCAAAAAAGAGAGCGCGAAAATAAAAAAACAAGACGGGCAAACTTCTAGCGGTGCTTCTCAACAGGAAATAAATAAGAATCTTTCCTTACTTGCTGATTTAGACTTCGTGCACTTACATTGTCATACACAGTTTTCGATTTTACAATCTACGGCTTCGGTTAATGATATTGTAGAAAAAGCAAAAGCTTTAGAAATGCCTGCTATTGCAATGACCGATCATGCTAATATGATGGGTGCTTTTCACTTTGTACGAGCAGCTGACAAAGCTGGTATTAAAGGAATTGTAGGTTGCGAATTTAATATTTGCGACAATCGACTAGATAAAAAAAGACAGAATAATGGTTCTCAAAATGTAATATTAGCTAAAAACAAAAAAGGTTATCACAATCTCGTTAAACTAGCTTCTTATGCTAATATAGAGGGCTTTTATTATGTACCTCGTATAGATAGAGAGCTATTATTAAAATACAAAGGGGAGTTAATCGTTACTACTGGCGGGATAAATGGTGATGTACCATCTACGATTTTGAACATTGGAGAAGAGGCGGCAGAAAAGTCTTTTATCTGGTGGAAAGAGAACTTTGGTGATGATTTTTATGTAGAAATCAATCGACACGGCATTAAAGAAGAGAACATCGTAAATGAAGTTTTACTTCGTTTTGCAAAAAAATACAATGTAAAACTTATCGCTTCCAACAATACTTATTACGTAGCAAAGGAGGATGCTAAATCTCATGATTTACTATTATGCGTAAGGGATGCTGCCAATGTAAGTACTCCTAAAAAATATATAGGACGACCTGGTAGGGATTTTAGGTATGGATTTCCTAATGATGAATTTTACATCAAGTCAGCAGACGAGATGAAAAAATTATTTGCAGATATCCCTGATGCGATTATTAACACTGTGGAGGTTGCGGATAAATGTGAGCCTTATTTATTGGCTCAAGATGTACTGTTACCTGCTTTTGAAATCCCAGAAGAGTTCAAAGACCCTAAAGACTTAGAAGACCCTAAATCTAAAATAGGAGAAAATGCTTACTTGCGACATATTACCTATGAAGGAGCAAAAAAGCGTTACCCAGAAATTACGGATGAAATCAAAGAACGCTTAGACTTTGAGCTACAAGTAATCAGTAACTCTGGTTATCCCGGTTATTTCTTAATTGTAGAAGACTTTATAAGAGAAGCTCGAAGAATGGGAGTATCCGTTGGTCCTGGTCGTGGATCTGCGGCAGGATCTGCAGTGGCTTATTGTGTAGAAATCACTAATATTGACCCAATTGCTTACGATTTACTTTTTGAGAGATTCCTTAATCCTGAACGTGTGTCAATGCCCGATATTGATATTGACTTTGATGATGAGGGGAGACAAAAAGTAATTGATTATGTAATCAATAAGTATGGTTCTACCCAAGTAGCTCAAATCATTACTTATGGTACAATGGCGGCAAAATCTTCTATTAGAGATGTTTCTCGTGTATTAGAATTACCATTGGGCGATGCTGATAGATTGGCAAAACTTATCCCTGACACTTCTTTGTCCAAAATCTTTGGACTAGATGATAAAGCATTAGCTACAAAGCTAAAAAATAACCAAGAGGATATTGCTAGAGCTAACGAACTCAAGGCTTTGAGCCAAGGTAATGGACTGGAAGCAACAGTTATTAATCAAGCTAGAAAGCTAGAAGGAACTGTCAGAAACACAGGAATACACGCCTGTGGGGTAATTATCACACCCGAAGACATTACTAATTACGTACCTGTGGCTCTTGCCAAAGACTCAGAGATGTGCTGTACCCAGTTTGATAACTCCGTAGCAGAAGATGCAGGTTTATTAAAAATGGACTTTTTGGGCTTAAAAACCCTTACTCTAATCAAGGATGCTTGTAAGAATGTAAAGGAAAGACATAATATAGACCTTAATCCAGACACTTTCCCGATTGATGATGAAAAAACTTATGGGTTATTTCAAAGAGGAGAAACCGTAGGAATATTTCAATATGAATCTGCTGGGATGCAAAAGTATATGCGAGAGTTAAAACCTACCGTTTTTGCGGATTTAATTGCGATGAATGCCTTGTATAGACCTGGTCCTATCGAATATATTCCTTCCTTTATTAAGCGTAAACACGGAGAGGAAGAAATCGTTTATGACCTTGATGCTTGTAAGGAGTACTTAGAGGAAACTTACGGAATTACGGTTTATCAAGAGCAGGTGATGCTTTTGTCTCAATCGTTAGCAGGATTCTCGAAAGGTGAAGCAGATGTACTGCGTAAAGCAATGGGAAAAAAGCTCATCGATGTACTCGCTAAAATGAAACCCAAATTCATCACTCAAGCAAGTGAAAAAGGTCATGACCCTAAACAACTAGAGAAAATATGGAAAGATTGGGAAGCCTTTGCCTCTTATGCTTTTAACAAATCACACTCTACTTGTTATGCTTGGATAGCCTACCAAACGGCTTATCTAAAAGCTAATTATCCAGCCGAATATATGGCTTCTGTTTTAAGTAACAACATGAACGATATCAAATCAGTTACCTTCTTTATGGAAGAATGTAAACGGATGAAGATGCCTGTATTAGGTCCTGACCTCAATGAATCTAATTATAAATTTACTGTCAACCAAAAAGGTGAAATCCGATTTGGGCTTGGTGCAATAAAAGGGACTGGTGCCAATGCTGTAGCCGAAATTGTAAAAATAAGAAAAGAAAAAGGTCTTTTTAGTGATATTTTTGAGTTCTCTACTCAGGTTAATTTAAGAACTGTTAACAAAAAAACATTAGAATGCCTGTCGATGGCTGGAGCATTTGATCAAATATCCGATTATCACCGTCGCCAATATATAGAACCTGCTAGCGATGGCTCTACCCTGTTAGAGAAAATTGTGAAATACGGTCAAAAAATGCAAGCCGAAAAAGAAAGTGCACAGGTTTCCCTTTTTGGCGGAAGCAATGGAATGGAAATTCCAAAGCCAAAAGTGGAAGAAATAGACGAGTATTCTGAAATTGAACGCCTAAATATAGAAAAAGAAGTTGTAGGGCTATACATTACTGGACATCCGCTAGATTCTTTCAAGATAGAAATAGAAAACTTCTGTAGGTGTACGATTAAAGATGTAGCCCAATTTAAAAACAAAGAAATTTCTGTTGGTGGTATTGTAACAAGTGCTAGACAAGGACAAACCAAAAACGGAAAACCATTTGGTGTGCTAAGTATAGAAGATTATACTGACAAAATAGAATTGTTTATGCTTGGTAACGATTACCTCGAATATGCTCATTTCTTCTCAATAGGGCAATTTGTTTATGTAAAAGGAAGGATGGAACTCAATTGGAGAAAAGGGAAAGAGCTTAAAGAAAATCCTCAACTCTTTATTACTGATGATGATTATGACTTAAGAACATCTAGTATTGAATTACTTAGTGATGTAAAAGAAAAACTTTGTAAAGGGTTAAAGTTAAAAATAGATGTGGAATCATTGGATAGTACCTATATTCACAATATCAAAACATTAATAAGTAATCATCCTGGAGAACATCTTCTTAAAATAGATTTTATAGAATATAAAACAGTAGAGGTAGCACCAGAAGAAAAAGAAGATGGACTTATTGTAACTTGTGCACCAGAGAAATCAAAAAAAACAACGCTAAAAGTAGAAACTGTTTCTCGTAGACATACAGTAGATGTAAGTAATGACTTATTACAAAAAATAGAACACTTAAATGGAATCGAATATGAAATACTTACTTAAAATCATCACCCTATCTGCAATTGTACTAAGTGCTTGTAAGCAGGAGAAATTAAAAATTTACGGTCCCCGAATAGAAAGCACAATAGATGGAGAAGTCAAGCTTTCGGATTATACTCTTCCTCCTTTTTCTTTTGAAAATCAAGATGGGAATACTGTTTCGGATAAGACATTAAAAGGGAAAATATATTGTACTGATTTTTTCTTTACAACCTGTCGTTCTATCTGTCCTACGGTCAACAATAACCTTACAAAGGTGCAAAAAGCTTTTGCTAAAAACTCTGACGTTCGCTACCTATCTCATAGCTTAGACCCTAATTCGGATACCAAAGAGATATTAAAAGATTATGCTGAAAAATTAGGTGCAGATCTTCGTACTTGGGACTTTGTACTCGGAGATGAAGCTACTATTTATGATTATGCTCAAAAACATTATTTTGTAAAGGCGATAAAAGACGAAACAGCATTAGATGGGATAGATCATAGTGGAAGAGTAATCTTAGTAGATCCAGTTGGGAGAATAAGAGGGTATTACGATTTTACAGATGATAATAATGTAGAGATACTAATCAACGATATTAAAACATTATTAGACGAAATGAAATAAGCTTCAATCAAGCGTGAAACATAATAAAGAGAAAAAGGTTAATCTTCTGATTTTTTTTCTTGCGTTAGGGGTTGACGTGGAAATCCTTTCCGATTTTTTATCGGGAAGATTGGGAACAGAAAACCCGACCGCATGAGCCATCCTTTTTGGCGAGTGGGGAAACGCCCAACCTAACTAATACTTACGCATAAAAAACAAGGTGTTACTATTTAATGATAATAACGAGTCGTACAACTGAAAGCCATAATATTCAGCTATTTTTTTCTTTCTTTCTTTATGTGTTTCTATATAGATGGGAATATTCAATTGATGAGCATCTTGTGAAATTTCTTTTTTTAAACTCATAAAAGTAGATAATAGGCTTTTGTTCTTAATCGCTATGAGCCAACAATTGAGGTATTTTCCGTCCTGAGGATGATGAGAGATAATTTTCTTTTTTCTTTTCAATGCTGAGCGAAGATTTCTAAGCCCGATAATTCCTAAGCTTAATTTTATTTTTAAATAAAGACTTCGAAAGGTTTTTGTTTGTAATACTGGTTGGTAACAAACTGCTACTCCTCTCCTGTCTTCGGTAAGATAAATACCACTTATGGGCTGTATCGTATCAAAAACATAAGTCATCAGTTTACGGACATATTTTTCATCATCCCTTTTGAGTTTTGCTAAAATATTAGGATCATTTTTGAATTGAGTTGTTAAAATGTTTACTACAGTACTACGATCTTTTTTACTCGCTTTCATACAGAAAAATCATTGTCAAATAAATTGGTATACTAATCAAAAAATAGTTTGCACCCAAAAAACTAGTCCTGTAACAATACAGGCACATATTACGCAAACAACCATAAGTTTAAAAGCTGAATCCTTATCCATAAATCTCTAATTACAAATTCCTTTAATCAAATATATTGATTTTTATCACGATTAAAAGCTTTAGCACAAAAAAAGCACCTAATAAACTTCTACCGCCCTTGATGAATCTACCCTAAACACATATCATCTCTTTTTCTTTTCAAAATCATCATTTTAATGTAATTTAAGCCTTTCAAAACAAACTAATCATAGTCATGAGTATCAACCAATTATTTAGAACAATAATATTAGGCATCATTGTAACACTTATACTTGGGTCATGCCAACGTAACCCTGTTACAGGCAAAAAACAATTGAGCTTGATGTCTCCTAAAAAAGAACTAGCAATAGGAAAAGAAGCTAATCCTCAAATTCTTGCACAATTTGGTGTATATAATGATGATAAGCTTCAAGCATTTATCACTAAAAAAGGAAATAAAATGGCTAGTATCTCTCATATGCCTAAACTAAATTTTCACTTCAAAGTAGTTGACTCTGACGTAGTCAATGCCTTCGCCGTACCTGGTGGATATGTATATTTCACAAGAGGAATCATGGCTTATTTTAATAATGAGGCACAATTTGCAGGAGTACTTGGACATGAAATTGGTCACATTACTCATCGTCACTCTGCTCAATCTCAAACTAAACAAATACTAACACAAGTAGGATTTATGGGCGGGATGATTCTCTCGCCTGCATTTAGAGGAATGGCTCAGCAAGCTTCACAAGGTATGCAGTTGTTATTATTAAAATATTCTCGTACCCACGAATCACAATCAGATGTATTAGGAGTAGAATACTCTTCTAAAATAGGATATGATGCTCATCAAATGGCAGGTTTCTTCGAGACATTAGCACGCTTATCTACAGGACCTGATGGAAAAAGAATTCCAGAATTCATGTCCACTCATCCAGACCCAGGGAAACGACACAGCACAGTAAACCAATTAGCTGACAAATGGCAGTCAAGCAATAGCACAGAAGGATTAAAAATCAATAGAAATTCGTATCTACGCATGATTGATGGTATAATATACGGTCCTGACCCACGTCAAGGATACGAAGAGCAAAACATCTTCTACCACCCAGAACTTAAATTCCAATTTCCAATACCTACTGGATGGACACTACAAAATACACCTAATGCAGTACAAATAGGACCAAAAGATGGCAGTGCTCTAATTACCTTCACTGTATCTAAAGATGCAGACTTCCAGACTGTAACTAATGAGTTTGTTACCAAATATAAATTTCAAGTAACATCACAACAAAACATCACAGTAAATGGACTTTCGGCCTATAAGGTCATATCAAAATTACCACAAAAAGACCCAAAAACAGGAGAAGAAAAAAGCCTAACAGTACAAACCGTCCTTATTAAATACAACAACTCAATGTACATATTTCATGGGCTATGCAACCCCGATCAGTTTTCAGCAAAAAGAACTGATTTCGGAAACACTATGCTTAACTTTAGAGCACTTACAAACGCTAAAAAAATCAACGTAAAACCAGAACGTATCAAAATCGTTGAAACAACTAACACAGCTAAAACTCTACAACAAGCATTTGTAAGCCAAAGAGTACCAGCAAGTAGGTATAAAGAGTTAGCCATCCTTAACGGAATGAAACTCACAGATATGCTTCCAAAAGGAACACTCTTTAAAATAGTAAAAAAACTTTAAAACTACTTTGGGTGTTTCCCCACTTAAAAAAAGTGGGGTCAGGCTTTACACTATATCTTTTTTCTTGTCATTGATTTAAGATAAAAAAGGATGTCGCTTCAATCCTTAACAATCCCTCACTCAAGTAGATTACGAACTATTACATAAAAAACTCTGTTCTATTTCTCTACCATACTAAATGTCATGAAAAAAATAAACACCCTTTTACTTTCGCTATTAATATCCAGCTTTGCTTTATCTCAACAAAAGGATCGCTCACAATTAAAAGGAAAATTTTTCAGCTATTGGGGGTGGAACAGAGGACTCTTCACCAATTCAAACATTCACTTCAAAGGAGACAATTATAAATTCACTCTCCATCAAGCTAAAGCTTTAGACAAACAATCACCTTTTAATTTTGACGTTTACTTTAATCCCCTAAAGCTCTCAATCCCACAATATAACTTCAGATTAGGTTATTACATCACCAACAAATACAATATCTCTATCGGACAAGATCACATGAAATATGTGGTGACACAAAATCAAATCGCCAGAATATCAGGAGATATAAATAATGGTTCAGCCTATGACGGCATATACAATAATGATAATATTAAGCTCACAAAAGACTTTTTGCAACTAGAACACACCGACGGGCTTAATTATGCTAATATCGCTCTGGGAAGAACTGATTTGATTAAATCAGTTTACGAAGGAAAAGTAAAGCTTAATTTGGTGGAAAACTTTGGGTTAGGACTTCTAGTCCCAAGAACGGATGCTACATTATTAAACTATAAAAGACATGACAAATTCCATCTTGCAGGCTACGGAACAAACCTAATGCTAGGTGCTAATATCACATTATGGGATGTTTTCTTTATCCAGTCCGAGTTCAAGGGTGGTTTTATTAACTTACCTTGGATCAGAACAACATTTGATAAAGCAGATTCCGCAAAGCAAAACTTCTTCTTTTTCCAAAGAAACATTCTTTTTGGGTTTATATTTAACTTAAACACAGCAAACAAATAATACCAGTTTAACTATAATATGAGTCTAATTTAGATTGAATTGTTTTTTTGCAATATCGAGGAAAAATGATTTAGCATAACTGGTTAAGGTAAATTATTTTAACGAAGAGAGGATAAAAAACAAATATCTATGTGATATTATTTCAAATAATTAAGATAATATAAAAGTACATAAAAAGGAGAAAACACTTTCTACCATAGGATTTATTTTCTTCCAAATACTACTTTTTTAGCCACTTTTTAACAATGACATTATCGCCATCTAATACTTGAAGAATGTAGGTTCCGCTTGCGTATTGACCTACATCAATATTACTACTTGAGCCTTCGTAAACAATCAAACCTAAGATATCAAAAATTTTAACATGCATATCTGCACCTAATCCATTGATATTCAAATATTCATTTGTAGGATTAGGGTAAACAGATATTTCCTGAGAAATACTTCCTGCATCGATGAAGGTTATTAAATTATTACATCCTTTAAATTTCAGTTCGGCAATAGAACATACATTACTCCCTGAAATGGTAGATGTTATTACTAACTTGATATAACGTATTCCACTTCTACCGCTAAAATATGCCGTTTGCCATGAAGAGGTTTTAGCAAAAGTCCAAGGATTGGCATTACTCCAAGTCACATTATCAACACTAGTGTAGATTTCTATATTCTTCGGATAACCATTAGAGTTATTCTGTCTATTGAGCATTTCCATCTCCGACAATGAATAACTATCGTTTAAGTCAAAAACCAACTCATGAGGTAAAGGTGCATTTACACTCCATTTGTTGTGCCATATCGTACTATTATCACCATCTACAGCTTTATCCGGTGTTTTACCTGAAGATGCAGAGCTATAACTAACTGTCGAAATTGTTGGAATTGTAATATTTTTAGTAGGTAAATAACTAACTATCTCGTTATCGGTTAAATCATCAGTAACTCCATTTGGTTTACTTACCACAAACTTGAGTCGCCATGCCTTACTAATGTCCACATTCGAGAATACTACCTCCTCTTTAGCTCCAGAAATCAATGTAGTAGAAATATTTCTCGATTCCACCACCTGCCCATTAATATACAATTCTAAAACGTATGTATTTATCGTCAAAAGGCTTTTATTAAATACCTCAATTTTAGGCGATAAAAAATCTTGACAAGCTACTCCACCTACATCAGAAATATTAGTTAAAGCAATTTCTTCTGACGAACTACAAGTACCTGTTACAGTAATAAAATCAGTTAACACCTGTGTATCAGTTCCATTTTTATCAATTACTGTTAATGACACTTTGTATGTGCCTGGTACAGGATAATAAACCTGCTGCCTCTCTTGAGTTGAAGTTGCAGGAACTCCACCTTCAAAAATCCACAAATAACTTGTTGATTGGTCTTCAAATAAAGCTGAAGCACTTGCGAAATCTATTGCATCTCCTCCACAGGTTGTTGTTGAAGTATTTGAACTAATTACAGACTGTGGACTCGAAGATTTGGCTAAATCATTTTCCCAAATCCCTCTAGTTGTCCCTGCTCTTATTATTGATTTAGCATAATTAATTTTCAGAAATTTCATATTAATACCAGGTAATTTAGTTCCATGAATTTCCCATGATGATTTAGAGTTATCTCTGTAATAAACACCATATTGTGTACCTACATAAACACCACCATCTGATCCTTTTTGATGAATCATAGAAGTAATTTTATACGCTCCTAAACCAGTGGAATAATTCACCCAAGAGGTTCCTCCATTTACAGACTTATATATTTTTGGACTAGACCCATTGGTTGATAACCAAATGACATCTGAGTTCTTACTATCAATTTCTATATTTCTAATTCTAACATTTGAAGCTAAGCCACTTGGTAAAACAGACACCCACGATGTTCCTCCATTTACTGATTTGCTTAATTTATTTACATTATTTAATTGATCTACAACATATATTACATCTGGATTGGACACACTAACTTTCACTTCTGCATAAGACCACGAAGAACCAGATTCTAAGGTTATTAAAGCCGTCCAAGAAACGCCATTATCAATACTTTTTTTAATTGCAAAACCCTTATAATCAACACTATACAAAGTGTAGTATTGATTAGGGTGAAACTGAACATTATTGTGCCTACCTGTATAACCAGACCCAAAATTAACTCCTGCTTGTTGGTAGGAAGGATGTCCATGAGATGGCCCACTTGAAGGTCTTTTTATAATGTTATCCCCACTTGGCCGAGCATAAAGCCAACTATCATCAATTGGATTTATTGATGCATTTGATGCATCTCCTCCCCCCAAAGGTTTCCAATAAGCACCATATATATCTTCATCTCTTACAATAACTCCGTTGTGATCCATTGCTGCCACAATAATATCTCGCTTTCCAGGTGTCATATCAAAACCAAGAGCCATAGTTATCGGTAAACCGTCTGCTCTTTCTACAAAAGTTTTCCCTCCGTCTTCAGAAAGGGTAATTCCTCCATCGTTGGCTACCCAAACATCATTTCCATTAATAATCATATCTTGGATATCCCCATGAATATCAGTCCCACAGGTTTGGTCATCATTTAACACCACCTTAGGGCGTTTTGGAAGACTTACTTGCTCTCCTGTCCAATACCATGTTTGCATTTGATCAAAAGAAAACCGAGGCTGAACATTAGTAGCCGCTATCACAAAATTGGGATCTACATTAGATATGGCTATAGTTGTGGCCCATCTGATTTGTACTGCACTAAAGCCTTCTCCGAAAAAATCTCTATCTCCTGCTGACTTATTGACAATTCCAGCAGCTGCTCCACAGCAAGCTCTAGAAAAACTCGCCCCAGAATCTACTGATTTGTAAAAAGCTGCCCCTTCGTCTGAAACATTCAAGTAAAAAGCTACTAAATCAGGTTGAGCTGGTGTTAAAGCTATTTTCCCTCTAATCTCCTTATTGTTAGGATTTGTAAAATTCGCAAAACCATTCGTCACCCGAGTAAATGTAAGTCCACGATTAGTTGAACGATAAAAATTAATATCCTTATTTTCTAAAACTAAAGTATAAATGATGCTAGGATTGGTTGGGTGAAATTTCACGTCTATCACAAACTTTTTATACCCAAACGTATATTTTGACCATGTTTGACCTCCATCAACTGAATGAGCAACTTTAGCAACTAAGCCTTGAGGGTTTATATCACTTGCAATCACTAAATTTTCATTTGTTGAAGAAACATCAACATACATATATTCACTTCGATAATCATCACCACCGTAATCTATACTTGGAAATCTACTAGTATAATCTATAGTAGTCATCGTAAAACTATCTCCCCCATCAGTACTTTTTAAAATTCCCGCATTGGTTGCTACATATACATAATCGGGGTTACTCACAGCAATCACAATTTTATTTATCTTTCGCACAAAAGGATGTTCTTTCAATAAGCTTTCTGACCACGTTTGTCCTTTATTCTGTGATTTCCACAAACCTCCATTCAAACCTCCTGCAAATACAATATTTGGGTTGGTTGGATGTACTGCAATACTTCTTACAACACCATTTTGACCGGTATAATAACAATCTGAACGGTCAATTTTCACATCTAGAGCTTTCCATTCTTTCCCGATTCCTTGTATTTTCTGATTCCCCTTCTTTAAAAAACTTCCTACTTTGATTGGATTTCCATTTTCATCAAAAGAGGACATTGAATATGTTCTCACAAAAAATAAAAAAGCACGAGTATATTCATTCTTTTCCCATTCATGGCTTTCATAATAAGAATCATAAGAGCTTACTATGTCATAATAATTAGGAACTTCCTTATTTAGTAACGTGTAATATTCTGGAGCATCCTGAGCGTGAACACCTAACATACAAATAAAGTAGATGAAGATGGTTTTAAAAAGATTTTTACTAAACATGACTTATAGTTGTTAGGTTAGTTAATAATAACTATTTTACAAAAAAATAGCTTAAGAAGCTCTGAAAATATATGTTTTTTTACATATGAAGATTTATTTTTTTCGGGAAATCGTATAATGCAACAAACCAATTAAGCTTTCTCTAGACTCTGAAGCTGGAAAGCCCTCAATTGCTGTCAATGCTTTGTTCAAATACTCATTCATTTTTTTCTGAGTATAATCCAACCCACTACTTGCTTTCACAAAAGCGATTACTTCCTTTACAGCCTCTCTTTTATGGCTCTTATTCTTAATCAAATTACGAATATGTCGTTGCTGTTTTTTACTCGCTTCAGTTAATGCGTAGATTAAGGGTAAAGTCATCTTTTTTTCCTTAATATCAATTCCTACAGGCTTTCCAATATCTTGAGCCCCGTAATCAAACAAATCATCTTTAATCTGAAAAGCAATCCCTACATCTTGACCAAACTGGTAAGCCTTATCTATCAAATTTTTATCATCAGTAGTAGAGGCTACCCCTACCGCACAACAAGAAGCTATAAGCGATGCCGTTTTCTGACGGATTACATCAAAATACACCTCTTCTGTAATGTCTAATTTTCGAGCTTTTTCGATTTGAAGTAACTCTCCTTCACTCATCTCTTTTACTGCTTTTGACACTATCTTAAGAGAATGAAAATCTTCATTTTCGATAGCTAATAAAAGTCCCTTAGACAATAAGTAATCTCCAACTAAAACAGCAATTTTGTTTTTCCATAAAGCATTCACAGAAAAGAAGCCTCTCCTATAATTAGAATCATCTACTACGTCATCGTGTACCAAAGTCGCTGTATGTAATAATTCTATTAGTGCTGCTCCTCTATGAGTAACCTCATTAGTCTTGCCTGTTAAGTTAGCCGATAAAAACACAAACATAGGACGCATTTGCTTCCCCTTACGCTTTACTATATAATGCATGATTTTATCTAAGAGCATTACATTAGTACGCATAGAAGTACGAAAGGTAGATTCAAAATCTGCCATATCATAAGTAATAGGTGCTTGTATATCTACTAATTTCATACTCATGCTAAAACGACCAGTTATATTTAGAAATTCCTTTTATCGCAGCTACAAGTAAATCTACACCAGCCTTTACATCTTCTTTATTCACCATCTCTATCACTTGGTGAATGTGACGAGTAGGAATAGAAATAGCTCCTGCAATTGATCCATTTTTACCACTACGTTGTACACTTGCCGTATCTGTACCGCCAGCTGTCAGTATCTCTGGTTGCCACTTTATTTTTTCTTTTTCTGCTGTTTGTTTTAGAAACTCTACCATTCTATAATCCGAAATAGTAGAAGAGTCCATAATTTTGATGGCTACCCCTTCTCCTAAAGCTGTAATGTACTCATGCTTAGCTGCACCTGGTACATCAAAGGCTATTGTAGTATCCACTCCAAAACCAAAATCAGGATTAATGCTATGAGTAGCTACAGAAGCACCACGTAGACCTACCTCTTCTTGTACAGTAAATACTGCATAAAAATCATGATCTATACTTTCTTTTTTAAAATTTCTTAATACCTCTAACAATAAGTAAACAGAAATTCTATTATCAAGAGATTTACAATTAATACAATCTCCCATTTCTATAAGTTCTCTATCCCTCGTTATGGGGTTACCTATGTTAATGTACTTCTCAACTTCTTTTTTAGGCATTCCTAAATCAATAAAAAAATCTGTGATTTTTACACTTTTTGTGCGTTCTTCTGCCGTCATCACATGAATGGGTTTACTCCCCATTACCCCTACAAGCTTTTTATTTCCGTGTACGATTACTCGTTGTGCTGTTAATGTCTTAGGATCAAAACCTCCTAAAGTATGAAATCTCAAAAAACCTTTATCGTCAATATGGGTTACAATAAAGCCAATCTCATCCATGTGAGCTGCTGCCATTATTTTTTTTCTCTTACCTTTTGGTAGCCTCCCTTCTATCTTTACGATAATATTACCCATATTATCTAATTCTACGTTAGAATTAATTCCTTTTAACTCTTGTAAAATAAGATTCCTGATTTCAATCTCATACCCAGGTGCACCCGGAGTTTCGCAAATTTTCTTTAGTAAGCTTATATTCATTTTGGTTCATCACTTTAATCTTTTACACAATGTAAAATAATTTGTTTTCATAAACAAAAAATGTCCGATACTGATGATTAGTATCGGACATTTATATGACTTATAGTTTTGTATAAAGACTATACTTCGCTCAATTTAAGCATATTTGTTTTATTATTTTTCCAGCTTGGCAAAGCCAAAGTACTTACAATAATATCTCCAGAAGATAAGAACCCTTTCTTTTTCAAAAAATCTCTTACTTCAGTGATTGTATCTTCTGCGTTAGACTCTTTATCATAATAAAATGCTGTAACACCCCAAATCAAGTTCAGGCGTGTCAATAAAGCTTTATTATTTGTAAACACATAGATGTCTGCCTTCGGTCTATGTTTAGCAATAGAGTAAGCTGTAAACCCTGATTCTGTCATTCCTACTATTGCTCTTGCACCAGTTCTTTCAGCTAGTTGACAAGCACTTGATATCACAGCCTCATTTACAGATGTATCTTCACTACTAATTACACCGTAGTTTTTATTATAAATCTTATCTGTATTTGCTTCTACTTCTTGGATGATACGACACATTGCAGAAACAGCTTCGTTAGGATATAACCCAGCCGCAGATTCTCCAGACAACATCACTACATCAGCTCCATCCATTATAGCATTTGCTACATCGTTTGTTTCTGCTCTAGTAGGACGAGGGTTAGTAATCATACTCTCAAGCATTTGAGTAGCTACGATTACTGGTTTCTTCGCTTTATTACACTTTTCAATTAATTCTTTTTGAATCAATGGTACTTTAGCCATATCAATCTCTACACCTAAATCTCCACGGGCAACCATCAAAGCATCTGTAGCTTCAATAATCTCATCCATATTTTCAATAGCTTCTGGTTTTTCGACCTTCGAAATTACTTTAATGTCTTTTCCTTTTGACTTAATAATTTCTTTTAAATCAATAATATCTTGTGCTGAACGCACAAAAGACAATGCAATCCAATCTACATCTTGCTCAATACCGAATAATAAATCTTTATGATCTTTTTCAGTAAGAGAAGGCTCAGAAATAATAGTACTTGGTAGGTTAATTCCTTTTCTGGATTTAAGTATACCACCAAAAACAACTCTAGCAATTACTTTTGATCCGTCAGTGCTTTCAACACAAAGCTCTAAGTTACCATCATCAATCATGATAGGGTCACCCTTCTTCACATCTTGTGCAATAGTCTTATAAGTAGTACTAATACGAGAAGCACTTCCTTCAAAATCACCAGATTCAATTGTAATTATCTCACCTGATTTGATTTCAACACCATCGTTTTCAATTTTATTTGTACGAATTTTAGGCCCTTGTAAATCTTGAAGTAAACAAATATTAGTGTTATGCTCCTTATTTAAATCTCTTACCCAATTAATTACTTGAATATGGTCACTATGATCACCATGTGAAAAATTCATTCTAAAAATATTGGCTCCAGCTTGATGTAATTCCCAAATTTTTTCTTTCGTTCTACTAGCAGGACCAATAGTTGCAATGATTTTTACTTTTTTCTTAATAGTGTTCATTTGTATCAGGTTAATTCAAATAATTAATAAATTTTCTTTTTCTTTTATTTTGTCCAAATCAATCTCCTTTATATAAGTAATAACGAGGACGTTTGATAGCTTTTTCCTCACATACTCTTTAGTGTATATATCAGATTGCCCCCCAAACTTAAGAAAGTAATCGTATTCTTTCAACTCTGGAAGCAAATAAGGTTTAGAAACTTGAAAAAAATCCATCGATTTGTTCTGAATCAATGTAAAATCATACAATTCTGTCTCATGACAATAACAAGAGCAAATACATTTCTTGTTTTTTTGTCCTTCATAAAGATTTACTTCCTCTCCTCTTTTAAGATCTAGGTTTAAACAATTGTTAATTCCCCAAGCTAATTTATAATCTCGTACAGCCGCTACAATTCCATAGATCATGAAATCATCTTCATACGATACGTCTAAAACTAAATTTGCCATGGGTAAGTTTATCTCTTTCAAAGGTACTATTATTCTGATTTTCCATCCCTTTATAAAAGACTTTTTTTACAAAAAATAAACGTCCGTAATAAAAGGAAATTCATACTAAAGGACTGTATTCTTCCTGATTTTATTCACATTTAGGTAAAATAGGTTATCTAAACTCGAAAATATTTGTGTTTTTATAAAAAATAGTTTTCTTTGCATCCATTAATAATCAAACAAAATACAAAATGTCTGAAATTGCAGAAAAAGTAAAAGGAATCATCATTGATAAATTAGGTGTTGAAGAATCAGAAGTAACTGCTGAAGCTGGATTCACTGCTGACCTTGGTGCTGACTCTCTTGATACTGTTGAGCTTATCATGGAATTCGAAAAAGAATTTAATATTTCTATTCCTGACGAACAAGCTGAAAATATCGCTACAGTTGGTGATGCTATCACTTATCTTGAAAAAAA
>Ga0256845_1001142_pt1 | contig 22149 bp, 15 predicted proteins | sample RiftiametaG_FD_189101 | JGI IMG/M metagenome (GOLD analysis project Ga0256845, IMG submission 189101) | Tube worm associated microbial communities from hydrothermal vent at the East Pacific Rise, Pacific Ocean - Riftia | ecosystem: Host-associated > Annelida > Integument > Unclassified ... | reverse complement strand
AACAGGATTTGAAGTTTTTGGAGATTTAGGCAAAAGAAAAAAATGGAGTTATAAAGCATATTTAGTCAACGGTTTAAGTAGTGCTGGTTTTTCTTCAGGAAACTGGATAAAAAGAGGTCACCAAAAAAGGTTTGAGAAAGCAAACGCTGAGAATCTAGCTGTAGCAGCAAGAATTGATTACAATTTAAAAGAGAAAGGCTGGGTGGGAATATCTAGTTACTTTGGAGATTCTAATGGAAATAGACCAAAAGATGATTTGAAGAATGTAAAAGGACGTGTTTTTCTAATTGACTTCCATTTCAATTTCAATAGAGGTCCTTTAAAAATTAGAGCAATGGCTTTATATGGTCATTTAGAAAACTCAAATATTATTTCAAATGCAAATTCAAATCTATCCAACAATTTGAATGTTAAAAGAACCCCTGTAGCTTCAGACGTTTTAGGTTATTATATTGAAACTGGATATAATGTTTTATCATTTACAAAAGAGAAAGTAAGAAAACTTTTTGTTTTTGGTAGGTATGATTTTTACGACACCATGTTTGATGTACATCCAACTATTTTTAAGAATCCTCGATGGGAAAGAAATGCGTATACATTTGGCTTAAACTTCTCTCCTACACATGAAGTCGTTATAAAAGCTCATTATTCAATCCGAAAAATAGGACTTCAAGAAAATAATATTGAAAGAACATTCTTACTTGGCATTGGGTACACATTTAAAACGCCTAATTATTAAATAATAAATAACAAAAAGTAAATTATGAATAAGAAAACAATTGCAAAAAACAGTTTAGTAGCTATTCTATTATCGACGATGGTACTAGGGTCTTGTAAAAAAAAAGGATGCACAAATACAGCAGCCCTGAACTATAATTCTGAAGCAAAAAAAGACGATGGAAGTTGTACATTCTCTAGTGTTTCATACAAAGAACATTTGACAAATATTGGAAACAATGTTATTGTAGAGACATACAAGGAGCTTGCAAGTAAAGCATCTACCCTATTTGACTTAGTTACAGATTTAAAAAACAATCAATCTACATCAAACTTAGACAATGCTAAAAATGGATGGAGAAACACTCGATCTCCTTGGGAGAAATCAGAAGGTTTTTTATTCGGACCTGTCGATACTGATGGTATTGACCCAGCAATAGATAGTTGGCCAGTAAACGTCCAAGATTTAAACAATGTTTTAAGTTCTACTAATGCACTAACAGAGAGTTACATTAATGGTTTAATTGGAGAATTGAAAGGATTTCACACAATAGAATTCTTATTATGGGGAGCTTCTGGAAACAAACAGATCGCCGATTTTACACCCAGAGAATTTGATTACCTTTTAGCAACTGCAGAAAATTTAAAAAACAAGACAGCAGATTTATCAAATTCATGGATTTCTTCTGGTGATAATTTTGTTGTTAACCTTTCTGAAGCAGGTTCTACAAATAGTATTTATGTTTCTCAAAAATCAGCATTAGAAGAATTGATAGAAGGAATGATTGCTATTGCTGATGAAGTAGGTAACGGTAAAATTAACAACCCTTTTTCTCAAAATGATTTAGCCTTAGAGGAATCTCAATTTAGCCACAATTCAAAAAATGATTTCGCCAACAATATTCGTTCGATTTCAAACATTTACAATGGTAAATTCAATATTTCTGGCAAAGGAGTTTACGATGTAATCAAAGCTAAAAATGAAAGTCTAGCGGACCAATTCAACACCCAAGTTAACGAAGCAATTACAGCAATAGACAATATACCAGGTACGTTTTCTAGTGCAGTTACAGCTCAAGATCAGGCCGTAGCAAATGCCATTAACAAGCTTTCGATTATTCAACAAACTTTAGAATCTCAAATTAAACCAATAATTTCAAATTTATAAATAAATAAGTCTACTTTAATTGAGTATTCTCCTCTAATATTTCGATTAAAGTAGACTTTTAATACAACCAGGGAAAATGAAAAAAGCAGTACTATTTAAACTAATTCTCTTTACAGTTCTAATTGCATCTTGTAAAAAAAAACCAATAATACAGAGTTATGAAAATCCTCGTTATTTAGCAGGAGGCGAAACTACAGTGTTTCAAAATAATAGTTTTGCCTATTCGTCACCAGCAGAAAACTTATCGGGAACTAATTTAGCGCAACATTTAGCGGGTGATTTGGCTTTTGAGCAAGCTTTTGTAACTGCTCCTGCTACTGTTAATCAGGGTTTAGGTCCAGTTTTTAATAATAATTCTTGCATTTCTTGTCATCCTAAAGACGGAAGAGCTCCACACCCGACACAATTAAATGATTTTACTGGATTATTTTTACGATCCAGTATTCCTGGTACAGATTCTCACGGTGGTCCCAACCCTGTTCCCGGTTTTGGTGGTCAACTTTCCCATAAATCTATTTTCGGAACAGAAGCTGAAGTAACTTTTGGAGTAACTTATACTTATCATACAATAACATACGATGATGGCACTTCTGTTATTCTTAGAAAACCTATTTACTATATTGCTGATTCGTACATACCATTACCTCCTGAGACAATGGTATCTCCTAGAATTGGACCTCCAGTTTTCGGATTAGGTCTACTTGAAGCTGTACCTGAATCTTTTATTACCGCTCTTGCAGATGAGAATGACATTGATGGAGACGGAATATCTGGAAAGCCTAATTATGTTTGGAATGCTGAAACAAATCAATTAGAATTAGGTCGTTTTGGATGGAAAGGAGTTAATCCAACTGTAATGCAGCAATGTGCAGGAGCTTATAATGATGACATGGGAATCACAACACCTTATTTCCCTATTGAATCTTCTTTTGGTCAAACAAATAATACTGACCTAAGCACAAATGATCCTGAATTAAATCAAGAAGAATTAGACAATGTTGCATTTTATTGTAGAACACTTGGAGTACCTGCTCCCCGAGACATAGACAACCTTGATGTTATTTATGGTGAAAAATTGTTCAATGACATCAACTGCACAGGTTGTCATACGACCTCGCTTACAACTGGTTTTTTTCCGGGAATTCCTGAAATCTCAAACCAAACAATTTTCCCATTTTCTGATGGATTACTGCATGACATGGGATTTGGATTAGCTGACGACAGACCTTCGTTTGATGCTGATGGTCATGAATGGAAAACTAGACCTTTATGGGGAATAGGCTTAACGGAATTAGTAGGCGGTCATACGAATTATCTTCACGATGGAAGAGCGAGAAATATTGAAGAAGCAATTCTTTGGCACGGCGGGGAGGCTTCAAAGTCTATCTCCCTTTTCAAAGCACTTAATTCAATTGAAAGAGCACAATTGATAAAATTCTTAAACTCTTTATAAAGGGTTTGAGAATTTTATCAATCCATTCCTCCTCCTCTATTCTGCTTTACTTTCTTAGCTTTGTCAAACCTTCCCCAGCGGTAAGAAATTGTCAAATAGATTCTACGGGTCCTCCATTTGTATTCAGAATGTTGCTGAATTCCATTTTGTTCAAGATCTAGCTCAAATCCTTTGGTATTGAAAACATCCGTAACTCTTGTACCTATCGATAATTTATTCTTGTAAAAACGTTTTTCAAACGCTAAATCTATCCCCGTTCTTGGCTGGATAATTCCTTGAGGGACGATACGAGGAGCATTGTATTTTGCATTCAGCTGAAAAGAAGCTGTTTTTTTCCAAAATTCTACCCCTAAAATATATTTTGCAGACCAATTGAACCCACTATTATTCCAATCTGTCAGTGGGTTTTCATTGTCGTATTCAATGTAATTCCCGTTGAATGAGATTGTATTTTTCATCCACGAAAATGGTTTGTAAATAATGATGGTCTCTAATCCTGTACTGTAAGAATGATCAATGTTTTGGTATGTGACAAGCGAAGAATTATCGGTGTAATAAAATTTCACTCTATTGATAACATCATTTGTTCTTCGGTGGAAAATACTGCTCGAAAAAATAAATTTCTTTGCAGAGAAAGAATAACCCAAGTCAAAAGAATGAATGTATTCGGGTTTTAAGTATGGATTACCACTTCGAAGATTAAATGGGTCAACGTAACTCTTAAAAGGATTCAATTGTCGAGATTTTGCTCGATTTATTCTTTTACTATAACTTAAACTCAATTCTGATTTACCACTCAAAGCATATTTCACATGCGCAGAAGGAAACAAGTTTAAATATGAATTCGAAATTACAATATCTTGGTCCACTAAGTATGGGATTTGTTGCGCTAATTCTCCTCGCACACCTACTTGGTATTTAAAAGCGCCCAATTCTTGTCCGAAAATTCCATATACACTATACACAGCTTCATCGTATTCATAGTTAAAATTAGCCAAAGTGTCTTCAAAGAAACTTCCCGTAATCGTATCTTTCGTTTCTGAAAAGGTGGTCAAAGTTTCTTTTCTTAGAATTGCTTTTGCACCAAATTCTATTCTAGCACGAATGGAATCATACACTTTACTGAAATCGGATTGAATTGTAGTTACTTGATTTGAGGTCGTATTTGACAATTGTTGATTCAATGGAGCATTACCATTGGGATTACCATTGAGGTTAAAATAGAGCTCCTCATAAAAACCTTCATTTTCTCCATTGCCTTGAGAATGAGTTGCACTGATTGAGAATTCTCCTTTATTCTCCACTAAATCATGGTGATAATGTAGGTTAAAATCAATTCCTTCTCGGTTTCTGGGATCTACAGAATTCCTGTCCCACCTTTCCGTTAAAATCTCATCATTATCGTATAAGAAATTCTCTAAATTCCCCGTTCTTTTTCTTCGACCAAAAGTCCCCGTCACAGAAAGTCCAAGCGTATTTCTGTCGTCAAGAAAATAATCATTACCTAAAACAATTGTATGCGTAGCCTTTAAATCTGTTCCTTTTCTATCTTGCACAAAATGTACATTTGTGTCTGTTGCGATTTCTCTTTGTAAATCACTTGAAAAATTTCGATAACCCTCGTAATAATTGAATGAATAGTTCAAATTGGTGTTGAATTTCTTATTTCGATAACTCAATCCAATGTTCAATTCATACAAGTCTCCAGTTGCTGCAGTTGCAGATGCTACCCCATTAAAGCCTATCAATCGATTTTTTTTCAAGATGATATTAATAATTCCAGACGTTCCATCCGGGTCGTATTTTGCAGAAGGATTAGTCACGACCTCAATTCTCTCGATAGAATTTGCAGGAAAAGCATCCAATACATTCTGTCCATCATTCCCAACCAATGTACTTGGTCGACCATTGATTAAAATTGTTACATTTCCATCACCACGTAAACTTATATTCCCGTCTTGATCGACTTCAATACTCGGTACATTATTTAAAACATCGTTTGCCGTTCCGCCTCGAGAAGATAAATCTTCGCTGACTTGGTATATTTTTTTATCTATCCCCGCTTTCAGTGCATCCAATGATCCTGAAGCAGTTACTTCATCCAAACGCAAGGTTTTATCTATTTTTAATTGAATCCTTTCCAATTCTATCTCTTTTTTGTCCGTTTTAGGAACAATAATAAAAGAAGGCAAATGATTCGCATAAGTTATTTTCAAGAATGAAGGAACCGATTTATGTGGTATTTCAATGTCAAAACGACCATCAATATCTGAAAATGCTCCTGTAATCACAGTAGAATCACTTATTTTCAATAAACGAATTGATGCATATTCAACAGGATTATTTTCCACATCAAACACCTGTCCTCTGATTGTTTGAGCAACAGAACTAACGGATATCGAACTAAAAAACAAGAATAAAAAGTAAGTATTTAATTTCATATTATCTCCACATCAATTTTACATCTTCTATTTTTACTTCAAATGGCGCTGTAATTCTCACGGTATAAACCCCCATTTTTAATGTCTCAAAATTTTGCTCAAAATGAACATTTTCTTTCGACGAAGATATCCATAAATCCCTTACAGTTTGCTCAATTTTTAAAACTAAAAACTGTTCTCCCTCTTTTTGGATAATGACAGGTGAAATCTCACGTGAATCCACTCTTTCGTATTCTCCTGATATAGCATCAAAGCTACGTTTTACTTCAACTTTGTCATACGTTATTTCAGCATCGATCGTAATTTGATTGTTATTCAATTCTCTTTTCAATTCTTCGAGCGAAAAAAGGAAACTGTTCTGAATAAGTGATACCGTTCTGTCCAACTCTATTATTTTTAGGCGTTTCATTTCTGTCGAAAAAACACTTATTTTGACGTGAACATTTTTAGGCTGTTCATTGTCTGAAACAAGGTAAAAATCAGAATATTTAGCGTCATTGAATTTTTGAACTACGGTGATATTTTCGTATTCTCGTTGAACGGCATAATTCAACGCTTTCCAATTGCCGAAGTAATCGATACTTGACCAACTCGGTGCCGGCCAACAATCGTTGAATTGCCAATACAAAGTTCCACCGCAACGAGGAGAATCTACTCGGTGTGCCGCAATTGCCATACTTACTGCTTTGGCTTGCGTCAATTGAGAAAAATAAACAAATTCTTCAAAATCTTTCGGTGCACCGTAAAGTTTCGTTGCATGTAGCGCAATCATTTCATTCCCCACGTAGCTTTTCTGGTGAAATTTCATTACTTCAGCATCTAAATCCCAATCTTTCTCTTCGGAAAAGGAAGAAAGTGTATTGAATTCAGGAAAACTTTGAAATCCATATTCTGCATTGAAGCGCCCAATTTTATTCGCAAAATCTTCAATCGGATCGTTGCCGTGCCATACTCCCCAATAATGTTGAGAACCGTGATTGTAGAATTCTTGTTCTCCCCAGTTACTCAATGGAGAAGTATGAATATAAGGTATGTTTGTACAATCGTACACAATTGATGGTGCTAATTTTTGAAACAAAGCATTGTATGAATTTTCAATTTCTTTGCTCGCTTCATTATCGAGAAGGTAAGTATCTTGAAATCCCCAATTTTTCCATGCCACATCAACTTCATTATTCCCATTGATTAAAATCACCGAAGGATGCGAAGTTATTCTTGGGATTTGGTAGTTCAATTCTTTTTCAACGTTTTTTAGAAAGGCTGAATCTCCGGGGTACATTGCGCAAGCAAACATCAAGTCTTGCCAAACCATGATTCCTAATTCATCGCATTTTTCAAAGAAAACTTCATCGGGGTAATATCCACCGCCCCAAACACGCACCATGTTAAAATTTGACACCGCCATTTGCTCCACCATTCTTTCGATGTCAACATCTTTGACTCTTGACGGGAAAATATCTTGAGGAATATAATCGGCTCCTTTTCCAAAAACTCTTTTATTATTGATTTTGAAATAATAGCTTGTCCCCCATTCATCCTTTTCTTGAACTAATTCTACGTTTTTAATGCCAAATTTCACTTTTTCAGAATGAATGAACTCATTTTTCACAGAAAGGAAACGCCATTCATCTTTGTACAGAAATGCTTCCCCTTGACCATTTGGCCACCAAAGTAGAGGGTTTTTAATATGTACCATACGTGAAGCTACTCCATTTTCAATCTTTACTTTTACATCGCCAAACAATGTGCTTTTCCAAACAATTTCAGCATTTGATTTCCCTGAAAAGTATGCTTTCAATTCTATCATTGCATCAGAATTCCCCACTTTAATTGTCTGAATACTTTTATTCACTAATCGATTCTCATTGTACGAATGAATGAGAACTTTTTTATTAAATCCCATTGTATTCATTCTCAACGACCAATCCCACCCAAATTGATATTGAGGTTTACGGGTATATGGTGCAACTGCAATTTCGCCCACATCATTTGGTGCAGGATAATGAAAGGATTCATTCTCGTAACGTTCTTTATGAAATAAAATGGGAGGTGTAAAAACCACCTTAACCTCATTCTCCCCTGCTTGTAGAACGTTTTTTATCTGAACAGAATGAGGAACGAAAGCATTACCGGTTTGCAAAACTAAAACATCATTGACATAAACTTTTGCGTATGTATCAATGGATGGAAATTCCAATTCAATAAATTTTGAATTATTTTCTTTTAAAAAGTAGGAAGAAATAAAGGTCCATTCTTGTTTTTCTAATTCAAGAAATAATTTTTCATTCATTCCATAAAAAGGATCGGGAAGAATAAAGTTTTTGATCAACACTTCTTGAACAGAACCTTTTGCACCAGCATTGAGCGAAGTGTCTTTGTAATTCAATTCCCAATACAATACATCTTGAGAAGTAGCATTGAATGCGATTAAAAAGAATAAAATAAACTTCATTTTACCAATTTCTATTGGATTTTGCATCTACAAGATCTTTTTTCTCAGAAGTTGTCAGCGCATAATTAAAACCATTGTAAACAGAATAGCCACCGTATTCGCCAAATTTATTCAATGCTATGAAACCAACTTGCAATCCACTTAAATCTTCATGTTTTGCAATAATTCTTTCGACGGCTAATTTACATGCTTCTTCAGGAGAATGACCATTTCTCATCAATTCTACCACTGTATGAGAACCGGCGATTCGAATAACTGCCTCGCCTAGCCCAGTTGCACATGCAGCTCCGATTTCGTTGTCGACAAATAATCCAGCACCAATAATTGGAGAATCACCAATTCTACCCGGTAATTTATATCCCCATCCACTTGTTGTACATGCTCCGCTTAAATTTCCATCAACATCCAATGCAAGCATTCCAATTGTATCGTGATTCTCACTGTTTATTTCTGGTTTTTCAAATTTTTCAGGATGTTCTTTTTTCCATTCTTTCCACTCTTTTTTGACTTCTTTCAACGGAGATTTAACTTTTTCAAACCCATAATCAAGTGCAAAATCTGCAGCACCTTTCCCTGCAAGCATAACGTGCGGTGTTTTTTCCATTACCGTTCTAGCCACAGTGATTGGATGCATAAAACCTTCGAGGTAAGCCACTGCTCCGCATTTTGAATTCTCATCCATAATGCAAGCATCCAACGTTACATGTCCATCCCGATCAGGTCTTCCCCCAATTCCAACGGAACGATTCGTCATGTCATTTTCGGTTGTTCTCACCCCTTTTTCAACTGCATCGATTGCTTTTCCTCCATTTTTTAAAACTTCCCAAGCATTCTCATTGGCAGCCACCCCATGTTTCCATGTAGAAATAACAATTGGCATTTGATGAATTTCTTTTGTAGCAGAATTTAACATCTCACTTGCTCTACTCGGTTTAAATATTGCTAAAGCAGTACTTACTAATCCAAGTTTAAAAAATGTTCTTCTTTTAAGATTCGTCATTTGAGTTGGTTTGTAATTGAATGATATACAAATATACGGTTTTGAATTTAGAAGAATGAGGAAGTAAAACGCATCTGTGAATGTGATATAACAAGTTGGACATTGGGTTAAGTATACCAACCAAAAATAATTATGGGAGAAATCGTTTGTAAATTAGGACTTAAAAATGATAATTTCGCTACATCTAACTGGATATGAATTAGAGTGAAGTAAAGAACGTGAGCATTACCTGTTCAATACAAATTATGGTAAAAATGATCTAACAACAGCACGTAAAGCGTAAATCAATGGTTTACAAGCAGATTGAAGTCCAGCAATAATAGAATCAAGAATCTTTTTATTACTTAACATACTAATCAATCCTAAAAGTAAAAATACCCCATCTACCCCGTGAACTATTCACGTGGAATTATATTCATATCGAATAATTATTTAGCCACACTTCTATTTCACCAATGTCATTTCATCGACCAAATGTCCAGCACCAGAATACACGTCCATTACCCAAAGAACGTAACGTATATCTACCGTTATATTTCTACAACGTGTTGCATCGAACATGAAATCACTCATGGTACTTTCCCAAGAACGATCAAAATTTAACCCCATTAAGTTACCTTCACCATCAATCACTGGCGAGCCAGAATTTCCACCTGTCGTATGGTTTGAGCCTGTAAAACACACCCATAATTCACCGTCCTGAGCATAATCTCCGTACTCCTTGTTTTTTGCTAGGTCAATCATTCTCGGTAACAAATCATAATCAGGATTCCCGCTGTTGTTCTTTGTAATAATCCCATCAATTGTAGTATGTTCTGTATACGTCATTCCGTCATGTGGAGCTGAACCTTCTAATTTACCGTAGGTAATTCGCATTGTAGAATTCGCATCTGGCCAATGTTTTTTATCCGGAAACATTTCAAATTTTCCAGCAACGTATGTTTTCAATAAAGCATTCATTTCAGATTTATAAATACGAACATCTGGAATTACATTCTCGAAGAAATTATTATCTGCTTCTTTCCACAACATAAAACCGAGGTCTTTTTTATTTAATTTTTTGAAAGATTTCTTTCCTAACTTATCCAAAAATTTTAAATACCTTTCTTTGTTCGTTAAAATTGATTTCTCGTAGATTTTATCGGCCAAACTTTGTGCAGAATTATTTTTCAATCTGTCGGGTAAAGAACCGTTACCAATTTGTTTCACATACTCCTCTGTCAATAAAAAGAAAATTTGTTTATCTGTTGCTTCGTCGTAGTTTTTATAAAATGCTTCCGCTGATTTTTTCTGCTTCTCAATTTCTTCATCCAGCGTACCAGCCTCGACCATTTTATCATAATTTTTTAAAAACTTATTGATTGTACGAGCTTGTTTGAATAATTCTGGACCAACGTATAAATATTCAATGGCCATAGAATACCCAAATTCAGCATCTTTATATTTCTCAACCAATGCATTCATATCTTTAATAACAGATCCATATTTTTTATTCCACTCAGCATTTGTAGCAGCTTTCTCATTGTACATTTTCTCTCTGTCCAATTTTATTTGAATAGCATCCACTGTTTTCAATCCACCGATTTGTCCAATCCATTTTTTCCAACTATTCGCTATTCTGGCTTGTTTTGAAGAATACATAATCCTCAATAAATCCGAAGAACGCATACTTGCATCAATAACACTCAAAGATTTCTCTCTCATTTTTATACGCGCCGGTCGTTCTCTGTCCATGATGAATTTTAAGTTTCCAGAAGACAAGTGTTGTTCAGTCCTACCTGGAAAGCCATATATCATTGTAAATTCTCCTGCAACACGGTTTTTCATTGAAACCGGTAAAAAATGAAGCGGAGTGTAAGGTACATTGTCATCACTGATTTCTGCAGGCTCATTATTTGCATTTGCATAAACTCTAAATACAGAAAAATCACCTGTATGTCTTGGCCAAATCCAATTATCGGTATCTCCACCAAATTTCCCAATTGAATTAGGAGGTGTTCCAACTAATCGAACATCAGAAAATGTTTCTTTCACAATCATGTAATAATCATTCCCATAATTAAATGGCTTAATGTCAGCAGTAAATTCATTTCCTTTCATTGCATCTTGAATCAACATTGCAATGTTATCTTGAATTTTATTGTACAATGTAGCTTCAGACAACCCTTCTGTTCCTTGTAAAACCGTTTTGGTTACATCTTTTATTCGTACAACACGAGAAGCAGTTAAGCCAGGATTCTTCAATTCTTCAGATTTGTTTTTCGCCCAAAATCCATATTTTAAATAATCATTCTCTAACGAAGAATGTGCTTGAATTTGTGAATATCCACAATGGTGATTTGTCAATAATAAACCTTGAGAAGAGACCAATTCAGCAGTACATCCTCCGCCGAAATGCAAGATCGCATCTTTTAAACTTGAATTATTGACTGAATAAATATCTTCAGCAGATAATTTCATTCCCATTGCATGCATATCGCTTTCAAAAGCTTTAATTAAAGAAGGGATCAACATTCCTTCTTCTGCGAAAGAATTAAAAATAGTTGCTACAAAAAACAACAAGGCAAGAGTGAATTTTTTCATCATTTTAAAAATTGTTCATTTTAAGAATGACATAAAGATAATCAGAATGTTAAATTTGCAGTATGGAATTACTGAATTTTATTTTTCGATTAGGTGTTTTGTTTGCAATTTACGGTTTTTTATGGGGGATTTTTGAGGTTATCCTTGCCATGATTACATCCGGAAGATCGAGAACCTTAATTGAAATTTACACTATACGTGGTATTAAATACCTTTTCTTAGTAAATGTAACCTTCATTTTTTGCTTTGAGAATGCTTCAACCCAATTATTAGCCATCTATAAAACGATTTTTGCTGGATTGATTTTATTGACTTATTTCACAGGGAAATTACAGAAAAACCAAATGAAATCTGTTTTTCTCAACATTTCCAAAGGAAAACTAATGAATAATTCTGTTTATTTCAATGCTCGGTTTGAGAAAATTATTATCTCTATTGCTTTAATCACTTTCGCTTTACTTTGGTTTTTTCCAGATTATGCTGTGAATCCAATTTCAACATGGTTCAAAGAAAGTATAATTAACATTGAAGAAACGCCAATATTTGGTTTCATCTTCAAAGTAATTGGTTTCTTTTTCTTAATGAATCTAATTGGAAAAATGATTTCTGCTGTGAATTTCTTAATCAAAGGAGATCAATCTCAAAACAATGATGATTTCACGGACAATAACACATTGGGAAATGATGGTGAATTTGTGGAATATGAAGAGGTGTAGTGTAGCTTCTACATATTTCGACAAACCCAATACAATAAGACTATTCATTTACCCTCCACCTTCTTTGACTTCTGTTTTTTTCACAGAGAACATATTAAAAACAGCTTCAGTATTACACTAATTGAAGAGGGGGGAATGTGATTCTTATTTACCCAATTTAGAAATCATAGCTGCTTTTTCTTCTTCGGAGAATTCAAATTTACTTAAATCACTGAATTTTTTCTTCAGTAAATCGTCAATAATTTTTGAGTCCTTACTGAAATTTTGACATGGTTTACAAATCAGCAAATGCATTTTAACAGCTAATTTATCTTTGATTGAAAGTTTCACGTACTTACCCCTTTCAATGTCCAGTGTTATTTCTTGACATGTTTTCATACTACCCATTTGTTTTTAAGGCAATCACGCAACAATAATTTGGTTCTGTGAATAATTACCCAAAGATTCGACGAAGTAATATCAAAGTCATTACAAATTTGCTCACTTTCTTTTTCTTCTAAATATTTTGAAGCTACAATTCCACGCCATTTTTCGGGTAAAGCATCCAAACACTCTTGCAATTCTTCAAGCGTCTCTGCTTGAGATATTTGATCGACAACCGTTTCAATGTTACTGTTCGATTGTTTGTTCAACAGCCAATGTTTACTTGGATCATCTTGGTCAAAAAAACTTGAAATAGGATCTGTATATCTCGTTTCCGCTTTTCTCCAATAATCAATAATTTTTCGATTGAGAATACTCGTTAACCAAGTTCTAATTTTACTTCGATGTTCAAAAGTATCTAGCTTAGTAAGTGCTGAAATAAATGTATCCTGTACTAAATCTTTTGCTAAATCAATGTCTCGAATTTTAGACATTGCAAAGGATAATAAATAATCGCTATGATCTTCTATCAGTTTAGTTTGATCGATATGGGTGCTCGTGCTCAAATTATTTTAGAATAAATTTCTTCTTGAACCACTTCAAGAACGTGAATAAAAGTAATAAAATTGAGGCAAAACTGAAACTTCTACCCAAAACATTTCCATAAATTGTGTAAAAAGTGAGGTCATCGTTTAAATAAACATCTGCTTTTATCACATCCTCGACCCACCAATCTGTTTTTTGAGTTATTTCTCCACGCTGATTTACAAAACAACTTACACCTGTATTAGCAGAACGTGCGATACTTCTTCTATTTTCAATTGCACGTAAACTTGCAAAACTCATGTGTTGCTTATAACCTGGAGTATCGCCCCACCATCCATCATTGGTGATGATGCAGATCATTTGTCCACCTTTTCTACACTGTTCAGCGACCCAGCCCCCATATATTGATTCGTAACAAACTACTGGTGCAAAAACTACATCTTCTGTTGCAAATACTTGCGCAGACTCTTCTGTTCCTAAAGTCCCTGAAATACCGCCGTTATTAATGGACAATTTTTCTAAGAATGGGAACCAATTAGAAAATGGAATAACTTCTACTCCTGGAACCAACTTCGATTTATGAATAAATTCTACGTCATCATTCTCCGTAATGAGCATTGACGTATTGTAACTTTCGTAAAAGGTACCATCATCATTCGCTCGAGATGCTCTTGAATGTTTATTTGTAAAAAAACGATACGTTGCAGCTCCAATATAAATAGGCGTATTTTCTAATTTCTCTCTTTTATTCTCCGTTAAAAAATGTAAGAATGGCATTCTGTGTACATCTGCTTCATTAAAGTTTTGGCTTATCGCTGTTTCTGGAGCAAGAATTAACTTTGTATTCTTCGTCACCAAAGAATCTGCCAAGCGTACCAACGTACTCATTTGGTTATCAAAACTCCCCGCATTAAATTTATCATTGTACGGGTCGATGTTTGGTTGTATAGCAACAACTTCAATTGTATCGCCTTTTTCTTCGTAATTGAAAAAAGTAAACAGGGAAATAGAAATTGGAACGAGCACCAAAAGAGCTCCACTCCAAATGATCGGTGTTTGAATTCTCCACGATTCTTTATTCAAATATACATTCTGAAAAGATCTAAAAAACAATAGATTAATGACCAATATCCAAAAAGTTCCTCCTAGGACTCCTGTATACTCATACCATTGTATCCAAGAAGGCCGAACAGAAAATGTATTCCCTAAATTTAACCATGTCCAAGACATTTCCCAATTGAGATGAAAGTACTCGAAACCAATCCAGAAAAAAAGCAAAGATAAATAGCCTTCTTTTTCGCCGATATACTTTTTTGCTAAATGAAATGCATAAAAAGTAAGCGCCATCAATAAACTATTCAAAATAACAGCCAAAGAACCTCCAGTTTCGTCTGCTAATAGCACCCACCAAGTTGTTCCAGCGTTGTATATAAAAAAAGTAAGGTAAGCATGTACAAATACTTTCCCTGATCGATACTTCTTTTTAGAAAAATAGCTTTCTACAAAAAATAGTGGAACCCATGCTATAAAAACAAGAGGAGTTAAACTTCCCGAAAATGGAAAAGAAATGACCATTAGAAGTCCAGCAAGTATACTGAGAAGAAAGCGTTGTTTTTTGTTCAATTTTATCACGGAATAAAAGTAATAAAAAAAGAGGGACAGTTATACAACCATCCCTCTTTCTATGCTTAGATATTTATTTTATTCAAAAATAATTGTCATTTCTACTCTTCTATTTTTCTGACGACCTTCAGCTGTGCTATTATCAGCAACAGGTTCAGTTTCCCCAAAATAAAGAACAGATAAACGATTTGCATCAACTCCTTTAGAAACCATAAATTTCTTCACAGCTTCTGCACGTTTTTTCGAAAGAATCAGATTGCTTTGAGCTTTACCTGTATTATCGGTATGACCGGCAATTTGCAATTTCCATTCTGGTTTCTTCAATAAAACTTCAGCCAAATCATTCAATGAAGAATGAGACTCGTCTTTGATGACATCTTTACCAGATTTAAACTCAAGATTTTCAAATGCTGTATTCAAAATTTCCTGAACCTCTTCTTCAATCACAGGGCAACCTTGATTCTCAACTGGACCAGGAGTATTCGGACAAGCATCATCTTTGTCTAACACACCATCTCCATCTGTATCGATGTAAGGGCAACCTTGATTTTCAACAGGACCAGGATTATTAGGACAAGCATCATCTTTGTCTAATATTCCATCACCATCTGTATCTGGCCAAGGACAACCGTTGTTTTCTTCTGGTCCAAAAACTTCAGGACAACCGTCAATGAAATCAAATATTCCATCACCATCAGTGTCAGGACAACCATCGTAAATTGCTGGTCCTGAATCATTCGGACAAGCATCTTTGCTGTCAATGATTCCATCATTATCTGTATCAGGACAACCGTTATATTCCCTTAACCCCCAAGTATCAGGACAGTCATCTTTAGGATCTATGATACTATCGTGATCTCTATCTGGACAACCTTGGAAAATTGTATCTCCATACAAGTTAGGACAAGCATCGTCTTTATCAGGGATACCATCACCATCCGTATCAGGACAACCTCTAAATTTCCAAATTCCTGGAACTACGAGACATTCATCTTTTTCATCAGAAACTTTATCGCCATCAATATCACTTGGATGAGTATAAAGAATAGGAATTCTAAGTCCAGCATAAAATTCTGCACCTCTAACTTTCCCCGTAGCAAACATCGTTTTAAAATCTGTCATACCAATAGTCAAAGGTCCTAAACGTGTCGCTAAACCTGCTTTAAATCCTGAATATTTATTGATAGACATTGGAACAGAAAGTCCAAACCATGCATGATCAAAACTTGGCGTCAATGAAACTTGATTTGCAACACGTACTCGGTGTGCTTTCTTCTTATTTTGAAGGTTTATCATTCCTGTTGCATTCACATAAAACCATTTCCAAATGTGATAATCAACTTGCAAACTTAAAGCAGTTGGAGTCCCCATGAAGAAAGTTTCCTCATTATCAATTGAAGACCAATCTGGGTCATTTAAAACTAATGAATCAACAATACTATCAAACCCAGCTAGCCCGTTAGCTCTATCAAACACACCTAAATCAAATAAACTCGTTGTATTTACAGAGAAATCTTGACTCAAAGAACCTTTGTCAAATTTAGCTCCACCAATATCTAGAATAGAAACACCTGCACGTAATTTATACTTTTCTTTATCTCTACGCCAAATGTTAGTCTCACCATCCATATCGTATTTATACTCTTTCCATTCAGGTCTCCATTCGTATACGAAACCTAAATCTAATCCCCATCCATATTTTGATGCCGTTTTTGGAACACCGTTCACATCTTCTCCATCCAAAACTCCTGTTGAGTGACCGTATGAGAAATCCCCTTGCAACGAAATAGCAGTATCTTTATTCAATAAATTGTAATTAAAGTTGTCAGAATTTACATAAGCCGCAGCGTAACCAGAAATCCACTTTGCTTTCCCACCTGCTTTCATGAAATGTTCCCCATCATCTTTTACAACTTGAGAATACACAACTCCATACTCAGCCCATGTCATGTGATTTGCGTGAACTAAATCTTCACTGAAGTTTTGATTCCAAAGCAATGAATAATCTAGACCTTGCATACCAAGGTAAGCTAGCGTAGGATCTACATCATCAATATTCGTAACCGAACGTACTTTCGCAGAAAAACCAACCGCAATCTTAGGGTTAATGTGAAACATAAAGTTCATCACATCCAATTGAAAGTTATTATAAATTCCTAAAGGCTTACTTTTTGTATAATCAATTGAATCTAAATAGCGATCTTGAAATGTAGAATCTGGATTAATCCAATCATTGTAAGAACTATTGTATCCTGTTGAAGTATTGTCTGGTTTGAATGACTTAATCCACCACTTTGGCATATCTTTCGTATCAAATTTGGTAACATTCTGATACAAGTTAAAATTAAAGCCTATTAATGTCATATCGAATTTATATCGACCATCAACAAAGCTTGCTGGCTGGAGATCTATCCCCATTGCCCCTGCGTAGTTACTGCTTGCAGTTCCTAAATAGGACTGTGCATTACTGCTAAACGCAGAAAAAATTGCACCTACAATTAAAAATTTACTGAATAATTTCATTAGCACGTAGTTTTATTTTTAGTAATAATATTGAACGATGAACTGATCAATGACAGTTGTTAACTTCATCGTTTTATTGAACGATTGAAGCTGAATTTTGGTTTGTCCTTCCATGGATTGATTCACCAATTCACCATTCGTATCATACAAATATACATTATTCTCTAAACCATCAAGAATTGCGACTGTAGTTTTTCCAGCTGACGAAGTAAAAATATGCACATTCTCTACTTCATTGAACGATAGTTTAATTGTACTAAACAATACCCCATCACTGTTAAACAAACGAATTTCATTCGCAATTTTCACTACAACAATAGGGTTTTTTGTTAATTGTTCAACCTTGATAATTTTTGCATTCGGTATTTTTGAGAACTTAAATTTCGTTCCTTTTTGATCTATTTTAATTAAAAAATCATTCTCTATTCCAAATTGAATCAATTCATTTGGAATTTTAGCTGAAATCATTTCAGTTGGAAGATCAAATACTCTGTGTGATTTATTTTTCTCCAGACTAAACATCTCAAAATGAGTTGAATTAGAAAAACCTGCAAAAAGTTTATTCTGACTTGCCCAAACATCTATTCTTTTCGTAATAGGTTGTTCACTTTTGAAGACATTTAACTCTCGGCCTTCTCCATCGAACAAACTCACTTGATTGTCTTTCATTGCAACAATAAAATAACTCTTTCCTTTCCAACGGTAGAATTTCACATTATTTGTTGCTTCAGTTTCTAAGGTAATCGGAAACCCGGAAGAGTATTCCCCTTTTTGATTGATGAGGTGAATTTTATCCTCCGTATTCACCAAAAGAAATAATTCTTTATTACTGTACAAATCGATGACTTGAATATTTCCGAAAGTTTTTTCATTCAAAGCCTTTTTCCATTTCAATTGACCATTTTGAATAAAGGAGACTTCATTGGTTTTACTCAATGCAAATACTTCACCGTCTTTCCGAAGGCTAATAAAATCTTTAATATCAAACTCACAATTTACGGATGTCGTTTCTTTCTTTTCAACCTCTGCGATTAATACAGCTCCTTCAAATTGGGTCTGTAAGATATATTTTTGAAAAACTGAGCGCGAATAACTTGATTCTTCGGAAACAAAACGTTCTGAAACACTTTGAGGTAATTTCCCATAAACATGTTCAATCATTTTCGAACTCAAAGCGATTGTTTTACCCAATTTATAATCTGCAATCAATTGATTACAGGTCATTTCTGACTGAGAAATCACAACAAAATCTGCAAGGTATTTCACAAAATACTCTTTTTCATTCGACGGAAAAGAGGACGTCAAAGGGATAGAGAACTTATTTTCGTCTTGAGATTGAATCAAGTCATTTAAAACCAATAAAGGATCTTGTCCGCCAATGTAATCCGAAATAATTGCTTTTTTTCCTTTGTATACAACTTGCACAAATCCATTCTGCATCCATTTAGACATTGGTCCATTGGCAAAAATAGTATCTTTTGAAGAGAAATAATCTCTTTCAAAAAAATGATAGCTCGAAAAATTTTTGGTTACAACGGGCGAGAACAAAACCTCATCCTTAATTTTCTTCCCTTGGTGAACGGAAGCATCGATTGTTTTAAATCGAATAATCTCACCATCTTCAGTTTCTTCACGCATAAAGTATACATCGGCCACTGATTTAACTTTTGATTCATCAGAAATTTCAATAATTGATGCACTTGATTTTTTATCAAAAGTTAAATCAATACTTACCAGTTTGTTTTTGGTGAACTTACCTTGAAAAAGGTATAGATTTGATTTGAAATACTCTCCTTTCAATTCTCCAAAATCAAAACTGGCGCCGTTAAAAATAATTTTTGTTGCTGTATTAGAAAGCAGCGAAGAAATATTTTCTTCTGTCCAGTTATCGTTTCTTTTCAAAAGAATTTGCGAACGATTGAAGCTTACAAATGCCGTTTCATAATCATTTTTATTCAATTCTTTGGCTAAGTTGAAAAAAGGTGCATTTTGAAAATCGTTGATTAATTCAAAACGGACTTCTTCTGGTCGATTCACAATTAAAACTCGTCCATCTTCTTTTGAAAAAACATTGGATGCTGAAAAATTACTTTTCACATTGAGAATATCAAATCCAACATACCCAATCCAAGATAAGCTAGAAAGAATAATCACTGCTAAAAAAAAACGTCAAATCATTTTATTACTTTCCTCAAAAATAGGCAGAAAGAGCGTTCAAAAACGGAAGAACGTACTGAATAATAAACAGAAGAATGTTAAAGGCCAAGAAAATGAGTTGCTTTACAGCAATTATTCTTCGTTTTTTCCATTTTTAAGAATAACCCTACTTAAACTATCAATTTGCACAATATATCCTCTCATGATTCTCCTCAACGCTTCATTTTCCTTTCTTGATAACAAAAGTTGATACTCAAGAGAGCTAATTTCAATAGTTCTCACCTGTAATAAACTATCTAATTTAACTTCTTTTCCGCACCCTTCATCTTTACTCTGCCCCAGAACTGTTTGATTAAAAATAAAAAAGAATAGTATAAAAATTACTTTTTTCATTAAACAATGTATTATAATTATTTTTCTAAAATTTCTTTAATATTTGGTTTAAAATATAAGTTCGACTTCATTACTTTTCCGTCTTCACGATAGATTGGTTCTCCTTTCTCATCTAACTTAGACATGTTAGAACGTTGAATTTCTTGAAAAACTTCTTCAATTTTATCCTGCAATCCATGTTTCAAAATTGTTCCACAAAGAATGTATAACATATCGCCTAACGCATCTGCGACTTCGATCAAATCTCCATTTTGAGCTGCCTCTAAATATTCCTCATTCTCTTCTGCCATTAATCGATGACGAAGTTCTATGTCCGCTGTTGACAAATCAGTTGTTGGCTGATAATTATTCTCTATTTTAAACGCATTGTGGAATTTTTCCACGGCTTGAATTGTTTCTTGTAAAGTCATTTCTATTTTTTCTAACAAATATGCTTTTTTTTGATTGATTTTAAAAGAACTTTCAACATTAAAATACTTTCCCGATGGACAAACTTAGAGTTTGTCTTTCCGCTGTTCCAAAACCTAAACCAACAGATTCTCCAATACCATAAAAATATTCTAAACCGAGATATAAATGTTTAAAGCGATATTTTACCGACAGCACATTTGTCAAACCTTTTTGAACGGGTATATCAGGAACTAGAATAATTGATATAAAACTATCTGAACTAATGTCATCAATAAAAAACATAGGACCTACATTTAGTCCAAATTCTATCGCTTGATTTTTCTTTAATTTTAATACTCCAGAATATCCGAGCAGAATTGTAGGAGAAAGAATTCCATAGCGATCACCTATTACTGCATCAACCCTACCCCCAAGATGAATTCCATGCGTAAACCGATAAACGGATGACCTAAAATAAAAACGATATCCAAACTCTAAACCTAATGCCACACCATTTTTCACTTGAAAAACGACTCCTGACTTATAATCTTTCTCCCATTGAGCATATCCTCCACCAATATTCCCTCCAAAATAGCCCCCATTTCGGTCTAAAATAAAATGACCTCCACAGCGATGAATTCTTCGGTGCGTATAAATTGTTGTGGAGCCATCACTTTTTTGAAGCATATAAAGGTCACTCTTTAATACTTTTTTTCTAAAAATTGAATTATTATTTTTTTCATAATAAATAATCAAATTCTCATCTTCTTCAATTAATGCTATTTTTTTCTCGAATGAATTTAAGCTTACAATAACATCATTGAAACTAATATCTTTTGGAACATCTGCATTTGGAACTAGCTTACCTAAAAAAATATCTTCAACTCCTTTGACACTTTTTTTAAGATGTACTTTTATATCTTTAATTGAACTTTTCATTCCCTCCCAATAATCCAATGAAAAAAAAGCCTGAGCATAAAATTCTGATAAAAAACATATTCCTGATTTTAATCGTACAAAGTTTGATTTATCTTCACTATCAAAAGTAGCTAAAGCTTTTTTATTTACATCAACAAATTGAGAAAGAGTGTAAAAAACAGAATCACCTGTAACTTTTAGGTCAAGATCATAAAAAACGACTCTTTGTTCTCTTTGTTCACTTTTAGGAAATAGTTTAACTTTCACAACATTATGAATGGAATCACCATTAAAATGCCCTACCCATTGCACTTCACTTTCTTTCGCTTGAAATAAAAGTAATCTTTTAAATACTTCTTCTTTCGATGAATCATCTATTGAAAAAGCTCCAGAATAAAAAATTCGAGCAGTTCTTTTGTCATAATCAAAGAGTAAACGCTTATTTTTCACTTCAAAAAAAGAATAATTATCTCCTTTCTCAGGGTGAATTGCAACCATTCTCGAACGAGGAATTTTATACATTAAAAAAGAAGCATCAATTGGATACACCAAAAACCATTTACCAGACCTTGATTTCTCCCATTTCTTAGTAATGATACCATTAGGATAATCTAGAGTAAACAATGTGTCTTGAGAATTTGACCAAAAAGTTACAAGTAAGAACAATGAAAAAATATAGCTTTTCATAAGATTTTAAATTTAAGTT
>Ga0256845_1001141_pt1 | contig 22177 bp, 20 predicted proteins | sample RiftiametaG_FD_189101 | JGI IMG/M metagenome (GOLD analysis project Ga0256845, IMG submission 189101) | Tube worm associated microbial communities from hydrothermal vent at the East Pacific Rise, Pacific Ocean - Riftia | ecosystem: Host-associated > Annelida > Integument > Unclassified ... | reverse complement strand
ACGCCGCTGTCTGAGTAGACGGTTGAAAAGTGTTGATTTTCCGACATTCGGTCGTCCGACAAAAATAATTCGTGGTTGCATATGATATACTCCAATGAGCGGCAGGATACAACAGGAGTCTATGTTCGTCAACAAAGAGGATTGATGAATTTGATATTTACCGGTATATAATTCAGAAGCGGGAAAACCTATTAACGACAAAAATACGTTGCTGCAATCAATTATTTCAGCTGAGAATCAGTTTTAATAAGACGGGCACGGGCAATAGATTTACTGCCGAAACGTTTTTGTATAGCATCAACAGTACTTTCGATAGTACGGATTTTTTTAGTTCGGTTATTAGTAAAAAGCATAAGCTGTTTTTCAGTTTCTGCAGAGAGTCCGTGTACACCAACACCGATAAGGCGCACTTTTCTTCCGCGGGCAGGCGCTTTTTGTATTAAACGAAGAGCGCTGCGGTAAATACAATCGCTGCTGTCAGTTGGCTCATTGAGTGTTTCGGCACGGGTATAGGTTGCAAAACCGGTAAAGCGGATTTTAATTTGTATGGTTTTTCCGCGTAGTGTATACTGTCGTAGTCGTCTGCCAACACGGTCTGCACACCACAGCAGACGTGAATGCATTAATTCTTTATCATCAGTATCAGTGAGAAAGGTAGTTTCATGACTAATGCTTTTTGCGGTTTCATCAGGATTTACTGTACCGCCAAGCCCGCCGTTTGCCAGCCACCAAAGGTGCATACCTAATCGTTTACCGAACTGTGCACAGAGGGTTTTTTCACCGGCGGAATATAATTGACCGATAGTACTATATCCTTGATCCTGAAGGAGTGGTTCGGTTTTTGGACCAACTCCCCATAATTCTGAAATAGGCAACGGATGCAGAAATGTAAAAATATGATCCGTGGCAACATTATACAATCCATCCGGTTTTTTAAACTCACTGGCACGTTTTGCAAGAAATTTTGACGGAGCAATACCGACACTTGCGGTTAAACCGGTTGTGTTTTTAATAGCGGATTTTATTTTTCTGCCGATTTGTTCGCCATTTCCGAAAAGCATGCGGGAGTGGGTTACATCAAGAAAAGCTTCATCAATAGAGATTGACTGGACTAACGGGGTATAGGTGTAAAAAATAGCATGAATTGCATCAGAGATTTCGTGATACCGATGAAAATGTCCATGGGTGAAAATACCGTGCGGGCAGCGCCGATACGCTTCAGTAATCGGCATCGCTGAATGAACACCGTATGCACGAGCTTCGTATGATGCAGCGGAAACGACACCGCGCCCGTCTTTAGGAAGTGCACCGACGATAACCGGTTTCCCTCGCCATTCGGGGTGGTCGTGCTGTTCAACAGCGGCAAAAAATGCATCCATATCAATGTGAATGATAACCGGTTCCATAGCGTTTATTGTATGCGCTGTGGTATTGTAGTCAATACTCAGCCTCTGTTATTGCGGGGTAATATAAATTAGTGTAGCGATGCGGTGTTGTATTTTTAGGATGCATTAATCGTTGAAAGAGAAGAAACTATAGAAAAACGTAAACATGCAATGAATACACGATAATCACGAAAAATTGTATTGAACGTATAATACAGAAGGGAATGGTGTCGTGCGGAAATTTATTTCATACGATCATCATAGTGATAATAGGTATCGGAATCCGGCGGTTGATTCGTGATGTGTGCAGGGAAAATCGCTGTTTGAAAAGCTAAATCAAGTATGAGTGCTGTTCGTTTCAGGTCATCCATATATTCAGATATGCTCTCGACGGAACCCATAATATATTTAAATTGTTGAGAATTTGTCATGCTCATGAATTGGTCCATTTGTGCATATATTGCATTGAGGTTATTGTCCAGTCGGGTTGCGAGTCCTTGAGCACTCGTGAAAGTTGTTTTTAAATAATCTAAGTTTTGCTGTATGATGTCCATCGGATCAGTTGGGATATACAATGTTCGGTACATTTGCGCGAGTTGATATCCGACTTTTGAATCTATTGACGGAATCAGTGAAAGGGGCGGTGGTGTTGTGTCATCATGATGAACGGTATAGAGCTTTAATTTTTTTGCACCGACGTCAACATCAAGATATGATGCGCTGGTCAGCAAGGGTTTGTATTGATCGTATATATAAAACCATAGCTCAATATATTCGCCATTTGATAATGAAGTAATATAATGATAGTGCGGAGTATTCTGGTCAATATTTGCAGCAGCAGTACGACCCGCTGTTGAGAGAGGAACTGTTTTTAAACCTGATGTTCTTCGATTAGTTTTATGAATAAATATGCGATGATCAATATTGACGACTTTTCCGATAACTTGATCATTATATACCAGCAGCGTCGGCTGTTCCATGACCATATCACCTCGTACGGCTTGACTGAAGGGGCTGAGTACGGCAAAGCGGGTATGATAATAGGTTCGAGGTGTAAGTAATTTTTGTTCAAGTACAATGATACTGAGACCGCATACGGTTAAACCCAGTGCAGCAAGGATGAACAAACCGACGATGAAACGTGCATTTTTAATTCTAAACGGAATTGCCATAGTGTTCCTTAGAATACCGGTGCCGCAATGCGGTACAGAGGGGAGCTGATATCAATATTTTCAGCGCTGAATGATTTTTTTTGACTGCCATTAATAAGAATTCGTACGCCATTGACCGTAGAGAATTCAGTTGCGGTATAGACAATTTGATAGAGCCGCGCTAGACAGGTTGACGTTCCGGGAAATGCTTCGATATTGCCATTGAAGTCAAGATATGCAATTCCATTTTTAACAGAAGCTGATTTTAAAACAACCCCGCCGGGTATTTGTGATTCGATATTCCGATTTTGTTCAGCAGCGGATGGTCCGGCAAGAAGTGTATTAATGGCAGTAGAAAGAGGGCTATCCGAAGCGGGGATTTTTCGAGGTACAGGGATTACAGCAATTTTATCAAGTTCACTATTATAATGAGTAAAATAGATGGTAATGGTTTTTGTTTGTCGTACCGGAAGTGATGCCGAGGGTGTCGGGTGTTGTGATACTGTTTTTTGAGATGGTGCGGCGGTATGCGGGCGTGTGTTTTTTGCCGATGCTGTTGATGTTGTTTTTTTTACTGTATGAAATGGTTTTTTATGTTGTTGTTTCTTGATAGGTGTTTTTTGCTGCATTGCTTTGGTCTGTGGCGAGTGTTTCGATTGTGATCGCTTCGGTATCGGAGCAGAGGTGTTGTTCTGACGAAACGATTGTTGCGGTCGTCGTCGGATATTCTTTGGTTGTGATTGAATGGCAATACTTGCAGTATCAGAAGAATCACGAATGCTACTCACGATTGAGTTTTTTATCCCATCCCAATTGATCTCAACAAGAGAATAAACAGTTATTCCAATCAGGAAAAACCAAAACAATGCCCAAAGACCAAGCCCGGGGCGACGTTTTTTTTTGCGACGTGTTCGGGTGTGCGCCATAACAATGCGTTTCCTTATTTATTCTTTTTCCGTTTTTCGGATGAGAGCTTTTCCAAGTCGTTGAGTGCATTATTTAATAATTTTTCATAGCGGTTATAATGCCATTGCCGCCGGATAAACTCTTCTTCCGCTTCTTTTAACCCCATTGTTTGTTCTTCGGCAGTTAGTATTAAACCTGCAAGCGCAGCTTCGTTTTCATATATTGTATTTCTATATGTATCTGCTGCCTGTCTATAACTGTCAATATGTTCGCGAAAGAGGGTATGATTTTTCTCATACATATCATAATCATGATTATCTTCTAATGCGGTATGGTAGCCGGAAATATAAAAATCAAATGCATTATAGTCGTTTGCATACCGTTTAAAAATATTAGTATAGTCCGCATAATTTTTCTGAAAAGCGGTGAGTGTCGATCGAAAGGCGGTATCCGTTGGTTTTAAGGCGTGTAATTTTTTTTCCTGTATATTTAATGTTTTTTCTAATGCGGCAAGCTGTTTGTCGTTATCTAATAGTGCGGTATTTAGATGCTGCATATCGGCGACAATTTCATTGATAATCGTATCCCGATCATGTTTACGATTTTGAAGATTGAAGAGGTATTTTTCCTGTTGTTTTTTATTATTTGCCTGATCAGTTTGCTTTTCAAGAATCGCAATAAGTTTTTCTATGGATTGCCACACGGTAAATTGCATATGCCGTTGTTTAACGGCGGTTAAACGTTTAAGACTGTTGAGGCATTCGATTAAATCTTTCTTTAATGCTTCCGTCGGCGTTTGATGATATAGTACTGATTTAATGTCATACGCCCGCTGTGCATATTCAATGGCGGCATCGGCGTTTCCCGCAATCTCATAACTGTAGGCAAGGTTCATTAAGTCAATTGAAATTGCAGGTGAATCCTGAAGGCGTTTATCAATAATGAGTGCAATCCCGAAAGCTTCCGTTGCATCATTATATTTTTCTGTTTTTATATAGAGCCGTCCGAGATTATTGTAATTTGCTGCAAGCTGTCGGTAATTACGTATTTGCCGGTTTCGATCAATGGCATTTAAAAGAAAACTTTTTGCTTCATTAAAATGATGGAGATAGAGATGACATAAAGCAATTGAGTTTAATGTATTGGCATATTTTTCCGTATTATTAATAATACGGAAATGGGTTAATGCTTCGGTAAGCTGCGGGATGGCCGGCGCATATTCATTACGGCTGATATAATACTTGCCGAAAATTGTTGCCGTATCTCCGGCAACCGCTTCATTTTTCACCAAATTATTGTAATATTGCGCTTCAAGAATATTGGTATATGCCAAAGCCCATTCTTTCATGGTAATGTACGTTAACGCAATGGCGTTATGGGTTTGTGCGATACCAACCATGTTATCAATCCTGCGTTCGCGATTTAATGCATCATGATAAAATATTAATGCCTGTTTGAATTGGTTTTTATTATACTCATTATCACCAAGAGCTCGGTATTCAGCTGCTTCTTTATGCCATTCAGCGATAGCGGTAAGACCGGGTGTTGAATATGTTTCAATATTCTTTTTTTGTGTAGTGCAGCCGGTTACCGATAGAAGTAGAATACCTGCATAGCAGAGTATCGGTAATACCTTACGATATAACGTCATACAGCACGCTCCTTTATTTATATCCGCGATAACGTTCGGAGGTGTTGATGCCGGTTGTTTCTTGTGATGCATCAACAGCCCGTCCGGTAATAATCGGATTGTCTTTTAAACTTCCCATCAGTCCGGCGGATTCCTTAAGGGCTTTTTCAAGTTGAGTGAGATTGCCGGTAATTTTATTAAATAAGACATTATTATCATTGAGAAATGTTCCGATAGAGCCTTCATTATATGCAATATCATATGTAAGTTTTTCAATATTTGCAACGATTCCGTAATACGGTCCGTTATGATTTGCAAGATCAGCAAGGATTGAATTGATATTCATAATTAATTCCTGAATGTTGTCACTGCCGAGGTTAATATCGGAATGATACCGTGCAATAAAGTTTTCAGGATCATATTCAGTTGTTGCTACCAAGTCTTTCGGTGCTAATTGCGGGTGTTCCATGCTCGGCGGTACGTCCAATAAGGTGATGTATGACGGAATAAGATCAATCGGCAGCGGCGGGGCATTATTTTTTAATACAACACCTTTGCGAATATAATGGGTATATTCATTTTCGATAATAAATTCAACATAAATAAAGTCATCATGATTTTCATAAAAATGGTTTTTATCAAGCTTTAATTCAACTTTTGTAAGTTTCCCGATGGTGATGCTATTATATTGAATTGCTTTGCCGGGTTTTAATGCGGTGCCGTTGAAAAATATTGCATGGTAGACTTTCGGCGGTTTGAAGGGGTTTGCCGTCATTACAAAAATCATTGCGACGGTAATGATTATAAGAAAAAATGCGATAACGATAAATGTCCCGACTAATTTTTCAATGGTTTTAAATTTATATGCCATTCCGTTCTCCTGTTAAATACCGATAATTTCCTGTATATACGGATTTTTTAATTTCACTACTTTTTTCGGTGATGCACATGCGATAATCTGTCCTGCTTTAAAAATTGTTAAACGGTCGCCGATGTCAAGCGCCATGGGCAGTGAATGAGTAATAATAATACTGGTCCCCCCGCTTTTTTTAAAGTCTTTGATAAGGGATAAAACACGTGCGGCAACACGGCGATCAAGACTGGAGAGCGGTTCATCGCAGTATAATATTTCCGGATGAATAATAAGTCCGCGTGCAAATGCGGCCAGTTTTCGTTCTCCCAAGCTGAGTTGTGCAGGAAGATGCAGATAGTCGTTGCGGTTAAGTCCGACTCTGTCCAGAACACTTTCAACCCGTATCTTAATTTCTGATTCCGGCAGGTCAGGAAAATGATATCGCAACGGTAACGCAACATTATCAAAAATACGCATATTGGCAATGAGTGCTGAATCCTGAAAAATGAATGAGTTTCTTTGATGCATGTTAATCAATTCATGTTTTTTTGCTGTGTTGAGATTCACTGAATGAATAGTAACTTCTCCTTCGGAAGGATAAGTCAATCCGGCAATCATTTTTAAAAACGTTGATTTTCCGCATCCTGATGCACCCATAATAATATAGGTCTCATGCGCATATATTTCTTCAGATACGTTATGCAGTACGGTATTTGTGCCGTAGGTAAAACCGATATTTCGAGCACTGATAAGCGGAGGAGCGGTTTTAAACTTCTTGTGCGCTTCTTCGTGTATGATGACGCTTGTCGCTCTTTCAATGGTATCGGCAGTATTCCCCGATTCGGACAGCTCATCAACAGGTGTGGTAATATTCTGCTGAATGTCAGATATACCGATGTGCTGTGTAATATCCGTTTGTTCATCCGGTGTTTGCTCTATTATTGTTTTTTTCTTTCGCGGCATAAGGTATAATCCTTGTTATGATACTGACAGAAAAATTCCGGTTAATGCTAAATTAATACCAAAAGTAAAGAGAAATGAGTTTACGACGGCTTTAATTGCTGCAACCGGAACCATGGTTGGTGTATTACCGACTTTAAAACCATGATATAAACAAATAACAGATACATATGCACCAAGAATAATGCTTTTTACAAGAATAATTAATACGTCACCGACGGTAAAGACGCTGAAAAATATTCTGAAAAATTCCTGAAATGTCATTGCGTCAAGTTGTATTCCGGGGATGTTCATACTGCCTACTAATAATTGAACGGCGAATCCGCCGAATAGTCCGAATAATCCGAAATAAATAACGAGCGTCATTATTGAAATCATCATGCCAATAATACGCGGTAGTACAATAAATCGCAGAGGATCGATACCGAGGGTTTCAATCGCTTCAAGTTCATGATTGACGGTCATATTACCAATCTCAATAACAATAGCCGTCCCGGAACGGGCAACAACAATAATGGCAACCATAATCGGTCCGACTTCGCGAATAAGAATCGTAATAAGCGCATTGACAATTTGCGCTTGTCCCAGTGCCCGTGCACCGGTAGCAGCGATGACGATAAGTAACCCGCCGATAATAACTGCAATTGTACCAACAAGCGGAAGTGCATCATATCCGGTAAAGAGTATTTGCATTCGGGTGATATTCCAAATAAACTTTCGCCCTTTGCGATTACGCTTAAATAATTCGATAATTGAATAGTATACTAATGAGGTTAATGATGCAAAATAGTCCAACAGTCCGATTGCATTCTTCCCGATTTTTTCAAAGTTATATGCCATAGGTTATATCCATTCAAGAATAGGTTAGCATATCCGAACGGTTGTATTTGTCAAGATGAACGAAAATTGTGTTATAATAAAAAACCCCGGCACAACGACCGGGGTTTTTTAGGCTCAGTATTGAGAATAATTGTTATGGTCCTGCAGGAGGATCAAAAACACCTGCTTCAGGATTATCAAAAATAGTCAGTAAGAGGTCACCGTTATCATTTTCTTTACAAATAATAACATGTGTCTGATCGTTGCCGGCACATACGGCATACGAACCGGCGACATTTCCGGTTAGGGTAACTTTTTGTCCAATCGGTAAAGTGATATGCTCCCATGATTGCGGCGGATCCTGTCCGGGTAAGGGGTCGCCTTTGACGACAGAAATTTCCTGCGGCTCGTTCGCGGGTCGCGGCGGCGAGGGATACCAATATCGATTGCAGGTAATACTGTCAAGGTATTCATGAATGGCATATACTGTCCATTCGCCGGTTAGATTATCATCATCTTCTAAAGCGGTAATGCCGACAGCATAACTCCAGTTTTCACCAATATAATAAATTGCATATCCTTGTGCATTATATCCGTGATGACCAAGATACTCAACATTTACGTCTAGTTTATCTGAAAGGTCAATAAACTCAGGGAGGACATTATCCGGCGCAATTTCAACTTCAATAACAACATCATTGAAATCCCAGTCCGGCGTTCCGAAGGTATATCCGTTCACCGTAAATCCGGGTGTATCTTCCCAACTCATACGCCATTTATTTGCGGCAGTTTGTTCAACAATACATTGCGCGCTATCAGCGCGATAAGTTAATAGAACCGGTTGACCGTATATATCAACAGCATGAGTAATAATATAAAAATCAACGCCGGTACCGCTTGCAATTTCAAATTCGGTAACGGTGTCGAGCGGACCGAGGCGAGTATCGGCGATCAATTGCTGCGCATTGGCATCAATTTCAATATATAACTCACTGCGCCAGCCGGCATTATTATCACGTAATGTTACTTTTAAACGTCCGGTCTGTGACATTGTTATAATGCCGTCACTTCCGCCGCTTGTTGGCGGTGCTTGGGATCGTCGATTATTATATGCATAATATAATTGCTTCAACTCCGTAAATGTTGCATTTCCGCTGACAAGGCGACTTTGAGAGACAACCGGTGTAGAACTATTCGAACCATCTCCCGGCGTAAGAGGCGATTTTAATCCGCCGCATGAGGCGATAGCGATTAGTAATACTGAAATACATACAAATCGTAAAACTTTCATTCTCCTGCTCCTTATATAAAATTATTGTGATACATATACGTGTACTGAACATACGCTTAGCTATTATAAATATGGACACATTTTAATAATTTGTCAAGTAAAACACAAACGTTTTCAGCACGGTTATTGCTGTTTTTTGATATTTTCAGGTATAATCTCAATTTATTATTTTATAGAAGCAGTATTAGTCGATGGTGTTGACTTTATCACTGAAGCGGTAAAGTATTTTTTAAGTAAAGAGGCAATGGGTTTTATCTAAAATATCGCTGAAAATTGTTATTCTATGACTCGTCGGGTTGACGTGTATAATAACCTTTGATACTATTTCGCATTGAAACAGTATTTATGGTATAATTCTATTGTTATACAGCATATGAACATACTACGGTACCAATTGATGCTGATTGACTGCCGTTAATTAGGAAGAATAGTAATTATGGTCAAAAAAGAACGCGTTTTTTCAGGGATACAACCTTCCGGTGAAATTCATATCGGTAATTATCTTGGTGCAATAAAAAATTGGATTGCGTTACCTGAGCACTATGACTGCATTTATTGTATTGTTGATTATCATGCAATGACTATTCAGTATGACCAAGCACTGATGCAGCAGCGTATTATTAATGCAGTTGTTGATAATATTGCCTGTGGGCTTGATCCGGAAGAATCGATTTTTTTTGTGCAGTCGGATGTACCTGAACATACTGAACTTGCATGGATACTGAATACGGTAACACCAATGGGTGATCTTTCACGTATGACCCAGTTTAAAGAGAAATCAAAGCAGCATGCTGAAAATATCAATGCAGGACTTTTTACGTATCCGGTATTGCAGACAGCAGATATTATTTTATATAAAGCCACCCGTGTTCCGGTCGGCGAAGATCAGGTACAGCATATCGAACTTGCCCGTGAGATTGTCCGTGATTACAATCGTCGATTCGGTAAGGTTTTTCCCGAACCGAAAGCATTATTAACGAATGCGAAACGGATTGTCGGCTTGGACGGAAAAACAAAAATGTCAAAGTCAATGAATAATTATATCTCATTGACTGAAAGCTATGAAAGTTTGACAAAAAAAATTATGGGGGCAGTAACTGATGAGAATCGCTTGCGCCGTAATGACCCCGGTAATCCTGATATTTGTAATATTATGCGTTATCATGAGTTCTTTCCCGGTAATGATAACCTTGACGAGATTAAGCATAAATGCCGATTAGGAGAAATTGGCTGTGTGGATGATAAAAAAATGGTTGTTGATCGAATCTGGGAGTTTTTAGAGCCATTTCAGGAGAAACGGGAAGAAATACTTTCAAAAAAAGGATATATAAAAGATATTCTTGCTGAAGGTGCAAAAAAAGCACGTGCAATTGCTCAAGAAACTATTGCAGAAGTACGTGAAGCCTGCGGATTGCGAAGAACCCCTATTACATAGTCCTCAGTTATATTTTTCGTGCAATGATAATAATTTCAGGTGAGGATGATTCATTAAAAGCTTCTTTGGTAAATGAACCGTAACGATGAATATCAGTGAAGCCTGCGGTGTGCATTATATGCAGTATTGTTTGAATCGGTATTGCGAAAATCGGTATTATGTGTTTTTCAGATTCCCATCTTCCATCAGCTGTTTGTCGATTGAGTATAAACGAGTGAACAAGTGCGTTTTCTGTTTTTATTATTTTTTGTTCAGCACGCCATGGCGTACCGTTTTCATTTCCGCATAACGTCGGAAACGAAAAACTATTTGAATCCGAGAAGTATACCGGATAATTATATGCATGCACAACAATCAGGGAGTCAGATTTTAATACTGAATGTAAACCGTGAAAAGTTGCTGTAATTGCTGATTGGCTTTCAAGTATTGATAATGGATTGCCCACAAAAAATGCCCCATCATAGTATTGTCGTAGCGAATGTATATCGATCATTGATAGGACTTTATACTTAATAGTAAGATTATATTTGCCGGCTTCTTGACGGGCATAGACAAGATATTCTTTATCAGTGTCAATACCGGTTATACATGCGCCATAGTGTGCTAACGCATGAGCATGATGACCGGGACCGCAGGCAATATCAAGAAGGTGCTTATTTTTTATCGGATTGAAAATTTCACATAGAAATGGAACTTCGTAACGACATCGTTTATTAAAATCAGTAAAATATTTATATGGATACTGCATACGAGATATTACATCATGTGTGCGAAAAATTGCAAGCATGGTACACGGGGAAATATACTGAACTATTGTATCGTGTTTCGGGGTTTTAACCATGCGCGTGGAAATGTTTAAAAATGATTCAGAATGAAATATTGTGATAAAATATTCAGGAGCTCTTAGAATAGTAAATAATTTTAATTATAAAGCTTTATTGGTGACAGGCTGACGAGAGTTCAGTGTAATGAAATTGTTTTAATCTGTAATAGTGTTGAATGTAAATGCAGGATAACGTTTTTATCGTAAAACGTACATAATAATATAATGTAATTTGTATTCCGGAATGGAATTAACTTTTTAAAAAGGTTCATTGGTGACAGGCTGATGTGACGGGTTTTCAACGGAGGATATTACCGTTAAATATAATATTATTCGTTTATAATACGTACAACAATATAAAAAAAGCCCGGCAATATTGCCGGGCTTTATGTAATTTATTAAAAAGTTGTTATTCGCTTTGACTGTTTAAATCACTCATTGGATTGAAAACTAATCCTTTATCGGAGTCAAATCCCTGTGCATTGAATTTTTCTATAGCAAGCGCTTTAACAGTTGCATTTGTTGCATCATTGATATGCTCAACTATCCATCCGAGTTCTGCCAGACCGCCATTAAGCCCATTTTTTTTTGTTATGTCATTCATTTCAGTACTCGTCTGAGAAAGCATTTTCATAACTTCCATCGGATTATCAGATTCATTCATCGTTTTCATACGTGCGTCGAAAACCGGGTCAAGTTCAATAACGCTTTTAACATAATTGTCGATCTGATCTGATTTAATAACCCCGTCGCTTGGAGCAGCTGCAGTCCATGTCGCCCATTCTTGTGACAGCTTCAGCATACCGCCGACACCGCCGAAACATCCGCCGCATGCGCTGAAGAGCAGCATGGCAGCAAGTAACGTACATGCAAGCATAACAGTAAACAATTGTTTCATATCCATAGACCTCCTATTTTTATTAAACGTATAAACGTTTTATTCACGTGATGGGATAATAGCTTCCGGTACAAGCCCGGCAGCGCGTAATTGACGCCGCGTGTATAAATAAACTTCATTATTCTGTTCTTTTGCTAAATTATCCAGTATCCAATAATATTCTGCCGGTCCCCCTGAAAGCCCTGCTTTTCGGATTATTTCATCAAGGGTGTTTAATGAAACAGCAACTTCATGACTGTTCCGTTCTGTCGCATCAGTAAGACGTGGTTGCTGTTCCAGTAAAACAGTAGCCCGTACGAATCCCTCTGCTGTTTTTTCTGAAATGATACCGTCAGCGGGAGGGGTGAACCCTTGAGCGTGTTCGATAGTTGTTGTAAAGGTATTCATATCCTTCATACAGCCGCCGCATTGCATAATAGTTAATGCCGGAATAATAACAACGAAAAGAATAATAATACTGGTATGTAATTTTTGCATAATGAATAACACTATAAATAATACTCATCCGTATTGCAAGTGCTTTTTTGATATTACTATAACTGCCGGGGCGACAGAACATCTAAAGCGGATATTTAAATATTTTGCCTTCATAGTTTTGCAGGGTTATAGAAGAGGCGTTTTTTTTAATATGATAATCAGGAAGCAGCGGGATTTTTCCGCCGCCGCCGGGAAGATCTATCATAAAATGCGGTACAGCGAGTCCTGAAATATATCCGCGTAACTGACGCATGATATCTAATCCGCGTTGAAGCGGTACACGAAAATGCGCTGTTCCCCGCACCGGATCACATTGATGTAAATAATATGGACGAACGCGCATGTGCAGTAATCCACGAAACAATGCAGCAAGCGTTTCAGCGTTATCATTGACGCCGCGTAATAATACACTTTGATTCATCAGGGGGATACCATGTTCAGCAAGGAGTGAACAGGCGGCGCGTGATTCATATGTCAGTTCATCAGGATGATTAAAATGCATCAGAAGATAGAGGGGTTGTACACTGCCGAGATATTCGGCAAGCGGAGTGTGAATTAATGTCGGGTTAACAGCGGGGAGACGGGTTCCGATACGCAGTACGGAAATATGATTAATACGGCGGAGTCGTTCAATGATTGTCCGAAGATAGGTTAACGGCAGTGTCAGCGGATCGCCGCCGGAAAGAATTATTTCTTTCAGTGAAGGGTGACGGGCGATATACTCAATTGCGGTATTGATGGTATTCTTGTTTATTGCAGATGGTTTTCCGATACGGCGTTTACGTAAACAAAAGCGGCAGTAGAGGGCGCAGGTGTCAGTTATTAATAAGACCGCACGATCAGGGTATCGATGAATAAGACCGGGGACCGGCATCATATTTTCTTCACAAAGCGGATCAGCAGGGAGAGTGCAATCCTCACCTTCGGCAATACTCGGCAGTGCCATCATTGCTGCAGGACTTTGCAATGAGGACATTAAATTAAGGTAGTACGATGGCACTTTCATTGGAAACTGTTCGATAATAGGACGCAATGCATGTATGGTAGCAGTATGAAAAAATGGTATAGTATCCGGTGAGTAGATTGTTTTTTGTTGAATAGGGGTGCTTTGTTTGGCATGCATAGACATTATAAAGTATGAAATATAAGTGTTTCCGCTTCGTGTTGCGGCATGTATTTCCCCTGTTTATTTGTTATTGCCGGCATAAAAATAATTTGATTATCATGACATTCATACAGGTATGGATTGTCTGTTGTCGGGCCACGATACCGAAACCATAATCCTGATTTTTCCGTTGCCGGGCGAAGGTCCAGTTCAAGCCGACCGCGTCTGCGTATTCCGTTCGTTGCTTTCCATTCAAAACTAAAATTATGATCAATTTTTAGTATGCCGTATTTCGATGATGAATAACCGCCGATCAGAGGGTTCAAACGCTCTGCAGACAGCTGCTGCAGTGCATCCTGCACAATGGAACGCATGGCGCCGTCTATTTTTGTAAGCATAAGCGAGTGTGGGTAAATACGGCGCGGTACTCGAACTTCGATAACATAATTATTACTGAGGGTCAGAATTCTCCGAACACTGACACCGGCAGGTTCAAATACAACTTTATCGGTATTAATCATTCGCAGAGTATCCCATTCGAGCACTTTCGTCTTCATTCCGATACGAATGATAAGGGTATTCGGCACAGTATAAAAAGTAATATTGGTATACCCGTTACGGTATAAAGAAATTATATCGCATGAAGATCTATCCAGCGCAGCAATGATATTTGTTTGATGCCACTCACCGTTCCATAATCGGGTAACCCAGTCGGGGTGATCGTTTTGATACGGCGCATCGGAATTTGATATAGCATTAATAGGTTCTTTTTGCTGTGGGGCACAAGCAAGGAAATAACCGAACATCCAACCGGCACGTCCCTGCGCATCTTCAATCATATACCAATAATCAGTTGTATCACCGATAGTCTGAAGATTTGTTGAGCGTTCAATAAAGGTAATGTTATCCCCATGATTAAGCTTGCCGCGAATACTTGAGGTTGTGTTTGCTGCTGAACGCATGCGAACATCATCACCGATAACAACACCGCGCATTCCGACAATATTTGAGCATTGATGCAACGTCATTGGAGGATTCGGTTCTTTTTCGTTTGTTCCGCACATAAGAATGGTGAAAATAAAAACGATTCCCAAAATAAATAACAATGCATATCTTGACTTTGTTTTCATAGATAGTATCTTTATGTGAACTGTAATTGTATGTCAAGAGTAATTGAACAATGTCATCAGCACAGAAGAAAAATAAAAAAGCAGTATTACTGTTATCCGGCGGAATGGATTCGCTGCTCGCGGGTTTCGTAATGAAAAAACTCGGGTGGGAATTATATGGATTTACGGTGATATTCGGTTTTATGAATAATACAAAAAATGACATGCCGTCAGTGGATCATGACAACACGAATAACCTTTTTGCTGTCGGCAATAAAGAGCTTACCGGCACTGAAAACATTGCTGCTCTTTTAGAGATTCCGTTGAAACGCTGTATTATTCATCGTGAAATTATTCAATTGATTAAACAGCCGCGTTATGGATTTGGTGCGGGAGTCAATCCGTGTAAGGATTGCAAAGTAATGATGCTTCAGCATGCGGCGGAATATATGAAAACGATTGATGCTTCGTATCTTGTTACCGGTGAGGTAATCGGGCAACGCCCTAATTCACAGCGATCATCGCAAATCGCACTTATTGAACGTTCAGCGGAATTATCCGGCATGATCATTCGTCCGCTTTCCGGAGCGCTTCTTCCGCCGACCTGTGCGGAAAAAGATGGTTTGATACACCGGAATGATTTACTTGATATTAACGGACGACAACGCAATCGTCAAATAGAAGCATTAAAACATTTTGGTATTACTGATGAGCCCTATCATCCGCCGGGGGGCGGATGTCTTTTAGCGGATAAAGGTTTTTCTTTTCGTGTCCGTGATATGCTGCATTATACTCCTGATGCACATGAAGATGATTTCCGTCTTTTACGATTCGGGCGTCATTTCAGATCACCCGGCGGAGTAAAAATAATTGTCGGACGTAATGAATACGAAAACAATGTATTGGAATATTTTAAATCCGGGCGATTTTGGCTTGAAGCAACTGATGTATTTGGTCCGGTGGTTTTACTTGATCAGCCGTGTACGAATGATGATATAAATCTTGCCGCTGAATTGACGTCGCATTACTGTAAAACCAAAGGGGCACCAAACACCGGCATAACACTGCATATGTCTGATATAGAAAAAAACATTATTGTTCAGCAGACGCGTGATTCATTTATTGACTTATCGGTTGAACATTTACAAAAAAATCGGTTTAAAAATAATAATGCCACTGTGTGAACTATTGGTATCATTGAGAACATGCCTTGCGGGGGGGGGCGTTTATTGCATTATGACAATGCATTTATTGCGAAATAACGAACATTTGTTAATTACACGTTTTTGCATGCCGGTAATCTGTCGTTGACAGTATGATACGACAATTCTATACTTCATATATATAGGAATTACTATTTATGGATATAACATCACAAATTACGAACATTCGACGAACATATGAACAGCTTGGAATGCAAATGGCGCAGCCGGAGATTGCTTCTGATCCGTCAAAATACAGTGACATTGCCCGAGAACATGCACGACTTGGGCGTATTATTGAAAAAGCCGATCAGCTTCAAAAAATGGAAACAGAATTAAAACAAGCACGTGAAATTATCGCACACGAAGAGAATGAAGAAATGCGTACGATGGCTGAAGAAGAAGCGGCAGAACTTGAGGTTGCCGGTGAACAATTAAACAATGAAATACAGGTAATGCTGATTCCGCCTGATCCGTATGCGGATAAAAATATTATTATGGAAATTCGTGCCGGAACAGGCGGTGATGAAGCCGGGTTATTTGTCGGCGATTTATTTCGAATGTATTCACATTTTGCTGAGCGAAAAAAATGGAAAGTTGAAATATTAGAAAAAAGTGAGCAAGGAGTCGGCGGGTTTAAAGAAATTGTATTTAGTATTTCCGGCAGTGAAGTATATCTGCATTTACAGTTTGAAAAAGGTGTGCATCGGGTTCAACGAGTTCCGGTTACTGAATCAAGCGGTCGGTTGCATACATCGGCAGTTACCGTGGCGGTTTTACCGGAGGCAGAGGAAAAAGACATTGCTATTAATCCAAACGATTTGCGTATTGATACTTTCAGAGCAGGCGGTCATGGGGGGCAATCGGTCAATACAACCGATTCGGCGGTACGAATAATTCATTTGCCGACAGAAATAGTTGTTACTTGTCAGGATGAACGCTCGCAGCATAAAAACCGCGCGCGTGCGCTGCGTGTTTTACGTTCACGTCTGCTTGAGTATGAAATTGAAAAGCAGCATGCTGCCGAAGCAGCTGATCGTAAATTACAGGTTGGCAGCGGCGATCGCAGTGAACGAATACGTACGTATAATTTTCCGCAAAATCGACTTAGTGATCATCGGATTAATCTTACGCTGTACAGTCTTGATAATATTATGCAGGGAGCACTTGATGATGTTATTGATGCATTGTTGGCGGATTATAATAATCAGCGTTTACGTGAGCTTGAAGTGAGTGTCAGTACATAAGGATACCGTGGTGAATACATGGACTGTTCTTCGCATTCTTGAATGGAGTACGCAATTCTTACGTGATCGCGGTTGCAGCAGCCCACGGCTTGATGCGGAATTATTGCTTTCTCATGCACTTGGTTGTGAACGAATTCAATTGTATACGCAATTTGATAAACCATTATCTGATGCAGAACGTGCACGTTATAAAACAATTTTAGTGCGCCGCGGACGGCATGAACCCATTGCATATATTCTTGGTTCCCGCGAATTTTTCTCTTTGGATTTTATCGTATCACCGAATGTATTAATTCCGCGTCCGGAAACGGAATTATTAGTTGAAAAAGTACTCGAAAATACTGCCGTTCATCGCCGTGTTCTTGACTGGGGGACAGGGAGCGGATGCATTGCGATAACATTGGCGACGCATCGTCCTGAATGGGAAATTACCGCATTGGATATTTCGCGCGATGCACTTATCATTGCGCGTAAAAATGCGCTGCGCCATGCATGCAGTGATCGTATTACCTTTATTGATTCATCGACGATGATCAACAATTCATTTGATATTATTATCAGTAATCCGCCGTATATTGTTGATGAAGAATATACAGCGCTGATGAGTGATGTACGCGACTTTGAACCGAAACAAGCGCTTGCTGCCGGTCCGGAGGGGATGACGGCGTATACCGAATTATTTAAATGTATTTCTCATCATGCTGCTGATGAATGTATGATTGTCATTGAAACAGCGCCGAGCGTTGCTGAAGGGCTGCGGTCATTAGCACTTCATGCGGGGCTTGAAGGAGTAGCATTGCATACTGATTACGCCGGAGCGGTACGTATGCTGACCGGTGAAATAAAGAAAACAACATCAGCGCTATCTCATAACGGGAAATAGAATGTCTAAACAAAAAGCAATAACTGTTTTCGGCAGTGCACAACCGCTGTCCGGTGAGCGGCTCTATCAACAAGCCTATACGCTTGGTGCTGATTTAGCATATGCCGGGTATACCGTTATCAGTGGCGGATATGGCGGAATCATGGCAGCAGTATCCGAAGGGGCAGTATCACAGGGTGGTACGGCGATTGGCATTACCGTCTCGCATTGGAATGCCGCTTCAGGAAATAAATTCCTTTCGCAGTGTATACCGACATCCTCATTATCAGAGCGACTTGATGTGTTGCTCAAACGGGGAGACGGGTATTGTTTCTTGCCGGGCGGTACCGGCACATTACTTGAATTAGCAATGGTATGGGAGTTTGTTCATAAACGTATTATTATAAAGAAACCGATGTGTTGCTTTGGCGATTTTTGGGCGCCGCTTATAAAACGAATGCATTCATTACCGCGTGAAATTGCAAAACCGGTTCCGCGAATGTTGATATTGCCTGATAGTGCTGCTATTATCCGTTATTTTCAACAGGTGTTCAAAACATGAGTTTTATATCCATACAGAATGATAATGAATGTATTTCGTTTTTTAACGGGGCTTTTAATGTTCCGCTTTCATTTGTTTTTCGTAAATTACTGCATTCTCTATGTTGTTTGATAGGTGCAATGAGTGTTGTTTTATTTGATATGCATTTTCTTATATGGGTGGTAATAGTATTATTGTCGGCGGGTTGTGTTATTGAATGGATACTGCTGCAGCATTCAATTGAAACGATACCCGTTGCCGTTCGCACGGTACTGCATTATTTTGAAAACAAAGATGAAGCACTGGATCCGGATGCGCACGGGACATTGCATGCACAAGGTGCATTTATTATGCTTTTAGCGTATATGCTTTCATTGATGTTTTTTCAAGCATATATTGTTGCAGGAATATTTTTAATCATCGGATTGGCAGATCCGGCAGCCGCGGTTATCGGGAAAATACTGCCGCTTATTCCACTTGGTAAAAAATCACTTGGCGGTTCAGTGACCTTTTTTCTGATAGCACTTGGTGTATGCCTGCTGTTGCATATATCACTACTCTATGCTGTTGGTATTGCATTGATAACGGCACTTGTTGAATTAACTGCACCGATTGATGATAATCTTTTTGTTCCGTTGAGTGCCGGTCTTATGATTCATGGCGCATTGTTTTTTGGCGCAGTGCTGAACGTGGCACCATCGGGTTAAGCCGAATCAAGCAGCTGGAAAAATTGTTTCCGCCATTTTCCCGGTTTATCCTCTTCAATTTTTCCGCTTGATAACCATTGTGCAAATACGATTTTTCCGTCGTACCATATTGTCGCCGGAACTTCAAATTTTGGATACTGCATGATTAAACCGGCATCAACATTGAACGCACCATAGTTGTAACCGTATTGTGCGATGAATCGTTTAATCATTTCAACTTTAATTGCACGTTTTAAAATAACCATAAGTATTCCTGCAAACGACATGGTACATGAGCCGGTGATCGGCATACCCCATTACTTACATGATATGGCAAACGAAAATATACACTATGCATAATGCTTGTATAGTATATACATGTACTACTACAACAGCATACATTACCCTCACCCGCAATTATTGTTCTATCTAATAATCAACAGGTAGAGAATGTCATTCCAAATGCATATATACTGCTCATTATAAATATAGGCTGATTGATATGCTATTCAAGTCACGAGTCTCATTTATTACAGAAGTATAAGCCTTTTATAATATTTAATTAATAGGTCGTGTGATACACAACTAGATATAAAGTGTTGTCCATCCAATTAACAGAGTTAGTGTGTTTTTATATCATGTCTTTACAAATGATAAAAAATAGTATAAAAAAATCCAACTTTGCAATAATACCTTCACTTGCTTTTCTGTTAAAAATGGTATTATTGGAAAGAACAAACAAATTCCTGATGGAGGAATAGTATGAACAGGTATGCTGGTATTGCTTTTATTATATTACTGACAGTGTCAGTTATGACCGTCAGTGTTTTTGCTGAAAGCGGCTTAAATGTCCGAAAGATAGGGCAGCTTGCCGGCGGACTGCCGCAGGATGTGTTTGTTACCAATGGTTATGCCTATATTGCTGCAAGAGGGATTTTATCAATTGTTAATATTTCCGATCCGTCTAATCCTGTTCAGGTTGGCACATATGATACTCCGGGACGTGCAGAAGGAGTATATGTCAGCGGCAATTATGCCTATGTTGCGGATTTTACTGAGGGACTTCGGGTAATTGATATTTCCACTCCGTCATCGCCACATGAAGTCGGTTCCTGTGTTACTCCGGGGGGATATGCACAAGGGGTATATATCAGTGGTAATTATGCCTATATTGCAGATTATACTGAGGGACTTCGGGTGATAGATATTTCCACTCCGTCATCGCCCCATGAAGTTGGTTTTTATGATACGCCGGGAGCTGCACTCGGAGTATATATCAGCGGCAATTATGCCTATGTTGCGGATTATACTGAGGGACTTCGGGTAATAGATATTTCCACTCCGTCATCGCCTCATGAAGTCGGTTTTTATGATACACCGGGAGCTGCACAAGGGGTTTATGTCAGTGGGAATTATGCCTATGTTGCAGATGGCTTTAGCGGCCTCCGGGTAATAGCAATTTTTAATCCGTCATCACCGACTAATGTTGGCTCTTATGATACCCCGGGAGTTGCACATGGAGTATATGTCAGCGGGAATTATGCCTATGTTGCGGACGACAGCAGCGGGCTTCGGGTAATAGCAATTTCTAATCCGTCATCACCGAGTAATGCTGGCTTTTATGATACACCGGGAGCTGCACTTGGAGTATATATCAGCGGGAATTATGCGTATGTTGCGGATGGAAGCAGCGGGTTTCGGGTGATTGATATATCGACGCCGTCATTACCAAGTAATGTTGCCTCTTATGATACTCCAAAATATTTATATGATGTTTTTATCAGCGGGGCATATGCCTATGCTGCAGATAATACTGCCGGACTTCGAATAATTAATATATCGACACTTTCGTCACCGACTGTAGTTGGTTCATATGATACCCCGGGACAGGCATGGGGCGTTTTTGTCAGCGGGAATTATGCTTATGTCGCGGATGAGACTAAAGGATTACAGGTGATAAATGTTTCTAATCCGTCATCACCGACTAATGTTGGCTCTTATGATACCCCGGGAAATGCACTTGGAGTATATATCAGCGGTAATTATGCCTATGTCGCGGATGGAAGTAGCGGACTTCAGGTAATAGCAATTTCTAATCCGTCATCACCAACTAATGTTGGTTCGCATGATACCTCGGGATATGCGCAAGGAGTATATGTCAGCGGGGATTATGCCTATGTCGCGGATGGGAGCCAAGGACTTCAAGTAATAAGTGTTTCTAATCCGTCATCACCAACTAATGTTGGTCATTATAATACTCCGGGGAATGCATGTAATGTTTTTGTCAGCGGGAATTATGCCTATGTTGCAGGTGGGGGCCAAGGACTGCGGGTGATAGATATTTCCACTCCATCATCGCCATATGAAGTCGGTTCCTGTGTTACTCCGAGGGGATATGCGTATAATGTTTTTGTCAGCGGGAATTATGCCTATGTTGCGGATACCGACCCTGGACTTCGTGTAATAGATATTTCCACTCCTTCATCGCCGAGTGAAGTCGGTTACTATGATACTCCCGGATCGGCACGTGGAGTGTATCTCAGTGGGGGTTATATCTATATCGCGGATGAGAACAGCGGATTATATATTTTTGAACATTTTTCTCCTCCTGCTCAAGAACAGCAAGATGTACTGCTTATCAGTAGTAATACTATTACTACAAGCATATCTCCAAATCCGGGGAAGAACGGCGAATCAATGACATTCGGTCCGTTGCCGAAAAACGTTCGCATAGAGATATATGATGCAATTGGCAATCTGGTGAACAAAATTAACGTGCCGGCAAATCAGCCGTCGT
>Ga0256845_1001140_pt1 | contig 22191 bp, 24 predicted proteins | sample RiftiametaG_FD_189101 | JGI IMG/M metagenome (GOLD analysis project Ga0256845, IMG submission 189101) | Tube worm associated microbial communities from hydrothermal vent at the East Pacific Rise, Pacific Ocean - Riftia | ecosystem: Host-associated > Annelida > Integument > Unclassified ... | reverse complement strand
CCTGAACGAATTCTGTTATAAATTCAACAGACGATACTTTGACAACCTCTTCGATAGACTGTTAGTGGCTGCTGTATCACATAGATGGAATTATCTTGGGGAACCTTACGGATAAGCATATAATTTTATAGTATAAAGGTTCTTGCTAGACTTCACAAAAATAAAAAGGCATCAAAAAAAGAACTGAATTTAGCACTTTCTTTGATGCCTAACTTCACTTTAAAATATGCGAAGTTTATTTTTGCTATTAAAAAACTTAAGCGTTATCAGTTTTATGCATATGCACATCCATTTGTGGGAATGGGATACCAATATCATTTTTATCAAACTCTTTCTTTATGTTCTCTTGCATATAAAAGTTTACAGTCCAATAATCTTCGGTTTTGCACCAAGGGCGAACTACAAAATTTACAGATGAGTCTCCCAATTCCGAAACAAATATATCTGTAGGTCTTTCTTGCATTATTTGAGGGCAAGATGCGACTACTTTTTCTATTACACTTCTTGCTTTATCAATGTCATCGCCATAACCTATTCCGAAAGTCAATGGCACTTTACGAATTGAATTTTTAGTTAAGTTTTCTAAAGGATTAGCGGTTATTGTACCATTGGGAATAATGATAATTCTATTATCCAATGTAGTAAGAATAGTGTTAAAAATGCTAATTTCAGTAACCGTTCCAGAATAACCATTGGTTACTATAAAATCGTCCACTTTAAATGGTTTGAAGAACAAAATCAGTATACCTGCCGCCATATGCGATAAGTTGCCTTGTAATGCCATACCTATTGCGAAAGCCAAAGCCCCAAAAATAGCCACGAATGAAGTTACTTCTAACCCAAACATGGAAGCTGCACTTAAGACCACCAAAATTTTAAGTCCTATATTAACGAGTGATTCTAAAAAGGGCACAAGTGACTTATCTACATTTCTTTTTTCTAAAGTTTTTTTAACGTTCTTGGCTAAAAAATTAGCCAGCCAAAAACCGATTACTAAGGTTAAAATTGCGCCTAAAACCTTTGGGGCATAGGCAATAATCATTTCATAAATTGAGTCAACGTTGAATTCCATTAGTTTTAGGTTTTATTGGTTAAAATTCAAAAATAATGGATTTTAAAGAGAAGAATTCAAAAAACAGGATCTAATACCCTAAAATTTTTAATATTTTCTGTTTTACCTTTTCAGTAGAAGGAATCATGGTTTCTTCTAAAATTGAGTTTAAAGGAATAGCAGGCATGTTTTCTGAACCAATTAGCATTACTGGAGCATCCAATTGCTGAAAACATTCTTCTTGAATTTTTCCTTGTAATCCCCTACTAAAACCATTATCTGAAGGTTCTTCAGTAACAATTAAACATTTTCCACACTTCTTTACGCTTTTAAAAACAGTTTCATAATCTAAAGGATGAAGTGTTCTAAGATCTACAACCTCAATTTTATCTTGCATTCCAAGTTCATCAGAAGCATTCATAGCCCAATGCACTCCCATGCCGTAAGTAATTATTGAAAGTGTCTCTTCCTCTTCTTGTTTCCAAATTTCTTGAAGCACCCAAGCTTTTCCGAAAGGTAAAACATAATCTTCAGAAGGCATTATTGAGGTTGCACCTTTTGTTCCTTTTACTTTGCTCCAATACAAACCTTTGTGTTCAAAAATAACTACCGGGTTTGGGTCGTAATAGGCTGCTTTCATTAGACCCTTTAAATCTGCACCGTTACTGGGATAAGCAATTTTAATTCCACGAATGTTTGTAATAACACTTTCCACAGACGAGGAATGATAAGGGCCACCGCTGCCATAAGCGCCAATTGGCACACGTAGCACCATTGAAACTGGCCACTTCCCGTTAGAAAGATAACAGCTTCGAGAAACTTCTGTAAATAATTGATTTAGGCCAGGCCAAATATAATCTGCAAATTGAACTTCAACAATTGGTTTTAGACCAACGGCACTCATTCCTACGGTACTTCCAACGATAAAAGCTTCTTGAATTGGTGTGTTAAAAACACGATTATCGCCAAATTTTTGTGCCAAGGTTGCCGCTTCGCGAAAAACACCTCCCAAACGTGCACCTACATCTTGACCGTAAAGCAAACATTCTTTATGTTTCGTCATCAATTCTTCAATGGCGAAAAGCGCACAATCTACCATCACCACTTTTTCGGCTCCTTTTGGGCTTCTTTCACCTACTTCTTCGGTAATTGGTGTTGGGGCAAAATCGTGGGTAAATAAATCTTCGGCTTTTGGATCTTCGGCTTTTAGGGCATTGTTCAAGGACTCTTCGATTTCGGTTTCGATTTCGGTTTCAATTTCTCCGAGTTTTTTTTCAGAAAAACCATTTTTAATCAAAAGGGGTTTCAATTTCGGGTAAGGATCGCGGCTTCGGGCTTCTTCTAAATCATCGCGATAAAATTCCATCCTAACACCTGAAGTGTGGTGGTTTAGTAGCGGAACTCTTGCGTGAATTAAAAAAGGTCTTCTTTCTGTTCTTATTTTTGAAATTACATTTTGTATGGTATTGTAACTTTCTTCAAAATCGGTTCCGTCTATTGAAATTGCTTCCAACCCTTTAAATCCTTTTGCGTATTCAAAAGCATTTTGGGCTCGTGTTTCAGCAGCATTGGCAGAAATATCCCAACCATTGTCTTGCACTAAATATAGAATTGGCAATTGTTTCAACGCTGCCATTTGGAAGGCTTCGGCAATTTCGCCTTCGGTTACAGAGGCATCGCCCAAACTGCAAACGACAATAGGCAATTCTGAATTCTGAATTTTGAATTCTGAATTGAAAGATTCTTTATACCAAAATCCCATTGCCACGCCAGTTGCCGGAATGGCCTGCATTCCTGTAGCAGAACTTTGATGTGGAATTTTTGGTTTGTCGTCATCGCGCAAACTTGGGTGACAGTAATAAGTTCTTCCGCCAGAAAACGGATCGTCTTTTTTCGCCAAAACCTGTAGCATTAATTCGTACGGTTTCATTCCTATAGACAATAACATTGCATCGTCTCTGTAATAAGGAAATGCATAATCTTGTGGAAGAAGTTGCATTCCTAGAGCGATTTGTATTACTTCGTGGCCACGTGAAGTAGCGTGAACGTATTTTGAAACGGTCTTAAAATTTTCTTCATAAATCTCGGTCATTGCTTTTGCAGTTACGAGGGTTTTGAAGGCTTTATCGAGTATGTCTTTGTTTATGTTTTTAACCACGAATTTACTTTTTTTTGTTATGTTAAAACATGTCAGGTCTTACAATCAAATTTTTATTTTGGAATCAAACTGTTCCATATAATCGCCAATTCTTCTTAAAAAAGAACCTGCCAAATAACCATCAATTATTCTATGGTCAAAAGAAAGGGAAAGATACATCATTTGTCTTATTTCAATAGTATCTCCACCTTCACGCTCCATTACTTCGGCGCGTTTTTTAATAATTCCAATTGCTAAAATTGCGGCTTCGGGCTGATTAATTATTGGTGTTCCCATTAAACTTCCGAAGGTGCCAACATTACTTATTGTAAAGGTGCTTCCTTGCATATCGTCGCTTTTCAGTTTATTATCGCGAGCTTTTACAGCTAATTCATTTATATTTTTAGCTAATTCAATTAAGCTTTTTTTATCTGCATTCCTTATAACAGGAACTATCAAGTTTCCAGAGGGTAGGGCAGTTGCCATTCCAATATTTATATCGTCTTTTACTATTATATTTCTGCCATCTAATGCAGAATTTATCATTGGAAAATCTTTAATAGCCTTTGCTACATATTCTATAAATAACGGAGTAAAGGTGAGTTTTTCGTTGTGTTTTTCATGAAAAGCTACCTTATTTTCATTTCTCCAATTTACCATTTCGGTTAAATCAGCTTCCACATAAGCGGTTACGTGAGGCGAAGTATGTTTACTATAAACCATATGGTCTGCAATCATCTGCCGCATACGATCCATCTCTACTATTTTGCCTTTTCCTTTGTCGAACTTTAAGTCTGGAATTTGAAATCCTGAAGGTTCTGAAACTGCTTGCGAAAATTGAAACGGACGACCGTTTTCTAGATATTCTGAAACATCACTTTTACGTAAACGCCCGTCTTTTCCTGTTCCAGTAATTCTTGCAAGCTCTTCATAACTAATGTGATTTTTTCTAGCTATGGAATCTACTAATGGTGAAATAAATAGATTTTCGTTTACTTTGAATGACCTTGAAGTTGAAGACGAAGTTGAAACCTTCAACTTCCCCTTCATTCCCGAACTTTTTGAAGGAGTTTTTGCTGAAACTCCACTTTCTGAAGTTTCTAAAATTGCAATCACTGCTCCAATGGGAACCACATCTCCATTACTGAATTTATGTTCCACCATTATTCCTGAAGCTGTTGCAGGTACTTCATTATCCACTTTATCCGTGGCTACTTCTAAGAGTACATCTCCTTCATTAAAAGATTCACCAACTTTTACGTGCCATTCAATGATGGTTCCTTCAGTTATGCTTTCGCCCATTTTGGGCATTTTAAATTCTATTTTATTCATTTTTTATACTGAATTAGACCTAACAGGTTTTGAAAACCTGTTAGGTCTTTCGTCTTTATTTTTTTCTAAATTCTTCCAAAGTTTTATAAAAATCTTCTTGTTTGGGCCTATTCTTCGGAACCTCCCGCAACGGTTCAACCTCTCTCAAACCCTCTTGACAATCTTTTGGTAATTGTTGATATAATTGTGTTCCCGCGGTTTTCCATGCAATCATTTCATTTGTAACATCTTTGATTGCTTTTGCAGGATTGCCAACAATCAATTTTCGCTTTGGAAATTTTTCTTCAGCTTTTACAAAACTCATTGCGCCAACGATACATTCATCGCCAATTTCGGCATCGTCCATTATTACGCTATTCATTCCTATCAAACAGTTTCTGCCCAAATTAGCCCCGTGAATTATTGCTCCATGACCCACGTGAGCACTTTCTTTCAGCACAATGCTTTTTCCAGGAAACATATGTACTGTGCAATTTTCTTGCACATTTACACCATCTTCCAAAATAATCTCGCCCCAGTCGCCACGAATTGCCGCGCCGGGACCTACATAACAATTTTTTCCTATAATTACATTGCCTGTTACAGCCGCCAATGGGTGTACGAAACTAGATTCGTGAATTACGGGGATATGTCCTTTGAAGGAATAAGTCATAATTTATTGAAACCTCTTTAAAGTTTCTTTTGTAAAATCACTCAAAACCAATCTTCCCGAAATCACTGCTCTTTCCGCAAGCAATATATCCCAATCTTCAGTGCCGCTCCAAAATACCTTCTTCATCTCTTTCATTGCTTCGGGATTGTAATTACAAAGATTTTCTGCAAATGCTTGAATGGCTGAATCCATTGTTTCAATACTGTCAAAAACCTGATTGTAAAGACCTTTCTGCATCGCCCATTCTGCTGCATAAAACGTATTAGCATCAATAGCTATTTGGCTCATTGCACTTAAACCAAGTTTACGCTCTACAGCAGGACCAACCACAAATGGGCCAATTCCTACATTTAATTCACTCAATTTTATTGCGGCAAACTTGGTTGCCATACAATAATCTGTTGCCGAAGCAATGCCTACGCCTCCTCCAACAGTTTTACCTTGAATACGTCCGATGATAAATTTTGGGCATTTACGCATTGCGTTTATAACATTCGCAAAACCGCTAAAAAAAACTTTTCCAGTTTCAGCATCGTTGATATTTATAAGTTCGGTGAAACTGGCGCCAGCACAGAATGTTCTGTCACCGCCGCTTTTCAGAATTATAATTTTTACTTCGTCATTTTTTCCCGCTTCTGTGATTGTATTTGCAAGTTTCGCTAACAAATCCCCCGGCAAGCTGTTGTGTGCTGGATGAAAGAATTCTATTGTTGCAATTCCGTTTTCTGTGTTTATATGAACGTATGGTTCAGACATTTTTCTATTTTTAAAATTTATATTAATCCAAATTGTTTAAAATGATGGTTAAGGTGTTTCCTTTCTAACAAATACCACTCATAACGATTCATTTCGCCAAAAACAATGTTCTTTAATTTTGCATCTGGATTTTCTTTGAAATAAGTTTTATATGCTTCTCTTTCTTCGAAAAATTTCTCTTTCGCCGTTGCTAAATCAGTATGCTTTAAAGTATCCAAAGTATCTTTTTCCAACAAGGGAAACTGTGAGTTCATTGGAAATTTATCATAGTTATAAAGACTGGCATGAACTTTTTCCAAATATTTTTCAGGTGTTGAAACCTCAAAGTCTTGAATTTTTCCAGAAGCAATTTTATAAGTATATTCCATATGTTCCAACATCTGTTGTGGCGTCATAATACCCCATTTTGGTGTAGTATCTTCGGTTAGTTTACTTAATAATTCCTGAATTTTTTCATTAGTCATTTCAACAAAAGTCTCTTGTTTCTTTTGAACCATTGTGAGTATGGTTGCAACCGCAACCAATTCATCTTCGGTATCAAAAACCTCAACAAACCACTTTACAATTCCGCTTGGATGCTCTTCGGAAGCTACGTCGCGATCAATTTTTTGTTTGCACGTTAAGCGCACATAAATAGAGTCGTTATGATATAACGGACGCAAGAATCGGCAATCTTCCAAACCATAATTTGCAGCTACTGGGCCTTTGTTTGGATATACAAATAATCCAGCTGCGGCTGCAATAATGAAATAACCGTGAGCAGTTCGTTTTTCGAAAATACTTCCGTCGAGTGACGTGATATCGGTATGTGCATAAAAGTGATCCCAAGTAAGATTGGCAAAATTTATAATATCTGTATCCGTAAGTGTACGGTTGTGCGTTTTCAAGGACATTCCAGGTTCAATGTCTTCCCAATGATATTTAAAAGGATGTTGGTCTGCTTCTTTATATTTGGCGTTTGCTTGGTAAATTCCTGTAATTTCGGTTAAAGTTGTTGGTGAACCTTGAATGGCTGTTCGCTGCATATAATGTTTTATACCACGCACACCGCCCATCTCTTCACCGCCACCAGCACGCCCCGGACCACCGTGAACCAAACTTGGCAATGGCGAACCGTGACCTGTGCTTTCTTTGGCGCTTTCACGGTTTAGTACTAAAATCCGTCCGTGGTGGGAAGCGGCATTTATTATATATTCCTTTGCAATTTTATCATCATTTGTCGCTATTGAAGAAACCAATGAACCTTTCCCCATTTGGGCTAAAGTGATGGCTTCATTTAAATTTTTGTAAGACATAATTGTGCTTACTGGGCCAAATGCTTCAGTTTCATGAACTGCTAAATTTTTAAACGGAGAATCTTCGCGAAGTAAAATTGGAGCTAAGAAAGCACCTTTTTTAGCATCGGCTCCTATTACGTCAATTTTATCTAAATCGCCATAAACTATGCTTGCAGTTTTGGATAATTCTTGAACGCGTTCTCTAACTTCTTGAACTTGGTCTAAACTTACCAAAGACCCCATTCTAACTTCCTTTAAACGAGGATCGCCAATGGTTACTTTTGAAAGTGCTTTTCCAAGTGAAATTTGAACGTCTTCGATTAAATTTTCTGGAACAATTACACGACGAATGGCGGTACATTTTTGACCACATTTTACCGTCATTTCATTTTTTACTTCTCTAATGAAAAGATCGAATTCTGGAGTTCTGGGAATAGCATCTTCACCTAAAACGGAGGCATTTAAACTATCTGCTTCCATTGTGAAAGGTACAGATTCTTCTATAATTTTTTTGTGTGCTTTCAGCATTCTACCTGTAGTTGCAGAACCTGTGAAAGTAACTACATCTTGAGATTCTACACTGTCTAAAATAGTTCTGGCAGAACCTGTTATTAGTTGCAATGCGCCTTCTGGTAAAATTCCAGAAGCTATAATTTCACGAACAACGGCTTCAGTTAAAAAGGAAGTGTTTGTTGCAGGTTTTACAACAGCCGGAACACCCGCCATCCAGTTTACGGCACACTTTTCAAGCATACCCCAAACTGGGAAGTTGAACGCGTTTATATGAATTGCAACGCCACGTTTAGGCACCATAATATGATGTGCCATAAAACGGCCACCACGCGACAAATCTATAGGTTCACCTTCAACGTGATAGGATTGGTTAGGAAATAATTTCCGAAGCGAAGCATTTGCAAACAAGTTTCCAAATCCACCTTCAATATCTATCCAACTATCTACTTTGGTTGCGCCGGTTCGGTAGCTTATTTCATAAAAATTGGCTTTCTTTTTTGTTAAATAGAGCGCCAAGGATTTTAGCATATTCCCGCGTTCTTGAAAGGTCATTTTCCGAAGTACTTCGCCACCTTTGGTTCTTCCATATTGGAGGATTTCAGCAAAATCAAGTCCTTCAGTATCTGAAAGTGCAATTAATTCGCCCGTTATGGCGTCGTGCATTGGCACACCTTCACCAGTTCCTTGAATCCATTGCCCTGTTACGTAATTATGTAATTTATTCATTTATATTTTTTTTAATAATCCACATCAAAGTGAAAAAATAAATTTTTAAACTCGCTCAATAATAGCAGCATATCCCTGCCCAACGCCAATACACATAGTAATTAACGCATATTTTTTATTTTGAAGTTGTAGTTCCAAAGCTGCTGAATAGGCTAATCGCACTCCAGTAACTCCAAGTGGATGGCCAATAGCAATTGAGCCACCATTTGGGTTTATTCTTGGGTCGTCGTCTTTCAAGCCCCATTCGCGGATGCACGCCAAAGCTTGTAACGCGAAGGCTTCGTTTAGCTCAATTACGTCCATATCTTCCATCTTTAAGCCGGCTTTTTTCAAGGCTTTGTTTGAAGCTTCAACGGGGCCGATGCCCATAATTCTTGGTTCAACACCAACAACTGCAGAACTTACAATTCTTGCAATTGGTTTTAAATTATATTTTTTTACGGCATTTTCAGAAGCAATAATAGTTGCGGCTGCGCCATCATTTAATCCTGAAGAATTACCAGCAGTAACGCTTCCATCTTTTTTGAAGGCTGGACGTAGTTTTGCCAAAACTTCCTTTGTTGTTGTAGGACGAATAAATTCATCATCCTTAAAAATAATGGGATCTTTTTTGCGCTGTGGAATTTCTACGGAAACAATTTCTTTTTCCAAACGTCCATTTTGCTGGGCTTTAGTAGCTTTCATTTGTGAATGATAGGCAAAGGCGTCTTGATCTTCACGGTTGATTTTATGTTTTTCAACTAAATTTTCCGCAGTATTACCCATTCCGTCTGTGCCATACATTTCAGCCATTTTGGGGTTAATAAAGCGCCATCCGAAGCTGGAATCGTACATTTTCGCATCGGTTCCAAATGCTTTTGAAGGTTTTGCAACAACATACGGTCCGCGCGTCATATTTTCAACTCCGCCAGAAATAAATAAATCGCCATCGCCAGCTTTTATCGCTCTGTTTGCGTGGATAATTGCTGAAAGTCCGCTACTACAAAGTCTGTTTACGGTTTCGCCAGGAACTGTAACGGGTAATCCTGCTAGGAGTGAAGCCATTCGAGCTACATTTCTATTGTCTTCACCAGCTTGGTTTGCGCAACCAAGAATTACATCATCATAAGCTTCTTTAGGAATGCTTGGATTTCTTTTTACTATTTCAGCAATTACTAAAGCTGCTAAATCATCCGTTCTTACTGCGCTCAGCGTTCCTTGATAGCTTCCTATTGGAGTTCGAATTCCGTCTATTATATATACTTCCATAAATGGATTTTAGATTGTTTATTAATTTGTTAATTCTGCAAAAGTATCTCCTTGCTTTATATCGCCCGTTTTATAACCTTTCATAAACCATTTCATACGTTGTTCTGAGGTTCCGTGGGTAAAACTATCTGGTTGAACATCTCCTCGCGATCTTTTTTGAATTGCATCATCGTCAACTGCATTTGCTGCACTTAGAGCTTCTTCAATATCACCTTATCACCTTCTTCTAAATATTCTTGATTATAATGTGCCCAAACACCCGCATAAAAATCTGCTTGAAGTTCTAATGCAACCGAAAACTTATTACCCTCAATTTCGCTAGTTTGTCGTTGTATTTGCGAAACTTTTTGTGATGTTTCAAGTAGCGTTTGTACATGATGACCAATTTCGTGCGCAGTTACATAAGCAATAGCAAAATCGCCACCTTTTGCACCGAAATGGGTTTTAAGTTCATCAAAGAAAGTCAAATCCATATATAAATTTTGATCTGCTGGGCAGTAAAATGGCCCAGATGCTGAACTTGCATTTCCACAACCAGTACTTACGGCGTCAGTGAATAAAACCATTTGAGGTTCTGCATAATCGCCAATGTTATTATCTCTAAAAATTTGGTTCCAAACATCTTCGGTATCTGCCAAGACAGTACCCATAAAATTGCCCATTTCTTGTTCTTGGGCTGTAAGTTCTCGTTGTTCTGTTTGTTGCGTTGTTTGGCTATTGCCCAGTTGCTCAACTATTGGTGCGTGTTGTTGTCCAGTTTCACCTGCAAAAAATTGTAGTGCAAGTACAATAAGTACTACTATAACTCCACCACCTGCGGCAGCTTTACCTTTACTCATTCCACGACGGTCGTCTAGGTTTCCACTTTGTCTTCTACCTTGCCATTTCATCTTTAAATGTCATTAATCGCTTTTTATTCCTCCCAATCTTTGCTAGTTCTATAAACAACGCCTTTAAAAAGCGCAACCAATTCATCTCCACGTTTTACTTCAACAATATTGAAACCGAGTTTGTTATTTACTTTTTCGATAACTGATTCTGCGGTTAAATAATCGCCTTCATTTATTGCTTCAATATGGTTTATAGAAGTTTCAATAGAAACGGCGTATTTTCCGTGGGTGTTTGCTGCAAACCCAAAAGCAGTGTCTGCTATGCTATAGCTTATACCTCCATGTGCTTTGTTCATGCTGTTTAGCATTTCCTTTCGTACAGTCATCGCTACTCTGCATCTTCCTTTTTTAACTTCTAAAATTTCAATACCGAGCCAAGAACTGAAAGCGTCTTGACTTAGCATTTTTACTGGTATCTCTTTAGGTTGTAGGTGGTAGGAAGTAGGTTTTGATTCGTCTTTCATCATTTTTTCGTCATTCTAAGTTTAATTTTGGCTCTCAATATTGAAATCATTTTTGAAAGTTCAAAACATTGCTTTCTAATCTCTTCACTTTCTTCATTTGAAATGTATTTTCTAAGATAAGCTTTTGTGCCGCAACTAACACATTCATTTGTGCTGTACCAAGAATTTCCCAAATAATTATAAAATTGAGAATCTGTCCCAGCCGAACCTTCCGCAATGTTCAAAGCAATAGAATCTGATGCTCTCTTAAATTGTGAAGTAAGTTCAAATCTTTCATCTCGAGGAATTTTTTTGGTTAATACATTTATCAATTCGCCAAAATCAATTGCCTTTTGATAAATCTGTAAATCTTCAAACCTAAAATGATATTTTGAATCCATATTAATATTATTTCTACCACCTATTGCCTACCACCAAAAAACCTACGACCTGTCTTGTTCATCTTTCGCAATAACGGCGAACAACGGTAACGATCTTCGTGATATTCATCGTAAAGTTCGTCCATTTTCTTTACACACCAGTCTATTCCTTTTTCGTCTGCCCACACCAATAATCCTTTTGGATAATTCACGCCTTTTGTCATTGCGTTGTCTATATCTTCTGCGGAAGCGATATTCCAGAAAAGTGCGTCAGCAGCTTCGTTTATTAGCATTACAAGAATCCTTTCAAAAATTGCTTCATTTGAAATCTTTACTTGCGAATTTGTTCTCGTCCCGATAGCTATCGGGAGCGCTCGAACTGACATTTCACCCTTTTCAGAATAATTGTAAAATCCTTTTCCACTTTTTCTCCCTAAATAACCTGCTTCTGAAAAGCGTTTTTGGGTAAACGATGGTTTGTAACGAGGGTCATAATAAAATACTTCAAAAACAGTTTCGGTAACTGTGTAATTTACGTCATTTCCAATAAAATCCATTAGTTCAAACGGACCCATTTTGAAATTACCAACGTCTTTCATTGCGGAATCTATTTCAGAGAATGAAGCGACTCCTTCTTCATAAATTCTAAGCGCTTCGCCGTAAAATGGCCTTGCAACTCTGTTTACTATAAAACCAGGAGTGTCTTTTGCCACGGCAACCGTTTTACCCCAATCTTTAATGGCCTTTACCGAAGTATTTAGGGTTTCTTCAGAAGTTTGAATGGCTGGAATTACTTCAACTAACTTCATTAATGGTGCGGGATTGAAAAAGTGAATCCCAATGCAACGCGCTGGTTTTTGTAAGGAAGAAGCGATTGATGCTATTGAAAGTGATGATGTGTTTGATGCAAGGATACAATCATCGCTTACAAATTTTTCAAGGGTTGAAAATACGTTTTTTTTAATATCAAGATTTTCAACAATTGCTTCAATGGTCAGGTCGGAATCCTTCAATTCTTTTAGCGTATTGACGTATTTTATATTGTTTTGGATTCGCTCTTTCTCTTCGGAATTGATTCTTCCTTTTTCAACCAAACGATTCATTATTTTTTCTAAAGCAACTTTTGCTTTTTGTAGCGCTTCTTCTTTTGTGTCAAATAATTTTACAACGCAACCAGCCGTTGCAGCTACTTGTGCTATGCCACTTCCCATCGTTCCTGAACCTATTATTCCAATATTTTTAATCATTTATTTTCCTTTAAAATTTGGTTTTCTTTTGTTTACAAATGCATTAACACCTTCTGCATAATCTTCACTTTGTGCAGACTCAATTTGCAGTTTACTTTCCATATTTAATTGCTCTTCCAAGCTATTCTGCAATGAATTATTAAGCAAACGTTTTGTAAGCCCCAAAGCCTTTGTTGGCATATTTGCTAATGTATTTGCAATAGTATTTACTTTTTCAGAAAAGTTTTCTGAAGAAACAACTTTATAAATCATCCCAAGTCTTTCAGCTTCTTGGGCAGAAACTTTATCACCCAACATCATTAATGCTGAAGCTTTTTGAAAACCAATTAATCGTGGTAAAAAGAAAGTTCCTGCACTGTCGGGAACTAGTCCAATTTTACTGAATGCTTGAATAAAGCTCGCGTTTTCTGAAGCAATTACCACATCGCAAGCTAAAGCAATATTTGCTCCTGCACCAGCAGCCACGCCATTTATTGCACCAATAATTGGTTTTTCAATATTTCGAATTCTGGTAATTATTGGATTGTAATGTTCCTTAAGAATTTTTTTGAAACCTGGGTTTAGTTCGGGCGAAGTAACCTCCTTTAAATCCTGTCCTGCGCAAAAAGCTTTTCCACTTCCGGTAATTATGATTGCTCGTACTTCTGGGGTTTTTTCGCAGGCATCCAATTCGCTTTGAAGCAATAGCGCCATTTCACGATTGAAACTATTGAAAACTTCTGGTCGATTTAGCGTTAAAGTTGCTACTTTATTTTCTATTTTGGTGGTTATAGATTTAGTCATTTATTAAAATTAAGATCTATTTTTAAGCGGTGCCGCAATAAATGTGGCACGACAATTTATTTTTATTTTAAACATTTAAAGTAATCAAACGGTTCTTGGCAATCGTCGCATTTAAAAAGTGCTTTGCAAGCGGTTGAACCAAACTGACTAACTAGATGTGTATTCGTACTTCCGCATTGCGGACATTTAACTAGTTTTTTTTCACCGAGTAAAACGTCTTTGTCATTCGATTCTGAAAGCGGACGAGCAATGCCATATGCTTCCATTTTCTGAAGCCCTTCTTCGCTAATCCATTCTGTACTCCAGGCAGGTGATAGAATCAATTCAACTTCTACTTTTTTTCCTATTTCTGAAAAGCCTTTTTTTAAATCGTCTGCAATTACGTCCATCGCAGGGCAGCCAGAATAGGTTGGTGTTAGTTTTATTTTTACAATTCCATTCTCTTCAATTGCTTCACGAATTACTCCAAGGGCCAAAACCGAAAGCACCGGAATCTCTGGATCTGAAACGGTTTTCAGAACTGGAATTAAATCTTGCTGTATTTTTGGTTTTTCTGTGAGTGTCATAATTTATTAACGATCGTTGAAGTAACAAAACCAACCTCATTCTTAGTTCTAAAATCTGCAATCAACATTCGTTTATCCTTAATCTTTTTTACCAAGTCATATTTGGATAGGTTCGCTGCATATACTGCAATTCTGCCAAAATATAACCCATATGTTCGCTGTGAACGCCTTCTTTTCCGCCTTTGGTGAAATATTTTCCTTCGGGAATTGTAAGAGTGGCTGCTAGTAAAGTTTCGGAAACTTCATTGTAATATTTCTCTTTAAAGGATGAAACATCAATTCCGATTCCTTCTTTCATCATTTCTTTTTCAGAATCTGTCATATAAAAAAGTTCATCTGTAAATCGCCATAGATCGTCAATTGCTTCTTGCATTTTTGTATTACTTTCCTCGGTTCCGTCACCCAAACGTTTTACCCAATCTCCTGAAAAACGCTTGTGATAACTCACTTCTTTAATACTTTTTTTTGCAATTGCCGCTAAAATTTCATCTGGACTATGCTGCAGTTTTTCCATTAGCATAAAATGAAAAACATCAAATAAAAACTGACGTCCAATAACATAACCAAAATGCGTGTTTGGCTGTTCAACAAGCAAACAATTTCTGTATTGCCGTTCAATTCTAAGCATTGCAATATCGTCTTCGGTTTTATCCTCGCTTGCTATCTTTGCAGCGTATTGATAGTAGCTTCGCGTTTGGCCTAATAAATCTAATGAGATATTTGTAAGTGCAATGTCGGTTTCTAAATTTGGGCCGTGGCCGCAGAGTTCGCCCAATCGCTGTGCTAGGATTAGGGAGTTGTCGGCTATTGTTAGGATGTAGTGGTATAAATTATTCATTTTTCTTGAAGTTGAAGTTGAAATCGAAGTTGAAGTCGAAACTTGTCTTTAGTTTAAATTTTTTAATAAGGTTACGATTATTCTTATTAATTCATCATTTTCCTTTTTTAGAGGATTCATAATTTCTTCACTGTAAATGAAAGCCTTAGTTTGGATATTAAGATTTCTAAGACTTTCTCTTAATTCTTTCAAACAAATTCTTAGTTTATTTGCTTTATCCTTATCCGTTCCTGCGCCCATCGCCTCACCAAAATTTAATGCTGCAGAACAAGTAGAACGAATCAATTGCTTAGCTAGATAATCAGAGGCAAACGATTTGGGCGGCTTATTGTACAATATTATAATTGCCGCCGCATAGTCCTCCAATCTCGAATCTAAATCATATTTTTTCAACGTACATATTATTAAACGTTAGACTCTCTAATTCAACTTCATCTTCGATTTCACATATGCTTCACCTCATCTGGCAAATCATAAAATGTAGGGTGACGATAAACTTTGTCTTGTGCTGGTTCAAACATTTCGCCGTTATGTTCAGGGTTTGAAGCTGTAATTTTTGTACTTTCAACCACCCAAATGCTTACGCCTTCGTTTCTGCGAGTGTATACATCGCGTGCGTTTTCCATTGCCATTTCAGCATCGGCGGCATGAAGGCTGCCGAAATGACGGTGCTCTAGTCCGTTTTTACTACGGACAAATATTTCCCAAAGGGGCCAGTTTTTTTTGTTGTTAGACATGAGATATTAGTTTTGAGATATTAGACTTAAGATTTTAGATGCTTTTTCTGATGTCTAAAATCTTAAGTCTAATATCTATTTTTAACTTGCTTTTGCTACTTTTCTGTTCTTGTTCTTTTCTGCGTGAGCCATTGCTGCATCGCGCACCCATTCGCCATTGTTCCATGCATTTACACGAGCATTCATTCGTTCTTTATTACAAGGGCCGTGGCCTTTTACTACTTGCCAGAATTCATCCCAATTAATTTCACCAAAATCATACTGACCTTTTTCTTCGTTCCATTTTAAATCTGGATCGGGCACCGTGATTCCTAAAAGATCTGCTTGTGGTACGGTTTGATCTATAAATTGTTGACGTAATTCGTCATTACTTTTACGTTTCAACTTCCACTTCATGGATTGTTCTGTGTGAACAGATTCTGCATCAGTTGGCCCCAACATCATTAAACTTGGCCACCACCAACGGTTTAGTGCATCTTGTGCCATTGCCTTTTGTTCCTCACTACCACGGCAAAGCGTTAACATAATTTCAAAACCTTGACGCTGATGAAAACTTTCTTCTTTGCAAACGCGCACCATTGCTCTTGCATACGGCCCGAAAGATGTGTTACAAAGCGGCACTTGATTAATAATCGCAGCTCCGTCAACCAACCAGCCCACTGCGCCCATATCGGCCCAAGTTACAGTTGGATAGTTGAAAATGGAAGAATATTTTGCTTTCCCGCTGTGAAGTTGTTCGTATAATTCATCACGGGAAATTCCAAGTGTTTCACAAGCAGAATACAAATACAACCCGTGGCCTGCCTCATCTTGAACTTTTGCTAGCAATACCGCTTTTCTTCTTAAGGAAGGAGCTCGGGTTATCCAGTTTCCTTCGGGAAGCATCCCTATAATTTCAGAATGTGCATGCTGGCTCATTTGCCGAATGTGTGTTTGGCGGTATTTCTCCGGCATCCAATCTTTCGGCTCTATCTTTTCATCACGCGCAATTCGGGCTTCAAAAATTTCCTCTAAATTCTTTATATCTTTTTCACTCATATTTTTAGCTTAAGGCTGTAAGCATAATGCTTAAAGCAGTTAGACATCAAAATCTACTTTTACTTTGTCTGAAGTTGGCACGGCTTGGCAACTCAATACCAAGTTTTGTGAAACTTCTTTATCGCTTAATGCGTAATTTATTTTCATCTCTACGCTACCCTCTATAATTTGGCATTTACAAGTGCTACAAACTCCGCCTTTACAGGCGAAAGGCAAATCTGCACCTGCAGCCAAGGCAGCATCGAGAATATTGTCAAAATCTTTGGTCATTGTAAACTGAAATTCTTTTCCTGCGTCAACAATGGTTACTTCAACTCCTTCTACATTTTGCTGCGACAAACGTTCTGTACGTTGCTTATCTTCTTCGGTTAAACCAGTTACAAATAATTCAAAATGAATTATTTCTTTAGGTAAACCAGCTTCAACTAAATAATTGCTTACATAATTTACCATTTCTTCGGGACCGCACAAAAATACTTCGCTGGTATCTGGTATATCAATGAAATTCTTGGTTAGAACTTGCATTTTTTCATCATCAAACCTTCCGTTGAACAGTTCAATATCGCGGCGTTCTTTTGTAAGAAAATAATAGATTTCTAGTCTTCCAAAATATTGATTTCGCAATTGCTCCAAAGCTTCTTTAAATATAATAGATTTTGCAGTTCTATTTACATAAAACAACTTGCAAGTTGCGTTTGGCTCAAGTGCTAAATGCGTTTTAACCATTGAAAGTACGGGTGTAATTCCGCTTCCGGCGGCAAAAAACAGATAGTTTTTGGTTTTGTTTGGGTTAACCTCAACACCAAACATGCCGCTTGGCTCCATTATTTCAAGAGTGTCGCCAGACTTTAAAGTGTCATTTACAAAAGTTGAAAAAGTACCACCCGGAATTGTTTTTACCGCGACTTGCCATTCATTTTCGATAGGACTGGAACACAAACTATAGGAGCGGCGGGTGTCTTCACCGTTAATATCCGCTTTTAACGTTAAATGTTGCCCTTGGCGGAAGTAGAATTCTTCTACCAGATTCTCAGGAACGTCAAAAGTTATAACCGAACAATCGCTCGTTTCTTTGTAGACATCCTTGATTTTGATTTTATGAAATTTCGCCACGTGCTTTTTTTCGAATTAGGTTAACAAAACTAACGCTTGTTAGTTAGAATTGCAAATTATTATTTTTGTCACGTTGAGCGCAGTCGAAACGTCTCAGGATAGTTCTCGACTGCGCTCGAACAGACACTTTATATTATCCCTTTAATAAGAACCGAAACCATATCTTTTTTCAAGATATTAACGTCTACTTTTCCACGTTTTTGATACCACAAATAAAGGGTTCGCAATGTGGAAAGTATTGAAAATAATATGACTTCGGGATGGTACGGTTTTATTTCGCCCGCATTCATTCCTTGTTTTATAATGATTCTAAAGTTCTCTTCGTAATCTTCCCTCATTTTTACGAAAGCTTTCAAATCTTCTTCTTCTTCCAAATGCATCCAATCGTTGTTAAGTGCGGCAAGTGCTTCAGAATGATTCACTGTAATATCAATGTGAAGCTCAATTACCTTTTCCATTTTTTTAATTGCAGAACTAGTTTCGCCAACCACATTTTCCATCCCCGTTGTAAATTCCTCAGCAACTTTCAATATTATTTCAGAAAGTATTTCCTGCTTGCTTTTTATGTGATTGTAAAGACTCGCAGCCTTTATATTCATTGCTGTTGCAATGTCGCGCATAGAAACGGCTGTGTACCCTTTTTCATAAAAGAGACGAGTTGCAGTTGCTATTATTTCTTCTTTTCGGTTAATCTGTTTCATAAACCTTGGCAATTTACAAAAAATAGACCTGCTAGCTCTTGGAAACCTGACGGGTCTCCGCTACTTTTGAATTATGGAAAACAAGATTGAAACCAACGAATTGTTGGACCGGTTACCACCGCATTTAAAACAATACATAAAGCCACAAAATTATGAGCAATACACGCCCATAAACCAAGCGGTTTGGCGTTATGTAATGCGAAAAAATGTGACTTATTTGGCAAAGGTTGCCCACGAAAGTTATTTGGGCGGACTCAAAAAAACAGGTATTTCCATCGATGAAATTCCTTCCATGTACGGAATGAACCGCATTTTGAAGGAAATTGGCTGGGCAGCAGTTGCCGTGGACGGATTTATTCCACCCAATGCGTTTATGGAATTTCAGGCGTATAAAGTACTGGTGATTGCCCGCGATATTCGCCAACCTGAAAATATTGAATACACGCCAGCGCCAGATATTATTCACGAAGGCGCATGCCACGCTCCAATTATTGCTAACCCAGATTATGCTGAATACTTGAGAAGATTTGGTGAAGTAGGAGCAAAAGCAATTTCTAGTGCTCATGACATAGATGTGTATGAAGCTGTGCGAGAGCTATCTATTTTAAAGGAAAGCCCCTTCCCAGCCTCCCCCGAGGGGGGAGGAGCAAATACAGCTACACAAAAACATTTGTCTAAAATTGAAAATGCGGAAAAGCGTGTAGAAGGACTTCAGAACAAAAGAGTGAAACCTTCTGAAATTTCTTTAATTCGAAATCTACATTGGTGGACGGTAGAATACGGAATGGTTGGCACGGTTGAAAACCCTAAGATTTATAGTGCGGGATTACTTTCTTCAATAGGTGAAAGCGTTTGGTGCATGAAAAATGAGGTTAAAAAAATACCATATTCTATAGATGCGGCATACCAAGATTTTGACATTACAAAACCACAACTTTATGTAACACCAGATTTTGCGTATTTACAGGAAGTTTTGGAAGAGTTTGCGAACACAATGGCTGTCCGAAAAGGTGGAGGGCATGGCTTGAAAAAACTTATAAAATCCAAACAACTCGGCACTATTGAAATTAGCACTGGATTACAAATAAGCGGTCATTTTAGCCGAATGATAAAAAACGAAGATAATGAAGTTGTTTATTTTGAAACAAAGGGTGAAACTGCGCTTAGTTACCGTGAAAAAGAAATTATTGGCCACGGAGTAAGTCGTCATAAAAATGGATTTCGTTCTCCTTTGGGTAAATTGAAAGGTATTAACCTCGCTATTGAAAATATGGGGGCCGCGCGATTTACAAGCGTATGATTTTTATGATGGAAAACCGATATCTTTTGAATTTGAAAGCGGTATTGTGGTGAATGGAATGAACGTTACTGGAATACGAAATTTGCGAGGCGAATTGATGCTGATTCAGTTTACAGATTGTACTGTAACCTATAAAAGCGAAGTATTGTTTTCTCCAGAAATGGGCGATTTTGATATGGCTGTTGGTAAGGAAATAGCTTCAGCTTTTGCTGGTGCGGCAGATTATCATTCGTTTGATTTGGTAAACCATGTTGCAAGTAGTGAAACTATTCGCATAAAACTTTCAGAAAAGGAAAAGGCTTTAAACTTACTTTATAAAAAAGTTCGGGAGATTCGTAATTCTTCAGAAATTGATACGTCAATGCTTCAACAGATTTTTAAAAATTTAAAAGTAAACCATACAACAGATTGGTTGCTTTCTTTGGAAATTTATGAATTGGTTGCTAAAACAAAAACAGATTTTTTAGAAGAAATTTTAAACCATCTTTTACTTTTGAAACAACAAAAACCAAAAGTGGCGCATTTAATTGAAGGTGGATTGGCACTTATTGAGGCTTCGGCTCCGCTCAACCACCAAAATTAGGTTATTAATTAAAAAGTTTACTCGATTGCACTTGGACTGTGCTCAGTATGACATTAAAACAATTACTACATGGGATTATTAGATTTTTTATTCGGAAACAAGTCAAAGAAAATTGAAGATTTTACAAGTCGTGGCGCCATTATTCTTGATGTACGCAGCAAAGGCGAATATGATGGCGGAGCTATTCCTGGTTCTAAACACATTCCTTTGCCAAATATTTCCTCAAAAATGAATGAAATAAAAAAGTGGAACAAGCCTGTAATTACGTGTTGTGCCAGCGGAATGCGTAGTGCGAGTGCTGCAGGAATTCTAAAAAGCAATGGTGTTGAAGCAATGAACGGTGGCGGTTGGTTTAGTTTGAGTAAGAAACTATAATTTCAGCTTCTGAAAATCTTTTTCTTCTTCAATTGGGTTTCCGTTGTATTCCAACGTCCAACCCATTGAATTGGTAAGTATAAATATTTTCTGAAGTTCAGAAATCAGCCTGTTTTCAGCATTTGTTCGCAACTCTGATGCTTCAATCTTTTTTTGAAGTGATTTTTCTACACGATTTTTTATTTTGTTGTAATCGGTAGCCGTAAACTGGTTTAAATAGTCTTGCGTAACATCGTAATATTCAATATTTGGATTTATGGAAAGCTCTGGTTCTGGAATGTTTGTTATGGTTACCGTTTTTGTTGCTTCATTAACTTCTGTATTTACTTTGCTTAAATCGTAAGCGATACTTGCTTTTGCATTTACAACAATCAAAGCCTTTTTTTGCGCATCTAGGAATCCGTAGAATAAATCTTTGCTATCGTTATAGGTAAAAACCTGGGCATAACTTCCTTCTGTAACAATCAGTTTCCCCACATTTTTCAGTTCTTTTTGAATCAATGCCGTATTTGCCTCTAATTGTTCACGGTTGTCCTTTTTATTTTCGCAATAACGCAGGCCAAAAACGATAACGAAGGCAATTACTATTCCGAGGAAGATATTACGCATGATTAGAAATTTTAAGGGAATTTAAGTAAAATTCATGAGATTGCTTCGCTTTGCACGCAATGAGAATTACAAATCATATTTAATAACAAACATCACAATGCGAGGCATAACAAAATACTGCGAAGTAGTACTAAATTGGTCATTATAATTATCGTTATTAATGGATTTTGTGTCCAAAATATTTGTGGCCTGTACCGAAAATTCCCACGGACTTTCACCGTGTTTGTAGTATAGATTTGCATTGAAAAAGGAATAACTGTTTTCAATGGTTTTTGCGTCGTTTGTGTACTTGTAATAATCCCATTCTGCAAAAAGATTGAAATTTTTCAAAAACCTAAGATTTACGTTCGCATACGGACGGTTTGTGAAAAAAGTCTGTTCTGATCCGCCGTTATCGTAATCATTTTTAACAAAACGATAGCCAACTTCAAAATTTGGAAATGTTTTAAAGTTGCTTTGCACACTGGCGTTGTAGTTTTGTGTAAGACTTTGGCTTTCGCGAATTTCGGTATTAATTATATTATTCGTTTTGGCTAAAAATACAGCGGCATCTAGCTTAAACTGAACTTTTTTTATGGTTTTGCTGAATCTTGCAACTGCCGAAAATGTTTCATCAGGAAAATTGCTATCAAAATTAATTGGACTACTTACTTGATTAATTCCAACCAATTGTGTGTTTGTTTTAATGGCATCAACGCGGCGCGTGTAACTTAAATTACCACCAATATTTGTATAGTTGAAAAGATTGAAACTAAAATACGTTAAACTATAAGTGTTAAGTTTCACAAGGTTGTTGTGTTAAGTTGACAACTTGTTTACCTTTCAAATTTAGAATTTTCTTTTTAAATTCCTCTGGTTTTTGATTAAATATATCCTCATCCAACTCAAACCATTTT
>Ga0256845_1001139_pt1 | contig 22201 bp, 15 predicted proteins | sample RiftiametaG_FD_189101 | JGI IMG/M metagenome (GOLD analysis project Ga0256845, IMG submission 189101) | Tube worm associated microbial communities from hydrothermal vent at the East Pacific Rise, Pacific Ocean - Riftia | ecosystem: Host-associated > Annelida > Integument > Unclassified ... | reverse complement strand
CCATCGAGATGTCAAGCCGTCCCCCCCGCAGCCTCTTGTGGGCTCGTGGACGGTTGCATTTAGTAGAGCAGCTGAACCGCCGCTGTTCTCCAGCCGCGGCCGGTTTGAGCGAGCGGGTTGCCAGGGCTGTCCCTAGCGACCTGAACTCGAAGGGGTCGATAGGGAAGCCAGGGCGGTCGTCCCGCTGGACAAGCCGTGCATTCGACGAGACAATTCCCGCACGAATGCCTGGCGAAGCGCACTGCCCCGAAGAACTCGACTTCGCACACAGACCCCGCGCGTCGGTCGGCGCCCGGGTAAGCGGGCTGCCGGTTCTGCTGGGCGCGTGGTTTGCGCTGATCGTTATTTCAGCCTGTGGTGTCCGTGGAAATCAGGCCGAGACCAGCACCGAGGTCAGTCCGGGGCCGGCCGACGCGGACAGGGCCGACGCAGATCCCAGACACCTCGAGCCCACCGCAGACGACGACACACCCGATCCGATCCCCGACTGGGATGAGGACCCCAATTTCCCACCGGTCGATCTGAGCGCGGTCGAGCCGCTGGAGTTCGTCGAGTTTCCGAAGTTCGCGGGGGGTGGATACAAGCGGGTCAAGGCGGAGTTTGGACCATCGTTGTACTCCGCGCAGTGGCTGAGCATCACGGATGGCTACGCTCGGACCTTTGGACCAAACCACCTCATTGTCCGCCAGTTCAGCGCTCGCCCGGACCAATACGGACAAGGAAACCTCACCCATAGTGTCCTCTTTGATATCCGCTCGGGTGAGGCCATCGTCGAATTCGAACGACGAAGCAGCACTCAGTGGAGGCACGGATTTTCGATCGTCTACAAGCAAGACGATCCACAGCCCTATCTACTCAACATCGAGTCGAAAGAGCTCGTTGCAGCCACCCCAAAGGGAAACCACGGATACACCTACGGGAAGAACTTCAGGATTTGGTTCAGTCACATTGCGAAACGTGTATGGATAGTCGCCGAAGAGAAAAGGGGAACCGAAGAGGCCGATACCACGACCCACATCTACGAATGGGAAGACCTTAGCCACCCCCCCCCCACCCCCGCGAGCCCCTTTCCATTTACACCCTGGGAGTGGGTGCCCCACACAATGAATGCCCCACAAATAGAGACTGAGGAGGTTGTTTCCCAAGACCCGGAGTGGGATGAGTGCGGACGAGTGGTGTTAGTCCCCCCCCACGATCACCACTGCGTTCACCCTCGCAGCGAAGCGCTGGAGCAGGGATGGCGCATGCGGAAACGGGATGGATTGATCTACAATCCCACAACAGGCGAAGGTTACGACTTCGCCCCCCTTTGCACCGATGGCCCACCGCGACTCGAGCGTTTCAATCTCACCCCTCTCTTGGTCACGATCACGTGTGACAAACAACCAGACCGATGGTTCGTTTGGGCGCCCGACAGGAGCCTACGCAATCTAGACAGCAGGCAAGCCTCACTCGTCAACGACTACACGAAGTGGGCCATATATCATAGCGAGTCTGACACATTCGAGTTAATCACAAGTCGGTCTGACGGAGTGAATGGCTGGTTCAACAACGAACGACGCGTACGAGATCTTGTAGGGAAGGACTACTCATGCCCTGACCTAGTCGGCATCGGATCGAGCAATGGCACATACGGGAAGATCTGCCGAACAAAGTCAGGGCAAACAAAATGGGCAGACCTCGCATTTACAAATCTTCAATCCCGGTCGCGTTTCAATGCCCGAGAGCTGGCTCTTTCCCCCTCGGGAGGAGCCATCGCCATCATTCGCCATGGTGGACGAGATCATCTTGTCAGGGTGACCCCTCCCATACCAGACAAACTATAGGCCATCACTTGCCCAACGGAAAATTCGAAGCCGAAGCTCCCTATTGACCACGACATCCGCGCGACGTTGACTGGCGTCGTATCTCTCTTCCTCACCATCACGTCGGTCGGGCTCACCGACCGCCCCAATTTCTACGCCACTGACATCGATGCTCTGCAGCTCGAATCCCTCGTCGTCCCCACCTGCTTTATTCCCCTTCCAAGCCTCGAACCGATCGAGTTCTTCCGACTCCGAGAGCGGCTCTTTGAGGTCCCCAATCACCAGCATCGGCCCCAAGATGTTCTTCAAATAGTTGAACACCGAGACGGCCCGGTTGCGCGCGAGGATCTTGTTCTTGAGTACGTCCCCCGGCTGATCTGCAAACCCGTCGATCCGAAGCTCGACGCCGGTCCGAGACAAACCCGGCAACTCGCAGGCCGCAAAGATCTCGAGCAGACGTTTGCCCTCGTCCCGCAGCTGCGCCCCGTTGATCGGAAAGTGCAGCGCGGCCTCCTTCTTGGTGTACCTCACCTCCGGAAGCCTCTGAGGGAGCACGTCTTCGGCTTCGCCCATGTCTGTCGACAGCAGGAACAGCTCCCCCCAAAAGACCGAGCCCGAGACCCCCACTCCCGCGGCCCCGACCAGGGTGCCGAGCCCCGAGAAGTTGAACTCCAGGGCTCCTATGGGCCGCCCGACCCCGCTGCCTTCACAGCTGAGCAAGGTACCGCTCGCTCCCTTTCCATCACCGCCGATATAGCCGGCGAGGCTGCCCTCGAGGAGCATGACCGGACCGGCGAGCTGCTCGGGGTTCCAACTTTGCCCTGCGGTCACGGCCACGCCCGTACCCGTCGAGACGTTGGCTCCGGTGCCCAGGGAGTACGAAGGCTTGAGGCCCCCCGCGATCAGGGCGTAGGTCGCCGTGAACGCGGGGTCGGCCTTTGTCTCCACGACCAAGGTCCCGGCGATCCCCCCAAGGGGGAGGTGTCTGAGGGCCTTCTGGGCCCGCTTCCCTACCTTTTTTGAAGCCTTTTTTAGGATCTTTCTGAGCTCCCTCCCGTCGTCGACTGCGCCCGCGACGTCGAAGACCTCGAGTGTGCCGTGGTAGACCTTGCTGTCCTTGCTGTCCTCGAGCCCCAGGTAACGCGAAAAATTACCGGTCTCCCCACCAGCCTGGGCCTCGAGCATGTCCTTGGTCAGACGCAGCAGAGAGGCCATATGGCCGCCCATCCTCAGCTTGGTGCTCTCCAGCTTCCCGAGGCTCGCCAGACGAAAGCCCTCGATTTGGAGGTTGTCGATCCCGCCATCTTCGACCTTCGCATCCCATGACTTTTGGGCCGCTCCGAGGACGATCTTGTCGAGACCCGTCACCATATTCCGCAATCGCTGCCATTCGCGCCTACTCAGGGGGCTCAAGAGCGAGTGCTCTTCACGGAGCGCAAAAAAGTCGAGCAACAGCTCCTGGTAGCCAAAACTCACCCCAGGGCCGTAGAGGTAGGAGTCTGGGTCGAGCGTCACCTTCTCCCTCAGCAGGAGAGTCGACAGGTGGTGGTCTTGCTGGGGGGTCGTGGGGAACCAATGCGCGGTCCGGACCGCCTCTTGCACCCAAGGGTGGTTGAGATAGTTCTCGAACATGCTCGGCCCCATACCAATGCGCACCGCCGAAGACTGAACCAGCGGCTCGAGCAGCGTTCGGACCGCAGGGTCGACCGTGCTGCGCAGATCGAGATCGAGGAGCAGCGTCCGCCCCAGCCCCCGGGTTCCCCCCTCGACGTCGAGCCTGCCCGCAGGATCGTCGTTTTTGTCCCGAGGCCACTCGTCCGACTCCCAATACAGATCGTATTCGCCGGTCTCGTCGTTCACGAGGTCACCCCCAAAACGAAACACCCGGGTCCGCGTGCGGACTTTGTCGAGGATGACCATGCTCGATTTTTTGGTCCGTTGGGACTCGGGCACCAACCCGGCAGCCACGACCGCGAGCAGGATCTCGATGTGGCGCCCCGCCTGGTTGATCAGCAGGTGGTAGAGCCCCGCGTGGCTTCGCCACTGGCCCGTGAGAGGGTTTTCGAGGTCGAGATTGGTGCGCAGGGTCGGCGCGCGCTCGCTGTTCCCGACCCGGCGCTTCGGGTCCAGGGGCGAGCTCGGGCTGTATGTGCCCCGAAAGCCCTCGTCCTGCTCGGGCTTTTGTTCGTGCTGCCCTCGAGGTGTCGGGTTACCCATACTCAGTGCGACTCCGGTGGCTCGTGCAGCCGCCCATAAGGGACATCTTTGAAGATTGTACTGTGGGTGCCGTTCTCGGAGATCACGACCAGGGTGTAGCGGAGGTGGGTCGGCAGAGCCTGGTAGCGCAAGACGAGCTCCCCGGCATCTTCAGAGGCCTCCTCCGGTACGACAAAGGCGACGTTGAAACTGGGGTCATCGGTGGCGAACAACTTGTAGATCTCGGAGTCGACGGGCTCGTCTGGGGTCAGATCGGTGACCACTGTAAACGGCCCCGTCCCCCATTCGTCGGGCTCCTCGGGGACGCCGAGGGTTGCCCAGCGCAGCGAAGGGTCGTCGTAGAGAGTCTCGGGGGAGATCGGGGCGACGCCCTGCTCCGAGTCGGGAATCAGGATGAGATCGACGACTCGGTCCGCCCCGGGCCCCCGACGGTGGGCCTGACGCACGTCCAGGCTCGCGTGCCGGCCCGCGAGCGTCTCGCCGTAGCCCCGGTAGGCGATTCGCTCCCGAGGCAGCTCCCCCAGTTTACAGCCGAACTTGGCGAGCCAGCGCTCGAGTTCGTCATGCAGGACCTCGAACATCGCTCCCAAGGTCTGCCCTCCGCAGATGCCGTCGACGGCGAGCTCAGCCTGGAAGCGGCTGTTGTAGTCGCCCTGGAACGCGCCCACGGACTCCCTGGTTTGCGTGTCGGCTTGGACGCCGATGCTGTCCACATCCAGGCCTCGCGCGCAGCTCCAAGCTCGGCGCGCGCCGAGGTACTCGGTGTAGGCGAGCACGTCACGCAGGCTGCCCTGGGCCCGCGCATGCTCGATCCAGGCGTCGGCGTCTCCCTCGATGAGGGCCCGCAGGGCGTCACAGCGCCGAGCACTCAGACTTTGGTTGTGTCCGGCGTTCCCGGAGGCGTCCCCGTGACCTGCGATCAAGAGCTGGTGGTCGGGGCGATGGACGAGGCCCACGAGGGCCTGGACGAGCGCAGCCAAAGGGTGCGCTCCCTCGGTGGTCCACGGCCCGGGAACAGCGAGGGCCGAGTCGCGGTCGAAGCGAATCAGATCCGGGACCACGATCGACAGCGGCGGCCCGGCGATCGTGAAGGCGGCGACGTCCCGATGCACAAAATCGTGAATAATGTGGACTGTCGCGGGTCCGTGGCTCGGCCGCGCCCGCTCGCCCTGAAGCGGCCCTGGAGTGGCCACGACCCCATCCCACTCGCCCCCGTGAGCCCCGTCGCTGGCCTCCTCGGGGCTCAGATCCCGCGCGTAGAGCAGACCGCCAGGGAAGCGCTCCGAGCGGATCTCGAGCCTCGCGGGCCGACCGCGAAGACGCAGGAGGTACTCGAAGGTCAATGGACCGTCGAGGAGGCGTGGATCGCAGCGGGTGATGATCACGCTGAGCTCGTCCTCGATCTCAGCGACCGGCACGGCCGGCCCGACAAACTGCGGACCGAACCAGTTCGAGTCGTGACTAAATCGGTCGCTGCTGCGCTCCGGCGGATCCGAGATCAGACAGTAGCGACCTCGGCGGAGCCCCCCGAGGACGGCGGCGACGACCTCGGTCCGGGAGTGAGCGACCGCGACCACCCCGCTGGTGTTGAACCACCGGACCAGGCGCTGAGCCAGGACGGCGTCGCCGTGCAGCAGACGTCGCAGGGTCGCCTCGGCCCCGGGTCCCCGCCCGGCGAAGGGCCCGGCGAAGGGATCTCCGGGGCCGCTCGCCAGCCGCATCGTTCTGCCATCGGCCGAGAACACGAAGCTCCGCGGTGCGCCCCCGGTCACGGGGAGGACTCTAGCAGCCCTTGGTGAATACCCGCGTTGTGTGTGTGCTCAGCCGGCTTCGGCGACAGTCTCGAGCCGATCGAGAGCGCCGCGAAAGTGCTGGTACAAGCCCGAATTCATGACCGGCACGAAATAGCCCCCAAACACGGCCGGGAGCTCACCGGTGTCGTGGAGGGTCACCTCCACCGTGCCGTCACCGAGGTCTCGATAGCGGATGCTGCCGTGGTTGTTGACCTCGTCGCTCTCGATTTTCCCGTCCCAGGCGATACCGGTGGCCGGGTCGGCCTCGACGAGGATCATCTCGCCCCGACTTCCGCCCCCGGACCAGCGCACGCTCGCCCCCTCGCCCTGCCCGGAAGCCTCGACCTCGAGGCCCTGACCGGCCTGACCGGCCTGACCAGCCTGACCAGCCTGACCCTCGAACATCCACCGCTCCCACTGCTCGACGTCGGCGACCAGCGCATGGATCTCCGCCGGGCTCGCCTCGATCTCGACGCTCAGCTCGACCTCCCACTGACGCGGCAAGAACAGACCGACCACCACCACGGTCAAGGCCGCGAGGCCGAGCATGATCCCCAGCCATTTGAAGACGAAGCCGAGCGTGGGGGGTTGTTTGGAGTCGGTCTCTGTGCCCATGGCGATCAGCGAGGCGGGGCGACGATCACTTGATTCCGCCCGCTCTCCTTCGCCCTATACAAGCACTGGTCGGCCTCTTCAATCAGCATGCCCACGGTCTCGTGGATGGGGCTCCAGTTGACCACGCCGATCGAGACGGTCAGCGGGATGTGGTTGTCCTCGAACTCGAAGCTGTGGGCCTCGATGGTCTGGCGGATCTCCTCGGCGAGAAGCTGGGGCAGCCCGCGCTCGAACTCGTTGAGGACGACAGCGAACTCCTCCCCGCCGTAGCGAGCGACGAAGTCGTCTTTGCGGACCCGGCGCTGGACCAGCTGGGCGAACTCGCGCAGCACGTAGTCCCCCGCCCGGTGGCCGAAGGTGTCGTTGCACAGCTTGAAGTGATCGATGTCGAAGAGCATGAGGGCCAAGGGCCGCTCGTAGCGCTCCGCCCGGGCGAGCTCGTCGCGGATCTTGTCGTCGAAGGAGCGCCGGTTGTAGACCCCCGTCAGCGCGTCGTAGCGGGTCATGGTGAACAGCTGCTCGTGATACGCCGCCTCCACGTTCCCGCCGCTGATGTACTTCAGCACCGTACGCCCGACTTTGATGCGATCGCCATCCTGGAGGTAGACGGTGCCCACGCTCAGATCGTTGATCAGCGTGCCGTTGGTCGAGCCGAGGTCACACAGCTGCGCGCCCGTATCGTCGACGTGGATCTCGATGTGGTGGCGAGAGACGGAGCGGTGGTTGACGCAGATGTCGTTGTCTCGCCCGCGGCCGACAGTCAGCTTGCCGGTGAGGTCGTACTTGTGACCGATATCGTCGCCGTGGATCACGACCACGCAGGCCGGGCGTCGTGCCACGTCCTCGAGCGACCGCAGCGTCGTGACCACCGTCGGTTCACGAACGACGGTCCCAGATTGGCTGGGGGGAACCGACGCCATAATTGGGCCGAGCCTACCAGGTTGGAGACCGCAGCGTTGGATTCGGGCTGTGGCACAACGCCCCAGATTGGCGAATTCGCCCGTTTGGGACCTTGGGTCAGGGAGCGGGTTCGGGGCTTTGACTTTGGCGGCCCGAGCATCCAAAACGCGGCATGTCTGAGCGCGACCCCTCCCTCGCCAACGCCGATACCGAAGTCTCCGAGCTCATCAAGGCCGAAGATCAGCGGCAGCGCGAGAGCCTGCGGCTGATCGCCAGCGAAAACTACGCCTCTCGCGCCGTCCTCGAAGCCTGCGCGAGCAGCCTGACCAACAAGTACGCCGAGGGCTACCCGGGGCGCCGCTACTACGAGGGGATGGAGGTCATCGATCCCCTCGAGCGACTGACCATCGACCGGGCCAAAACATTGTTTGGTGCCGAGCACGCCAACGTCCAGCCCTACAGCGGATCGCCGGCCAACCTCGCCGTACTGCTGGCCACCTGCAAGCCCGGAGACACGATCATGGGGCTCTCGCTCCCGGCCGGCGGCCACCTCACCCATGGCTGGAAGGTCAGCGCGACGGGCATCTACTACAGCGCGGTCCAATACGGCGTGCGCGAGACTGATCATCGGATCGATATGGACGCGGTTCGGGAGTTGGCCCTCGCCCACCGACCCAAATTGATCTGGGTCGGGCACTCGGCCTACCCACGGACCCTGGACTTCGCGGCCTTCGCAGAGATCGGCGCTGAAGTCGGGGCCGTCGTCGCTGCCGACATGGCCCACATCGCCGGCCTGGTCGCGGGCGGGGTCCACCCGAGCCCTGTCCCGCACTGCGACATCGTCAGCACGACCACACACAAGACCCTGCGTGGACCTCGGGGCGGGCTGATCTTGAGCAAGTCCAAGTTCGCCAAGAAGATCGACAAGGCCGTGTTCCCAGGTCTCCAGGGCGGGCCCCACAACAACGTCACCGCCGCCAAGGCGGTCGCCTTCAAGGAGGCCATGGACCCGAGCTTCGCGGTCTACGCCAGGCAGGTCGTGGCCAACGCCAAGGCGCTCGCCGAGGCCCTGATGGCCCGGGATTTCTCGCTGGTCACCGGCGGCACGGACAACCACCTCATGCTCGTGGATCTGACCAATCGGGGAATCTCGGGGCGGGTCGCCGCCAGGGCCCTCGACCGCTGTGGGATCGAGCTCAACGGTAACTCGATCCCCTTCGATCCCCGCAAGCCCTTCGACCCCTCGGGGATCCGGGTCGGCCTCGCCGCCCTCACCTCCCGCGGTCTGGGGACCGAGCACATGCCGACCATCGCCTCGTTCCTGGACGAGGGGGTCCGCGAGGCCACGGCCCACGAGGGTGAAGTCTCCGACAGCTTCGCAGCTGGCCTGCGCGCGAAGATCGGTGAGTTCCTCTCTCCCTTCCCGGCCCCTGGTCTCTGAGCGCCGACACCATCGGAGGTCTGCGCCGACTCCATCGAGGGTCCGCGCCGACTGGGCTTGCTATGCTCCCACGCCTGTGACCGCGCTCGCCCCACGCACCCGCCTCCCTCTGGCAGTGGGCGCCCTGTGCCTGTCGCTCCTGTCCGGCTGTGAACAGCCTCCCCAGGATCTCGGCGAGAAGGTGGAAGCCCCACCGATCGACGGCCCCGCCCAGGTCGAGCTCCGCCGGCAGGCCCACCGTGAGGCCCTCCAAGCCGCGCTCGAGACCAGCCGCAGCGCGCTCGAGGCGATCGACCCCATGGCCGCCTACCGGGCCGGGCACGGGCCACCCGCCTACACCCCACTCACCCTGGCCGCGCGCGCTCGACAGCACAGCGCCCTCGAGCTCGCCCGGCGCGAGACCGGTGAGATCGACGAGACCCAGCTCGCTGCTCCAGAGGTCGTGATCCTGCGGGCGCTCCGCTTCGGTCTCAACCGGGCCTACGACGAGGTCGAGCGCAGACCCCGGACGCGGATCGACCCGAACTGGCCGCTGGACGTCAGCGCGGAGACCGTGGCCGAGCTGCGCTATCGCGTGCTGAGCGACGACTGCGACGCCACCTGTGAGGCCCTCCCGGCCCAGCTGGCGACGGACCTGGGGACCCTCCCCGACCTCCTCGAGGCCGCCTCCATGCCCGCGGTCACCCGAGCCCGGATCCGCGCCCAAGCGCAGGCCGAGTCTGCCCGCCAGTTCGCCTCTGGCCTGCGCGAGCTCGGCCACCACACGGACCTCGCAACCAGCCTCGACACCCTCGCAACCAGCCTCGACACCCACGCCCAGTGGCTCGAGAAACTCGAGCTCGCCCTCCCCAAGGCCGAGCACCACCACACCTGGACGGCCGAGGTCCCGCCTCTGCGCCCCGGCGGCATCGAGAATATCGAACGTCTGCCCGGGGTCATGGGCCCCCAGGCCACGGTCCGCTGGCTGTCCGTCGAAGAGCGGCTCGACGTCGACCCTAGCCGGGCCTTCGCCGACATCGAGCGCCACGTCAGGCGATGGCGGGCGATCGAGACTCAGCTGCTCGCCGGGGACACTGGCGCCGGGGACACTGGCGCCGGGGACACTGGCGCCGAAGCAGAGACAGGAAGCGAACCCGGCGACGCCGCGAGCGTGATCGCCTCGGACCCGGCCCGGGCTCTCACCCCTGCCCGCTGCGAAGCCGCCTCGGCGCAGGTCCGGGCCGGGATGATCGATCTCGAGGGCCCGGACACCCCCGGCAGCGCCGACCTCGACTGCGAGACCTTCGTGGCCCTCGCCCCCCGCTCACTCATGAGCGAGGGCGCGCTCCTGATCGCAGTCTTGGATCTCACGGTGATCGAGCCCCAGCGGCGAGCCTTGGTCCACGAGGAGCTGCCCGAGCTGGCCCTGATCCGGGGCCGGTGGTCGGAGCAGCTCCACCTCCACCTCCGACACGTGATGTTGCTGGCGCGGATCGAGCATCCCCAGGCTCGGGCCGCCGCCGTCGTCGAGGGCCGGCGAGCCCTGTGTCTGGCCGAGGCCGCCCTGTGGATCCACGCGGAGCTCGGACCCAGCGACGAGGTCGCCCTGGCCGTGGGCGAACCCTGCGCTCTGCTCGGCGACGCCGACGCGATCACGGCGGAGGTGCTCGCCGACCCCCGGGCCGCGATGGCCGGCATCGGCCTGTCTCTGATCGGCGACGAGCCGGCGCGCATGGTCGGCTTCGACCGCTTCTTTTGGGCCCCCCTCGGGCTGATGCAGACCCTCGCCACCCCGCCGGGCATGCACCCCGATGGTTTTGTGATGCCGACCGAGGCCGACCAAAGCGGCCGAGCCAAACCGCCCACGAGCCCCCGCCCCAAGCTCGAAGTCTCTATCGAAGACCTCTGAGATGCCCCCTCTCGAGCGCCGAGAAAACCTGGGCAGGGAGCTCAGCGAGGCCCTGCGGACGCGGCTCGGAGCCGGCGACCACGAGTCGGTGGCGGTCGAGCTCGCCGACTCGGGCCGCCCGGACCTGGCCGCCTGGGTGCTCGAGCAGATCTGGGACTTCGAGGCCGCGAGCGCGGCCTACCTCCAGGCGGGACGAACCTTGGACGCGCTCCGGGCCGCCCTCGAAGATGGGGGACCGGGACCCTTGCGGGCCGGCCTCGAGGCCCTCGAGGCCGCCCACGATCCAGGACAGGCCCGGGCCGCAGCCGCGCTCTTGACCAAGCGCAGGCGCCACGACGAGGCCGCCACTGTGCTCGGGTGGGCCGAGGCGGCCCCCAAGGAGCAGGCCGCAGCCTGGATCGAGGCCGGTGATCGCTTGAGCGCCGCCCGGGCCCTGGCCGACGCGGGCCAACCCCAGCGCGCCCTCGAGGCGCTCGGGACCCTCGAGCTCCACCAGACCGAGCGCAACAGCTCCCTGACCGCCGAGCTCGCCCTGGCTGCGCGCCTGTGCTGGGACCTGGGTGACGCAGAAGGAACGGCTCGCTACTGCCAGGAGGCCAGGCGAGCCGGGGCGGTCGAGGGCGAGCGCGGGGCCGCCCTGCGCCGGCTCTTGGCCCGGGCCCTCGCCACCCTCGGCCACGATCTGGCGGGACAGTTGGTCCTCGGCGAAGACGGCGGATCCAGCCCGAGCGAACTCAGCACCCACGGGCGCTACCGGGTCACCGGCGTCATCCCGGCGATCTACGCCGGGGCCACCTACGTCGGGATCGACCGGCTCGACCTCCGCGAGGTCGAGATCCATCTGCTGCTCGCTGAATTCAGCGAACACGAGCGTCCCGGGCCCCCGGTGATCGCCGCCATCGAGCGCTTCGCCAAGGTCGCCATGGCTGCCGACGCCCTGGAGCACCCGGCCATTCGGACCATCGACCGGCTCGAGGCCCGCGAGGGCCTGATGGTCATGGCCCGGCGGGAGGGACCTCTGCTGCGAGCCCTGATCCGACCCCCGGGGCTGGCTGCCGCAGCGGGCGCCCGAGCCCGTTCACTGATCGCGTTCCTGCTCGACGGCCTCGCCCGGGCCCACGCTGCGGGCCTCACCCACGGCTCCCTGCTGCCCAGCCAGATCGTCTGTGACGCCCTCGGCCGCCCCATGCTCGGGCCGTTCGGCGCCCACCATCTCTCGGGCCTCGTCGCCACCCGGACCGGGGGGCTCGAGGAACTGCTCGCCCTCACCCCGCCCGAGCAGCGCACCGGCGCCCCCCCCACCCAAGCCGGCGACATGTTCATGCTCGGGGCGCTGTGGGGCGCCCTCTCGGCGGGTCACTTCACCCCTGAGCCGGACGAGCTCCCGGCCGCCGACCGGCGGGAGATCCTGTCCTGGCTCGATCCAGATCCGGGCGCGAGGCCGCTCGCCCACGAGGCCCTGGTCAGGGTCAGGGCACCCGTCAGCGATCTCAGCCGCCTGGCCCAGGCAGCCCCGCTCCCCGACCTGCTCCCCGACCTCGACGCCCAAGCCCCGCGCAGTTTGGTCGACGTCGACCCGCGACTGGGTCGAGCCATCACCGTCATCGCGGCCGACACCTGGTCGGACACCACCCTCGAGATGCTCTGCACCGCCCGCAACCCCTGGCTGCAGAACATCCTCGACCGGGACGGGCGAAGCTTTCAGCTCGCGCCCTGGCCAGAGGGCTGCCGGAGCCTCGAGCCGGGCGCCGACTGGCGGACCCAGCTCGACCCTCTGGCCATCGACTTGCTGAGCCCGAGCAGCGAGCCCAACGCCCCCGGCGACCCCGGGCTCGAGGCCGAGCCCGACCAGACCCTGCGCGAGGCCATCACCTCTCGCCTCGAGGGCGGCGTGGCCATCGTCGTGACGCCTGCGGGCGAGCGCATGCTCGCCCTCGATCGACTGCTCAGCAGCTGAGCCCAGCGCTGCTCGACGACTGAGCCCTGGGTCTCAGCCGGGCCGGATCGAACAGGCCGGACTCTCGAGCTCGGGGCGACTTCAGCTCGGACTCGAACTCGGACGGCCACCGCCGGTACAGCCGTGTCAGGGGCCGAGCTGGCGCATGGCCCCATCGATGAACACATCGATGAAGGTCTTCTCATCCGGAATTGGAAAGGCCGGGTGTTTCTCGCTGAAGCGACCATTGATGATCAGCGAGCACAGCCCGTGGACCGTGGCCCAAAGCTGAAACGAGGCCAGATCCACACTCACGTCCTCACGCCAGACGCCAGACTCCCGGCCCGCCGCGACCGCGTCGTGGACCAACTTCAACGGCCTCAGCGTGCGCTGGATGTCCTCGGAGCTCAGCCGCTCCCACTCGAGCTGGTCGTGCTCCATAAGCACGGAGTAGAGCCACGGGTTGGCGCGCGCGAATTCGATGTAGTAGCGGATCACCGCGCGCATGCGCTCGACCGGGTCCTCTTTTTCCATCGCTGGGTTGATCGCGTCGTGGAGCAGATCGATGCCATAGACCCGGATCTCGCGAAGGATCGAGGCCTTACTCTCGAAGTGTTGATAGAGGGCGGTCGCGCTGACCCCCAGCCGGGATGCGATCCCGCGCATGGTCAGCCCCTCTTCACCGAGCTGGCTCCCGAGCTCGAGGCTGGTCTGAATGATGGCCTCTCTCAAACCTGCATTGCAGCGCCGCGACACACGCGTACGGTAACATCATTCCGTTGATGCGTGGCGACAAAGCGCAGCCAGGAGGGGCGCCACAGAGCAGGGCTCGAGCCCTGCTCTCGCGGGCCGTCACGAGCCGCGACTGGGGGCCCAGCCTGGCCCTGTCCGCGCTCCTCCTCGCCCTCGCCCTCGCCCTCCTCCCACGCGCCATCCAGGCTGGCGACGCCGGCGAGTTCGCTACGATCATGCTCACCGGAGGTGTCCCGCACCCCTCCGGCTACCCGTGGATGCGCCTGCTCGGCCTCCCCGCCCGCCTCCTGTGGCGACTCGGGGTCGCTCCCGCGAGCGCGGCCGCCCTGCCCGCCGCGCTCGCGGGCGTCGCTGCCTGGGTGGTGTTGCATCGCTGCTGTGTCGCGGTGCTCGAGCCCGGCCCCCAGAGCCGGCCGGCCGACCGACCCCAGCCCGCGCCGACCTGGGCCGGCTGTCCGCGAGCCTGGGCCAGCGCCCTGCTCATCGCCATCGTCGCCTGCTCCCCGCTGGTCACCTCTCACACCATCGACAGCGAAGTGTGGGGCCTCCACCTCCTGTCTACCGCCCTGTTCCTCCTGGGCCTGACCCGGGCTCGGAATGAGCCTCGACCGCTGCGCCTGGGGCTGTGGTTCGGGCTCGCGGTCAGCCACCACCTGACCGCCGTCCTGCTGCTGCCCCTGGCTGTGGGCGCGGCCTGGCCACGCCCAGAACGACAGGCCCAACCCCAGCCCGAGCCGGCCGACTCCACCACCTGGACCTGGCTGCGCGCCCTGTCGCGCAACGGTGCCCTCGGGGTCGTCGGCGGAGTCCTCGGGCTCACCCCCTGGCTGACCCTGCCGATCGGCACAGGCGGGGGCTGGCGCTGGGGCGAAGTTCAGACCCTCCAGGGTCTCACCCACCACCTCCTTCGTCGGGACTACGGGACCTTCTCTCTGAGCCTGCACGAAGACCAGGTCGCCCCGATCGACACGGTCGCCCGAACCCTGGCGAGCCTGGGGGAGGTCCTGTCCGCCGCCTCGATCGACAACCCCTGGTTTGGAGCCGCCTGTGTACTCACGGTCGCCGGTGCAGCGGGGGCTGGAGTATGGAGCTCGCTGCGGCCCGGCACACACACCCGCCCCCCCCTCCCTGCGTCGATCCTCGCGGGTCTGATCCTGAGCCTCGCCACGACCTGCCTGGCTTTCCCGGCCGCTCAAAACATCGACCCGAGCAGCCCCTTCGGCGCCTGGATCCTCGAGCGTTTCGACCTGCTCCCACTCATGCTCCTGACCTGGGGCGCGGCTCTGATCCTGGTCCGACTTCAGGCTGGGCTCAGCAGGATGAAGCGTCCCGAGACCGAGCGCAGCACCAAGCTCCTGCGCGCTGGCGCTTGGGCCCTGGGCATCGTCGCCCTGGCTGCGCAGCTCGGGGCCACCACCGCACAGGGTGGCCCCGCGAGCGAGCGCGGCGTCGAGATCGCGGCCGTCGATCTGCTCGAGAGCTCCGCCCTCGCTCCGGCCCCCGCCGCCAGTTTGCGGCGGGCCGACGGTGAACCCCTCCGCGCCGTCGTGTTCGGCACCGACGACCACCGCAGCTTCCCTGTTTTGTACGCGAGCGAGGTCCTCGGCGCGGGTTCACACACCCTCTACATCGACGCCCAACTCCTCGCCCATCCCTGGTACCGCGCCCGCCTGCGCGCCCGAGTGCCCGACCTCCCCGACACCGACAAACCCCTGCGCCTGATCGGTGCGATCTGGTCCGACCCGCGCTTCGACGCCACGCCCCTCTACCTCGCCAACATCTTCTCCACGCCCGCGGGCCGCCTCCCCCGGGTCCCCGAGGGCCTCCTGTGGCGCATCCCACCGCCTCCTGACCACCCTCGCTTCGACCCCGACGCCTGGACCCCAGAGGCCATCCTCTCCCGGCACCTGACCGCCCTCGACGCCTGCGAGGCCAGGCCCGAACACTTCGCCGGCCGCGAGCACCCGCGCGCCCACCCTTGGTCGGCCGAGCTGCGGACCCACTACCTCGACGTGTCTCGGGCCGCCGCCGGCTTGGCGGTGCGCGCCGGTGCCCTCGACAAAGTCGAAGCCATCGACGCCGCCCTGCGCCTGCACATCGGTGTCGGCCTCGACTGAGGGAGATGGTGAGGGAGATGGTGAGGGAGATGGTGAGGGAGATGGTGAGGGCGGTGGGTGCATACTCCGCCCATGACCGTCCTGGACCATGAGCTGCGTGTCGCCCTCGAGCTCGCCCGGCGCTGCGGCGTGATCGCTTCGCGCATCCAAGCCGGCGGTGAGTCGAGCTTGAACACCCAGGACAAAGCCGGTGGTCAGGGCCCGGTCACCGCGGCCGACCTCGCCGTCGAGGCTGCCATCCTCGAGACTCTGGGCGCCGCCTTCCCCGACGACGCGATCTTGGCCGAGGAGAGCGTGGGTGCCCACGCCTGGTCCGGGCGCGAGCGGGTGTGGATGATCGATCCGGTCGACGGGACCCGCGACTTCGCCGACGGCTCTGCCAGCTGGGCCATCCACATCGGCCTCGTGCTCGCCGGCCGCCCGGTCCTCGGTGTCGTCTGTGAACCCGGCGGACACCGAACCAGCTGGGGCATCGACCACGCCGACCTGTGTCTGGCCTTCACCCAGCGCGACGGAGATCCGCCCATCGATCTGCGGGCGGGCGCCCAAGCTCGCCCGCCCACCGCCGGCCCGAGCTGGGAGCTCGTGACCAGCAAGAGCCACCACAGCCCGCGCTTGGACCCACTCGCCGAGCGCCTCGGCGTCCCCGCGCACGCCCGTCACCGAACCGGGAGCACGGGTGTCAAAGCGGCCATGGTCGCCCGCGCTGCCGCCCGCATCTACGCTCACCCCTCCGTGGGCACCAAGCTCTGGGACAGCTGCGCCCCCCAGGCCCTGCTCCACGCCGCCGGTGGTCGAATCACGGCCATGACCGGCGCTCCCCTGGACTACGGCGGGCCCGGGTTCGCCAACGACCACGGCCTGCTGGCCAGCGCCCCCGGCCAAGACCACGCCGCGATCGTCGAGGCCCTGCGCCCGCTGACCGCCGACTGGTTCGGCTGAGCCAGGGCCGGCCGAGGGGCGAGGGCGCGACGGGCCGGTCTCTCGACCGCCCGCAGCACCATCTGGGTCAGGTCCCGGAGATCGTCATGTGGTCGACCCGGAAGCTGGGCGCGGCCACCGAGCTTCGATGCTCGAGATCGTTGCCCACCGCGTCGATACCCTGGAGCAGCTCGTCGAGGTTGCGCGAGATCGTGATCTCGCTGACGGGTCGAGTCAGGACGCCGTCCTCGATGAGAAAGCCCGAGGCCCCGCGGCTGAAGTTCCCGGTCACCGGGTCGAAGCCGAAGCCCATCATCGAGGTCACGTAGAGGCCCCGCTCGATCCCCCGAAGCAGGGTGGCCGGGCTGCTGCGCCCATTCTTCATATAGAAGTTGCTGGTCGTCGTGTGCGGGATACCACCACCGCCGCCTCCCGATCCGGTCGGCTTCAACTTCAGCTTCCGGGCGCTGTAGGTGTCGAGCAAGAAGCCCTTCAACGTGCCCGCCCGGATCAAAGTGTTGAGCCGGACGGCCCGCCCCTCTCCGTCGTAGGCCCGCGAGCCCATGCCCCGGAGCATGAGTGGGTCGTCGACGATGCTGACCTTCGAGCTTGCGACGACCGTCCCCAGGCGCGTCCGCAGATAGCTGCGCTCCCGGTAGAGGGCGTCGCCGACCACACAAGAGGCGATCAGCCCGACGATCGCCCCTGCCGCGTCCTTGTCGAACACGACCGGGAACACCCCCGTCTCCATCTTTTGTGAGCCCAGGGTCTGGACCGCGCGGACGGCCGCCTCTCGACCGACCTCCGCCGGACTCAGCAAGCCCTCGAAGTGGCGCCCAGCCGTCCAGTAGAAGCCGTTTCGCTTCTTGCCTCCCTCATCGTCCGCGACCACCTGGACCACCAAGCTCGCGTGTGTACCCGCGCTGCGTCCGACGAACCCGCCCGAGGTCCCGAGCACAGAGTGGACTGCCCCTCGGGAGAAACTCGCGCCCTCGGAGGTCGTGATTCGGCTGTCGTGACCGAGGCCCGCGCGCTCGCCCGCGAGCGCCAGACGCAGGGCCCTGTCGACTTTGATGCGCGCCGTCTTCGAGTCCCAGAGATCGAGCGAGGGTGCGCTGGAGGTCAGCTCGCGCGGGTCCGGCGGGACCGCCAGCGGGTCCGGCTCGGAGAGCTCCGCCATCTCGATGACCCGCCTGTAGAACTGCTCCAGCGCCTCGGGACGAAGGTCCGTTGTCGAAGAGGTCGCCACCCGATCGCCGTGGACGATGCGCACACCCAAGCCCCGAGATTTCGCTTCTTTGACGAGCTCGACCTCACCCTGCCGAACGCCGGTCTCGAGTTGCTCACCCTGACTGGCGGAGATCTCGGCGTGATCGATGCCCTGAGCGCGCAGGAACTCCAGACCACGCAGCGCCACCCCCTCGAGCTCGTCGAGCAGCGCCTTGGAGGCCCGAGGCAAACGCTTCGAAGAGAGGATCGCCGCCGACTTGTTCTTGGTGGCCACCTTCTTCTTGGTAGCTGCCTTGTTCTTCGAAGCTGCCTTCTTCTTCGAAGCCGCCTTGTTCTTCGAAGCCGCCTTCTTCTTCGGAGCCGCCTTCTTCTTCGCAGCCGCCTTCTTCTTCGCAGCCGCCCTCTTCTTGGTAGCCACCTTCTTCTTGGTAGCCACCTTCTTCTTCGAAGCTGCCTTCTTCTTCGAAGCCACCTTCTTCTTGGTAGCCACCTTCTTCTTGGTAGCCACCTTCTTCTTGGTAGCCACCTTCTTCTTGGTAGCCACCTTCTTCTTGGTAGCCACCTTCTTCTTGGTAGCCACCTTCTTCTTCGGAGCCGCTTTGTTCACAGCCTTGTTCTTCCCGGTCTTTTTCTTCGCCATGGTGGAGTTCCTTGTCCGCGGATCAACCGACGTTCGAGCCCCCGATAGTCAGCGCATCGAGCTTGACGGTGGGCATCCCAACCCCGACGGGCACGCTCTGCCCATCTTTTCCGCAGGTCCACATCCCGTCGGAGAGCTCGAAGTCATGCCCGACCATGCTCACGGTTCCCAGCGCCTCCGGGCCATTTCCGATCAGGTTGACCCCCTTGAGGGGCGCGGTCAGCTTGCCGTCCTCGATCAGGTAACCCTCGGTCAGCGAGAACACAAAGTCACCGTTGGAGATGTTGACCTGCCCACCCGAAAACTTCTTGGCGTAGATGCCCCGCTTGACCGAGCGCAGGATGTCCTCGGGGGCATCCGTGCCCGCCTCCATGAAGGTGTTGGTCATGCGCGGCAGGGGCTCGTGCCGAAAAGACTCACGTCGACCGCTGCCGGTGGGTTTGGTCTTGAACCAGTCGGCGCTGATCCGATCGTGGAGGTAGGCGCGCAACTTGCCGTCCTCGATCAAGCGGTGCTCCCGGGGCAGGACCCCCTCGTCGTCGACGTTGATGCTGCCCCGCGAAGCAGCGATGGCCGGCGTGTCGATCACGGTGACCAGAGGCGCGGCGACCATCGTTCCGATCGCGTCGGTGTAGTTGGAGGTCCGCTTGCGGTTGAAGTCGGCCTCGAGGCCGTGGCCGACCGCCTCGTGCAGCAAGATCCCCGAGTCCCCAGGGGCGAGCACCACCGGCAGGGTCCCGGCGGGCGCCTCACGGCTGTCGAGATTGAGCAGGGCGATCCGGGCGGCCTCTTTACCGTGGTCTTCCGGGCTCACCCTATCGAAGTACTCGAGGCCCATGCGGCCACCGCCCGAGCTGCTCCCCGACTCCGTGCGTGTGTCCTCCCGAACCACTGCGGCCACCGAGAATCGACACATGGGTTGAAAGTCGTAGACCATGTCGCCCCGACTCGAGACCACGAGGATCTCCTTGTGGGTCGCCACCAGGCTCGCATCGACACGGACGACCTTCGGGCTCGCCCCGCGTGCGGCCTTGTCTGCTCGACGCAAGAGCGCGACCCGCTCTTTGCCCGCGACATCCACGATCTCCCGCTCCGCGAGCGGATAGACATCGCCGGTCTTGCGTGAGCGGATCTTGACCGGTCCGACCCCAGGTCGTCCCGCTGTAGCGATGCGGGCGGCCGTCTGCGCGGCGTCCATCATCGCCCCGGGATCCAGGCTCTCGGCGTAGGCGTAGCCGACCGCTTGACCCACGACGACACGGATCCCCACGCCCATGTCGATCGATCCACCGACGCTGCGGATTCGGCCGTCCTCCATGGAGATCGCCGCCGTCCGCCGATACTCGAAGTAGAGATCAGCGAAGTCCCCGCCGCCTGCCAGCGCACGATCGAGAAGCGAGGCTGCGAGCTCCTTGGAGACCGCTTCGGGGCCCGTCATGAACGGCGCCTCGGGGATCTGGAGCGGAGGAGTCGAGGTAGCGCGGGCCTTGTTTCCGCGAGCGCGAGATGCCATCGATCGACCTTAGCAGACCCACCTCTCCGCTCGACCCCAGCTCCACACCCGGTCGTCTGGAGGGGCAGGGGAACGCGGCGGGCGAACCAAAAGCAAACGCTCGACCCCAGAAGGGATCGAGCGTCTCGCTACGCCGCTGGCGGGGAGTCCTCTATTCGGCGACCTTGTCGGCGGCAACCTGGTCGTCGGCAGCAACCTTGTCGGCAGCAACCTTCTCGGCAGCAACCTTCTCGACAACCGCCTTGCGCCGACCGTAGCGCCGCGTGAAGCGATCGATACGACCCTCGGTGTCGAGGGTGCGGGCCTGGCCAGTCCAAAACGGGTGGGACTTGGCGGAGATGTCGAGCCGGATGACCGGCAGTTCGTCACCGTCGACGGCCTTCATTTCCTTCGAGGTTTGGGTCGAGAAACCGACCCACTCTTCGCTGGTGGACGAGTCGAGGTAGAGGACGCGGTGGTACGCGGGGTGGATGCCGTTACGCATGATCGTGTTCCTGTGACGGGGCTGGGATCACCAGCTCGACTTGGTCACACCGGGAAGGTCGCCGCGCAGCGCGAGGTCGCGCAGGGCGATGCGGCTGAGACCGAACTTGCGGTAGACGGCCTTGCTGCGACCGCTGACGAAACAGCGACGGGTCAGGCGTGTCGGGCAGGAGTTGCGCGGCATCGCGTTGAGCTGGTTCATGACTTCGACCTTCAGATCGGGGTCGAGGTCGGGGTCCTTCATCTGCGCGCGAAGGGCAGCCCGCTTTTCAGCGTGCTTGGCGATCAGCTTCTCGCGCTTTTTGTCGCGCAGAACTTGGGAGAGTTTGGCCATAAATTGGGTTCCTCAGAGCCGGCGGCGTAGCCAGCGGGGCGGCAAGCTACCTCGCACGTAGCGGGCTTGCAAGGGTCGAGCGACCGCTTTGGAGTGTCGGTCTTGGGTCCCGAAAGTGCTGAGCTGACTCACTTGTCGCGTTTCCCCGGGCCAGGGCCCCCGCGCCCACGACCGCCTCCAACGCCACGTTGGCGGCCCATGGGTCCGCCCTCCCGGGGACCCTTCGAGCTTGTCCGCGGGCTCCCAGCTGCCCTCGAACGGCCCTTGGGAGCCTTTGCACGCTTCTTGTCTGGCTCGAGTTTGGCGGCAGCGAGCAGCTGACCGACCTCGGTCGTGGTCAGAGGGCGAAACTCCCCCTCCTGCACCCCCTCTGCGGTGATATCGCCAATCGCCACACGAATGAGCTTGAGCACGGGGTGTCCGATCGCCTCCCCCATGCGACGGATCTGTCGGTTCAGTCCCTCACGCAGGCCGATCTGATACCAGACGTTCACATCGGTCTCGCGGAACACGAACATCTCGGCCACAGGCCGGGTGACCGCGCCATCGTCGAGCTGGACCCCGCTGCGGATGAGCCCCTCCTCCTCTTCGCTGAGTTTGCCCTGAAATTTCACGTGATAGGTCTTCACGACCCCGTGGCGCGGGTGGGTGATCGACTCGGCGAGCTCCCCGTCGTTGGTCAGCAGCATCACCCCACGCGAGTGAAAATCGAGCCGCCCGACCGGGTACAGCCGCTCTGGGATGCCATGCATGAGCGAGAGCACGGTCGGTCGACCGCGCTCGTCGACCGTGCCCGCCGCCGAGCTGACGATCTGATCGGGCTTGTTGAGCAGAAAGTAGACCTTGGCTTCGGGGGTGATCGGCTCTCCCCGCACCGCCACACGGTCGCGCTCGGGGAACACACGTGTGCCCAAAGTCGTGACCCGCCGGCCGTTCACCTCCACGTGCCCGGCGACGATCAGATCCTCCGCCTTGCGCCGCGAGGACACCCCGGCACTGGCCATGTACTTTTGCAGACGGATACCGTCGCGCTGCTCTCGAGCGTTGGGCGCGAACACCTGGGTCGCTCGACCGCGCTTGGGAGTGCTCTTGCGACGCCGGGGCTCTGCAGCTGCAGAGCTCCCGCCTGCCCGACTCGACACTCCAGACTCGGGTCCACCCTCGCGCCCCGACGGCGCTCCACCCTCGCGCCCCGACGGTGCTCCACCCTCGCGCCCCGACGGTGCTCCACCCCGACCGCGACCGGGACCCTTCGCCCCAAACCCCGGACGTGGACGCTTACGTTGACCTGAGCTCGCCATGCTGATCCGCGAGCTTGCGACCTTTGCTCGGCGCGAGCAAGCGGGGCTTACACACGCTGCGCACGCGCCAGCTCCGCAGTTCAGGACCCAGGAACGAGGACAGGACTACTCCTCCTCGGAGTTGTCGTCCTCTTCGGAGCCGTCGTCCTCTTCGGAGCCGTCTTCCTCTTCGGAGCCGTCTTCCTCTTCGGAGCCGTCGTCCTCTTCGGAGCCGTCGTCTTCTTCGGAGCCGTCTTCCTCTTCGGAGCCGTCTTCCTCTTCGGAGCCGTCGTCTTCTTCGGAGCCGTCTTCCTCTTCGGAGCCGTCTTCCTCTT